>Ga0182095_1758965_pt1 | contig 12444 bp, 10 predicted proteins | sample 041ome_19_FD_127784 | JGI IMG/M metagenome (GOLD analysis project Ga0182095, IMG submission 127784) | Metatranscriptome of coastal salt marsh microbial communities from the Groves Creek Marsh, Georgia, USA - 041412BS metaT (Metagenome... | ecosystem: Environmental > Aquatic > Marine > Intertidal...
CTCTCTTGTCTCTCTCTCTTGTCTCTCTTCTCTCTCTTCTCTCTCTCTCTCTCTCACTCGCGCGCTCTTCTTTAATGCGAACGGTGCGAAACGCGCGGACGATGAATGTCTCTCTCTCTCTCTTTTTTACGAGAATAGAAGAAACAGTGACGCGAATCGTGCGCGCTTTCTTCTTCTTTCTTTCTTCTTTTTTGTTGCTCCTGAATTAGGGTTTAAGGACTCAACCTAACGAGAAACGAAGACACGCAGAGAGAGAAAACTTTTCATTTTTCTTCGCACGTTGACGAAAGAAGAAGAAGAGAACGCGCGCTCGGCGGCTCTCCCAACAATCGCCGGAGACAGAGAGAAATAAGAAGAGCTCGGTGAGAGAGAGAGAGAGTAATCGCGAATCGAGCGCTCTCTTCTTTTTGAACGCACGGAGAGAGAGAAGTTTTCTCCAAAAGAGAGAGAGAAGAGCGTTGAGATTTTTGAAATCGGCTTCTCTCTCCGCTCCAAAATTAAAAAGAGAGAGAGAGAGGCACGATTACGGTTCTCGCGGATAAAACGAACGACGGCGCTTTCGCTGCGGGAGGAGGAGGCATGACCACCACCACCACCCAACAGCAGCAGCAGCAGAACCGCGTCGGTAACAATAATAACGTCGTCGACGAGGATTCTCTCCCGCCGTCGACGAAACGACTGTGCGTTTTCCATTTTTTTATAGATTTTTTTCTCTCTTTTGACTCACCTGTGTGTCTCTCTCCATTTTTGAAAATTGAAATCAAAATACACGCACGCGCGCACGAAAACAGAAAATGCGAGTTGGACTTGGAAGACACCTCCGACAACGTCATCAACTACAAAAAGCTCGTCAAGGAACAAACCGGGATATCGGTGAAAGAGCAGAAGAAGCACAAAGAGGAAAAGCGAGGAGGAGATGGGGGCGCTGCTGCTGCCGCGGGAGAGAAGGAGAGAGACGGGGGTCCCGCCGGGGCGGCGCGAGCGGATAGGATGTTGGAAACGAACGGAGGCGGCGGGCACATGGCGGCGGTTATTCGGAGGATAGAGGCGCTGTATCAAGGTGGAGTGCAAGCCGGGGACGATAGCGATTCGTCTTCATCCGAGGAAAGTTCGGAGGAGGAAGAGAGCGAGGAAGAGGAAGAGAGCGACGATGGTGAAGAAGACGGGGAGAAGGGCGAAGGAGAGGAGGATGGAAGCGAGGACGACGACGACGACGACGACGACGACGATTCGAGCGGGTCGGAGATGGAAGACGACCATCCGATGAGAACGCCCGGGGGGACGTTAGTTGCACCTTCCTCGAAAGAGAAGAAAGCGAACAGAGATAAAGGTGCCGGCGGTGGTGAAGAGAATGCGAATAACGACGAGACCGCGAAAAGCGCGCCAGGGAGCGACGAAAAACAAGAAAAGAAAAAGAAAACCAAGAAGAAGGATAAAAGCAACAAGCGACGCCGTCGTGGTGACATCGATTGGTACGACGTCGACGACGACTGGATCGACGACGAAGAGTTGGACGAATATTTCGACCGAGATGGGAGGAAAACGAAACATTCGGGTTTCTTTGTGAACAAAGGAGAAATTCAAAACGTCAACGCCGACGGCACGACACCGGTGAAAGGCGAAGTTGAATTGACGTACAAACAGAAAGAACAGCTGAGACTAGAAGCGGAGGCCAGAGGGGAGAGAGTATGTGGTCGCGGCTTTACTATTAGTTGGACGGAGGCTATGCTCAACGCGTTGAAAGAAGCGGTGGAAGAATTTGGTCACGCATGGGCGCACATCGTGAACTTAGCTTCGACGACGGAGAAATACGCACCTTTGATTGGTTTGTCTAAAGATCAAATGACGAGAAAGTGGATGAATATGCGGGAGGAAATGATTGCGAAGGGCATCGAGCCACCCGCGGCATTTGTGAGTTCAGTGGGCACGAAAGTGAGCAACCCGACGATTGGCCGCCGACCGCAACCGATTGGCGAGTGGAAGCCGGAAGATGAGAACGACCCAGAACTAGTTGAAATCGTAATATCGATTGCGAAGCTCGCCCAAATCTTTAGCGGGAAAATAAACGACGACGCGAACGAGTTTGGTTTGGGTAACGCCACGAGAACGGATAAACAAGAAAAGTTGAACTCAAAAATAGAGGAGTTTTGTATGAGAGCGCCGAAAGAGCTTTTTAGCCCGTTTTTGTCCAGGGCGATGGTGATGTATTTGTTGACACAGATCGAGTTTGTTTGGACAGAAAAAACGCTCCGAGACAAAATGAACAAGTACTTCAGAACGGCGAATCCAGGTTATGAACCCGTGAAACCCACGGATGAAGAGGGGGGAGGAGCAGAAAATGCTACCACCGCGGGCTTTTCTTCGCCGAACACTCGCTCTGTGCGTCCAACGCCATCAAACTCGGCGCGTCCGACACCAATGAAAGCAGCTTCAAGATCGCCAGCCGTTGCGGTTCATTTTGACGAGACTTCCAACGATTGGATGACGGACACTTGGAAAAAGAACTTTGAGGAGTTCAAAAAACGATGCGAGATTTGCCACGCGAACATCCAAAAATCAAAGAAACCGAACGAGTGGGTGTTTGACACGGACTCCACCGAAGCGTTCCTGAAATTGGTCAAAACGCAATTTCAAAATCCAGGCAATGGCCCCGGTAAAGGGAAGTTCAGTAGCATCGTCTACGCAGCAGCAGTCAAAGCGATTCCGGAGATGTATAACATGCACGTTGCAAACATGCGAAACAAATACAGCAATGAAAAGCAAAAGGTAGCTCGCATGGTCATTTGAAATAATAATAATCAATAAAAACACTTTCCACACATTAATTGGATACTCATACACGATTTACAAATGATCATTGCTATCTTCATCAACAATCGTGATCCTCTTCACTTTTCTCAATACTTCATCAAAGGCGTGACTCGCGCCTATCTCTAATCGATATTTTTCCTCCATCACCTGTCGCATTTCTTCCTCGTGCTTCTTCTCCAAACCGATCGTGACTTTTTCGTGCTTCCTCGCCTCCTCTCGCATCGCTCGTAAAGCCTCTCGCATCGATTTCATCTCTTTCCGTTCGTGAGCTCTTCGATCTTCCATCTTCTCCAACTCTCTTTTCAGTTTCGTTTCGTTTTTGCGACTGGTCGAAAGCTCGTGTCGTAACGACGCGTTTTGCTTCTTCCAAAACGTCTCAATTTCCCTGAGCGAGAAAAGAACGGTAACGTTAACGCGCAAAGAACGCCGCGGTCGCGCTCACGCGACGCCACCTTCGCGTCCTTTCTCTTCTCCGATCTCGATGTTCAAAACGGTGACTCATGTCTCGCGCAGGTGGTCGCGTTTTGTGGTAAAAAAAATACACACGAAGAAACAAAAAAAATACGAACACGAACGAACGCGCGCGCACCTCAACATCCCGTGGCTACACGTCGCCGAACAGTGGAAAGAAAACGACGACGGAGAAGACGACGTCGTCTCTCTGTTCTTCGAGGCACCACCGACGGTCGTCGCCGCCCCGGGAGGAGCTGCTGTTTTCGGTGGTTTCCTCCTCCCGCTCGTCGTCGCGGCGAAAGACATATATTTTCTTTTCGAGTTGTTACGTGTATAAAATATTATTTTTGTGTGTGTGGGTTTGATGAGTTGAGATCTGTGTTTGAATTTTTTTTTTTTTTGACGAAGAAAAAAAAAGCGTTGACCACTCCACTCCGGCTGTCCGGGCGCCGTCAAAAAACTCTCTCTCTCTCCCTCTCTCTCTCTCGCGCAAGCGCGATTAAACAAGAAAGAGAGATGGACAAAACCAACGACGAGGAAGAGGAGGAAGAAAATGATGCGGTCGCCACGATGAAAAAACCGTCGATGCACTTCATCGTCCAAAACGTATCGAAGAAGCACAACATCGGGACCATATGCCGGAATTGCACCGCGTTTGACGTGAAATCCATGCACTTAGTTGGCAACGCGCATTACAACGTTTTTGGTTCGCAAGGTTCGGACGCGCACGTGCGGATTGAACACCATCCGACGCTGAGTGAGTGCAGAGACGCGGTTAAAAAAGAGTTGAAGTGCGAGGAGATCTTAGGGGTGGAGATTACCGAGGAGAGCGTGGACGTGGCAAAGTATCCGTGGAAAGGGAACACGGCTTTTGTTTTAGGAAACGAAGGCCACGGATTGACGCCTCAACAAAAGAAAATCTGCGACGGTTTCGTCTACATAAAGCAATACGGCGTCGGCACGGCATCTCTGAACGTCGCGGTCGCGTCGAGCATCGTCATGCACGAATTCGCAAAGTACCACGACTATTCCGAAAGAGCGCGAGAGGGCGAAAAGTTCGTCGTCGCCGAGAAGCCGCTCCTCAGGCGGCCGAAAGGCGTCGCCGTCGGCGTCGGCTGGACCCCGGAAGACGTGAGAAAAGAAAGGGAATTGAAACGAGCGGAATTGGCAAACGACGACGAATGCGAGGAGGTAAACGTCATAGATTGGGGAGAATAGTAGATGAGATTGTTTTAAATAGACACATTTTTTTAGGTGCGCGCAAAGACTTTAAAAAAGTCGAAGAGACGCTTTTTCGACTCCATTTTTGAATTCTCTTGGCTAGTAAAACACACACACGCGTGCGCGTACCGCGAGCTCAAACAACGCAAACACACACACACACACACACACATATTCGCGATGGTTTCGGGTTCACCGCGCGGCGTCGATGCATTGGGTCCAAGAGCGAGCGTTGACGACGCCAACGACGAGCGCAATTCGAGAAAACGAGTTGACCTAGTATTATCCGCGACGACTGCAACCGACCCCGACGACGCGGCGAGCACTCGCGATAACAACTCCTCCGCGAAAAGGAATAACGACAGCAGCAGTCCTGCGACGAGGAAAGATTCCGGCAGCGCGTCTTCTTCGGGTCGGGGCGACGGCTGCGACCGAAGAGGAGGAGGAGGAGAAGATGTTGAAGAAGAAGAAGGAAAACAGCAACAAGAGTTTTCACTGTTGGAAGAGGAGTCGGGACGAAGGTCGAAGCGGGCGTCGATTGACGTGGGCGACGAAAGCACTTTGGAACGATATCGACGAATTGGAATGCAACACAAACAAAAACAACAACAAGAAGAAGAAGAAAAAGAAGAAGAGGGAGTAGAGCTCGTCGAAGAGGAGGAAGATGAAGAGAAGCAAATCTCGTCGGCGAAAATTTCGGAGCGGATTAAAGCGCTTTTAGCGCAAACGAGAGACGAAATGAACGATGAGAGGGACGAAGATTACGACGAAGCCGAGGACGATATGTATAACACATGCGTGTATGGAGAGTACGAAAGAGGAGGAGAGAGGGACGATGAGAAGGAGGAGGAAAACGACGCAATTTACGAGACTCTCGTGGAAGAGGAAGAGAATCTGAGCGAGTTATCGAGTAAGTATTCAGAACAGATGAGGGAGGTTTTTATTAATGCGAAGAATGCCGAAGCGATGGAGAAGAAGAAAGGAAAGGCGGCATTTCTGTCGAAGAAAGCTGCGGGAGAAGATGATGTCAAGGCTTTTCCTGCCTCAGCGGAAGAGGGAAAGAAGAAGATGAAGATGAAGAAGAAAGGGTTCTTGACAGGTATCTTCTCGTCGAAAAGTAAGAAAACGTTGTCGTCTGCTGCAGAGTTGGGAGAGAATGACAAATAAATAGTCTTTTGGTCGGTGTAAAATAGTACAATAAATAAATAGCAACACAAAATCATAATCATTACATACTACCGCAGGCTCAGATACTAATTACCGGACCTTGGCAACACGAACCCTTCGTATTTTGACCACATCATGTTGAAAGATGTGTGATACGCGTTGATCATCGGATGATTCACCGAGCCTTCTAAAATCATTACGTTGTCTTGATTCTCCAACACCGCCTGTCTCGTCCAGTTGAAACTCCCGTTCATTAATTTCGTGTTGGAAGTGTAATCTTTTCTACTTTTCCCGGCGTCTATTATGCAGAATTTATGGTGCATGTGCGGCTTCGTTTGGCACCCTTGGCTTCCGACTCTTTCGTCGCATCTGACTTGAATCCCCCTTTTATGATTAAACTGAAACCCTTTGCTCGCACTTCCAAGTTCGTTCAACTCTCGTATATCTGAACCGTTGCTGTCCACGTTATTTGCATCCGTGATGATTCTCACTCGCACGCCTCGCTTCACCGCGTTCGTCACCGCCTGCGCGATTTCGTTACACGTCAATTGAAAAATGCAAATATCGAGCGAAACTTCAGCTGAATTCAAACAGTCCAAAAAGAACGTCAAGTTTGTCTGCGCGTGCGAAAATTCGCACTCTTTCCCTCTTCGGCACGTAAAGTTCGGCACGATGATCGACTTGCACGGCATCGCTTTATCCTACACGTAATAAACACACGGTCAGAACACGCGTTACGGTGGAAAAATAATTTTCAGAATTCATAACACATACCGGAAAGAACAACGCATTTCCCAACGATTTCAAGCTCGCGCCGTTGACGCGAGTGATCTTGTGCGACTTCGAATCAAGCACGACGGTTGAATTCGTCTTTTCTAGTTTAGATTTATACGACGTCGATTCGATCGGTTTCGATGCGCACAGTCCCATTTTAAATGAATAAATAAAGTGTGATTGATGTTGTTCCAATTGAAGTGACGCGTTTCGTGCGGTTCCCTAATACTCCTTTTCCTCGCAGAGGTCGACGTACGACACCTCTGCCAGAATGCGAACAATTAAATATTTTTTTTTGTCGTTTTCCTCGTTCGTCGTCGTCGTCGTGGCACTACTCCGCCGCTGTTTTGGCAGCTTCTTCGCTTCAAAAAAGATTCGCTTCATCGCTTCAAAAAAGCGACTTGGATTTTTGGTTGGACCGGAGCGCTTTTTTTCGCGATTTTCCCGCGATTTTATTCTTCGTGATGTCGATTCATTCACATTTCGACACTTTTACAAAAACTTTCAACCACGGGCGCACATCGCGGAAGCAGCAGCAGCAACAACAACGACGACACCACCACCACCAGCAGCTGCGGAAGCGCGAGAGTGAACGAGCAAGCTCGAAGAACTTTGTCCGAAAAAAAATATCTCAAAAAAGGTTTTCAGAGAGAGTGCGCGCGCGCGAATTTTTGTGGATAAAGATTAGCACATATAAAAACGGGGACGAGCGCTTGAGATAAAAAAACGGACGATGACGACGACGAACGAGGACGCGACGAACGACGAGAGAGCGCAAATTGACATCAAGCACGGGAAATCGATGATTCGCATCGAAATTTCCACGCGAAGCACCATTTTACAGCTGAAGAGAAAAATCGAACGAGAAACTGGGATAGAGCCGATGAATCAAAAGATGCCGAATTTGAAGCTCGGGAAACAGCTGGCGCCGGACGACGCATCGATCGCGAGTTTAGGGAAGCTACCGAATAAGGTGATGCTATTGGGGAAGTCGACAAAGGACGTGACGGAGTTGAAGAATTTGGAGAAAGAAATGCTGGAGAAAGCGCCGGAGATTTTGGATGATTTCGAAAGCGACGTGTTGGATTCGGAGCCTTTGTTGTGTTACTCGGATCCGGTGTACGTGGCGAGGTTAGCAGCAAGGGTGGAGAAGTATAAAGGGTTGAGTCCGCTGAATGAGACGAGAGAAGGAAAGAAGTTACTGGTTTTAGATATCGATTACACGTTATTCGACCACCGAACGCCGGGTGAAAACGCGCAGGAGTTGGCGAGGCCGTATTTGCACGAATTTTTGTCGAGCGCGTACAAGAGATACGACATCGTCATCTGGAGCGCCACGAGCATGTTGTGGATTAAGACGAAAATGCAAGAGTTAGGGGTGTTATCTCATCCGAACTATAAAATCTTAGCGTTAGTGGATTCGGGATCTATGATTACCGTACAAACGAAAGAACGAGGCATATTCAATTGCAAACCGCTCGGATGGATTTGGGCGCAGCCGTGGAGCAAAGAGCGAGGGTACGATTCCAGCAATACCATCATGTTTGACGATTTACGCAGGAATTTCGCCATGAATCCATCCTCGGGGTTAAAAATTAAAGCCTTTCGGAACGCGCACACGAGTCGAGCGACCGATAACGAGTTGAAAAAGTTGAAAGTCTACGTGGACATCATCGCGAGAGAAAACGTAGATTTCAAAACGTTGGATCACAAAAAATGGGAGCGATACGTGTTGAAAGTTTTGAAAGAAGGACGGCTATCGGAGCAGGAGGCGAAAGAGGTGAAAGGATTTTGGCCCAACAGCACGGTCGTTCGCGAATTGTTGGCCGAACAGCAACCCGCCGCTGGCACCGTCGCAGCTCAAACCGGAGACCAACAACAAGCGCAAAGAGAGGCCGGAGACGGACAGCGCCAACAACAACAACAACAACAACAACACAGCGGAGGGGGAGGTGCTGGAGGGGAAAGAAGCGAAGGTAGGGACAAAAAATAACGAAAGAGAGACAAAGAGAGTTTTTGATAGAGTAATGATCAATTAGAGACACGCGCGCGAGCAAATTTTTTTCAGTTCATTAAAAGTTGATTTGATGTAATAATACGAAACAAGAACGAGCGGAAGCCGACACAAATTTTATAACAAATATAACTCTTTCCCGTCATCACGCGCGATGTTTATGACGACAACGACGACGACGACGATGAGTTACTCCATTGCAGCGAGCGCTTTTACAAGCAACAGATCTGAGAGATACGCGAAGAATATCTCCTCGAGAAGCCAACAACAGAGAAGGAGATTTTCCCAACGCGCCGTTGGATTATCTTCGTCGTCGCGGGGAAGAAACGTTTCTCCGTCCGCGCTGACGCAACGTGAAGAAACGGGAGAGGAGCAAAAAATGAGTCAGAAACGAGTGCTCATCACCGGATCTACGAAAGGTTTAGGCTACGAACTCGCCAACCAGTTTTTGCGAGAAGGCGATCGCGTGTGCGTCACCTCTCGTTCGAAAGGGAACGTGGACGAAGTCGTCCTCGAGTTGCAGTCGAGATACGGCGAGGAAAACGTATGCGGGATCGCATGCAACGTGTGCGATCACGAACAAGTCGCAGAATTATCGAAACACTGCGTGGAACGATTGGGTGGGATTGATTTCTGGATCAATAACGCCGGGACGAACGGGTACGAGTACAACGATATCATCGATCAAGATCCGAGCACGATCGAAGAGGTGGTGAAGACCAACGCGCTCGGAACGCTGTTGTGTTGTCGAGAAGCGATGAGGACGATGGCGACGCAGACTAAGGATAAGAACGCTCTTGGATATCACATATTTAACATGGAAGGAGCAGGCTCGGATGGAATGGAAACGAGAAAATATGCTGCCTATGGATTCACGAAAGCGGGATTGAGTCAACTCACAAAGACGTTAAACAAAGAGATGAGTTCAAACGAAAAGATGAAAGATAAAATGATCAAAGTACACACGGTAAGTCCAGGGATGGTCTTCACAGATCTAATTTCCAGCGGGAGGTACGCGTTTGGTAAGCAAGGACGAATGTTCGTCAACGCATTGGCGGAACCCGCGGACGTGGCCGCTTCCGGGCTGGTGAGGAAGATCAAAACTGAGCTCGGGAATTCGCAGGGGAAGAAATCGTTGGCGATTAAAATGTTAACTCCGGATGTCGCAGCCGTAAAATTATTTAATCGATTTGTCAAGCAAGTTGGTAAAGATAGGTATTATCCCGAAGAAGAGGAAGAGTGCGAAGATGTGCGGACTGAATGCATCGTCCCCGGTGAGTCTGTACAGTCCACAATGGTACCTGAGGCGCAAATGAAACTAGACGACGAAGAGACTAAAGAGGTTGAAGTCTCAAAAGAGGAAGTTCAAGAAAATCTGAGTCGATAGAAAAATGAACGCGCGAATAGATGCTGCTGTATGTATATGTGTAACTACCTTTTATGAAAACGTTCTTGTTCTACGTTGCTTCCTCTCTCTCTCTCTCTCTGAGCTCGCACCTGTCACGAGCAACAATCTCTCTCCTCTTATCTTTCTCCTTCCGTCTGTCTATTTCTTGCGCACCTCTTCGTTCATGCACTGCGAACATTTTGGAATGGGCATTGAAGCTATTGGCATGAACGGTACAAAGCAAGTCTTTTCGCACTTCCCGCAGTTCCCTTGATACAAGCGCTGCCCAGAAATACTTGAGTGCTTCGTTTTTGTCCATCCGGGTCTAGGCTCCACCGGCGGTCGCGCATCTTCATCGGCGTCGATTATTTTCTTGGTACCCGCAAATTTGCTCGACATGGCATCCGCGGAAGAATCGGTAATCTTCTTCTTCATCGGTGCACCAAAATCTCGTTCGCTCTTGCGCATGACGATTTTTCCTTCCTTGTTGAAAAAATTTTCAACGGTGAATAAGCCGCCGCTCTCGATGGTCTCCTTCGCTTCAAGATCGTACCATTTTTTGAAAGTAACGACCGCGTACATTTGATCCGCCGCATGTTTAGTCGGTCTGACGGTGACATCGATAATTTCGCCGAACGGTGCTAACTCCTTTAAAACTATTTCTTCCGCGAGTTTATGCGCGTGCTTTTGGCGCCTCAGGTAATCCAGCCTCTCTTTCTCAGGCATCTCCTTCACATCTCTGATGTCTGAATAGGATACGTCCAGACCAGCGGCTTGGTAGACTTCATCCAAGACATGCTCGGGCAAATTCGGGATATTCACCTTCGGACCTTCGTATTCAAATCCTTCAGACGATGGAACAATCACAGCAGAAGTAACCGCATGAGAGGTTGATATTTTCTTACCCTTCGCCTTTGCATCTTCCTCCTCCGACGCCGCGGTGCGTTTCTTTTGCTGTTGATGTTGCTTCTTCACCACACTGCGTGGCTCAATCCACTCGTGCATCTTCACCTGCTTCGCAGCTGCCGCCGCCACGGCACCATATAAAGGTGGTTTCCCGGATGCAGGAGTGACCGTAACTAACGCGTTCGAGTAGGCCATCTCCCCTCTTCTTCCGCCCGATCGAATGACATACTCTTTCTCTTCCTCTTCTTCCTCACCAGCTTCATCGTCTTCTTCAATCTCAACCGGGGATACCGGAGATCTTTTGGCGCCATACTTGAATGAATACGAAATGTACTGCCCATCTGGTGTCCCCGGCGACGCTGGCTGCTGATCTCGTCTTTTTTGCTTTGAAGAAGCGGTGACTGCGGCTGTGGTGGCAGTGCGCGAGGTTTGCACGGCTTGCAACTGTTTCAACGTCGCTTCGAATTGCGCGTTGTATTCCTCCGCCCCGCCTGTCGCCGTTCTCGGTCGTTGCAATTGCGTTGATGGAGTTTTAGGACTGTCTCGACGTAACCACGGTTGATCGACGGAACCAATAACGCGCGCTTCCATGAAGGCACTTTCTAAAGATTGCAAGCCGATGGCTCGATACGCACGATTTACGCCGCGCTTTGATTTCATGAACGTGCAAATCAAAGCGCAGTTTCCAATTTGAGGAGAAGGCACTCCAGAGGAAGAAGATTGAACGATTGATGTCGAAGTTGCGCTTTCATCACCACCACCACCCAAAGCACTGTAGCTTTCGTGATCGATAAACGTCAAAGGAAGGACCATACGAGTCTCACCCGGCTGTCGAGGCCCATATGATCTCGTGAACGTCAAAGCGGCTTGCTTTGGATCCAACTTGCAGATTCTCTCCGCTCGATTAATCGCCTCTTTTGCCGATATTCTTCGCAAATATTGCGAGTTCAAAAGATTCTTTGGCAAAAACGAACTCACTAACGATAGATCGTCCAACTGTTCCCAAAAGGAGGCATCCACGTCCAACGTGGCGTGCGCGTCGTAGACCAAATCTAAGGGATCGTCGTAAAAGATGGCCGGATCTGGCGCGCGCATCAAAGGCTCGATGTAGTTCCACGGCATGTTTGGATCCCTCAAACGATCTTTCGTCACAAACGCAACGAGTTCGTACGGGTGTTGTTGATAGATCTGCGTTTGACCGCTCGTGCCTCCTCCTAAAATATCTCTCGCTTGCAGCACGCAATACAACTCACTTTTCTCCTTTTTCGTCAACAACCCAGTGTGGAACGCCACGAACACCACTTGTCCTTCGTCGGAGAAGCACTGAATGACTCTTCCAATTTCCACTAACCGTAAAAAATACGCGTTCAAGTACCCTCTCAACAATCCTAAATATGGCGGCGTGAACGACTGGTCCTTCGCCGCCAACGATACGTCGCGGCAGTTCCAGTCTTGCCAATCAATCGCATCTGACAATTCTCTCAGCGACATCGCGCCACCGTATGCCTCTCTCGCGTCCGGGTCCGGGTGAAAACGCATGTTATACCCTTCCTCTCGTTCCGCGGAGGTGTGCACGTCATCGATCGCCGCGAACTCGTTCAACCGCGAAGGCATCAAAAAGTCTTGCCCTTCTTGCTGACTTTCTCGATGAGGGTCGACGAAATCCCAGCTCGGTAAAGCGATACCGTACGGGTTAAAATACGCACGCATC
>Ga0182095_1368740_pt1 | contig 12422 bp, 8 predicted proteins | sample 041ome_19_FD_127784 | JGI IMG/M metagenome (GOLD analysis project Ga0182095, IMG submission 127784) | Metatranscriptome of coastal salt marsh microbial communities from the Groves Creek Marsh, Georgia, USA - 041412BS metaT (Metagenome... | ecosystem: Environmental > Aquatic > Marine > Intertidal...
AAAAAAAAAAAAGACGTTCGTGTTGTTTTTGGTTGCTGCGGGGAAAGACGAGAAAAAGACACTCGAACCAAACCGAAACACAACAACAAAAACAACCGTTTGAAACGAAAAAAAAAGAAGAGGAAGAAGAAGAAGCGAGAGCTTCGCTTTATTTTCTCTCTCTCTCTCGCCGGTGAGGTTGAATCGAACAACTGGGCCGTCAAGCCCCCACAGGTTTGAAGCCTGCGCTCCGCGCCAGCGAAGGTCACTCCGGCTTTTTTGTTTTCTTTTCCTTCGTAACAAGGGAGTATGGGGAAAACAATAAAAAAGCCAACCCTAAACCCTGAAATTTAAAGTATACATCCTTAACTGTTTTAGGGTTTCAATTCGAAAAAAAAGGAGGGAAATCTTCCTTTTTTGTGTGCGTCTTCTCTTCAAAACGTGTGAACCCCCTTTTGAGAGTGTTTAAACAACGAAGAAATGGGTGTGAACAAGCAGCGTTTGATTGCTCGAACCGTGGTGCGGTGTTGCGGCGGGGCGGCTCGTCGGAACTCTCTGGTGGCATCGCTGAACAACCGCCATTTGAGCAGCGGTTTGGGCGCGAGCAGTACGACGAGCGGCGGGAGCGAAGCGGCGCGCAATCGTAAAAAATGTTTCAGCAGCAGCAGCACCACGATCGATGATTTTGTTGGCGCGACGACGACGAGCAGGACGACGACGACGACGAATAATGCTGGAAGCGCGTCGTCGGCGAGAAACAGAGGAACGGCGTCGTTCGGGAGCGACCGCGCGTCGACGAGCGGACGAGTTGGAGTTCTGCGGACGATGAAGAAGAACGGAAGGATGTTCGCGTCTGATGCCTCCATTCTCCCGAGCAAAAATGCGGCTGCGTCGTCGACATCGACGAAAGCAGAGGAAGAAGAAGAAGAAGAAGAAGAAGAAGAGGTCGAAGAAGACATCGAGGACGACGACGAAGGAATGAGAAGAGAGGAAGAAGATAAAGCGAGCGTCCCAGAGTTCAGAGGGAACAAAGCCGGTCGTTTGTCCACGCAGGCGATATCTCGACACCCCGGAGGAGGAGGAGGAGGAGGAGGAGGAGGGAAACGAGGTCAAGACGAACGAAATAGAAAAAAATCGGGATACTACAAACCGGCGACGACTCGAGCGCAAATAGACGGCATGAACTGCGAGCAGCTCTTAGAGGAAATCAAGCAGAGATTTGAGTCGAGAAAGAAACCATTTTTAGGCGGCGGGAACGTTCCCAGCGCAACGGCGACTGGGACGACGAAGAGTACGAAAACGTCCTCCACCCCGCGGAACGAACTGGAAGAGTCGACGGTGGAAATCGAAAGTTTTAAGCATGAGATTAGTGAACGTTTAGCTTCGTTTTTAGGTTTTGGAGAAGGTGAGAGGGGAGTCAAAGCGACGAGGAGGTTTGTCGAACGACGGTTGAAGAGTTACTGCGAGGAGATGAATCTGTTCGTGGGAGAACGAGACGAGAGCGGGAAGAGAGTGAAAAGGATGAAAGATCCCGAGAATCCGGGAAAATGGGAGGAGAGACGATTTCTTTTGGATACAAAATTGAAGCGACTGTTTCAAACGCCCGACGGAGTCGATCAGCTCGCGTTCCGTAAGAGAACGAAAGCAGATGAGAGCGGAGATTTCGTGGACGGCGTCGCGCCGGTTTCAGTCTTTTTAGATCCGCACTTTGTGGATATTACCGACCAGGACGCCTCGCGACTGGTGCAATCAAAAGTACACGGCTCTAAAGTTATCGTGAAGAAAAACAACAGAGTATACGCCGTTCGCGAATCGGCGCTAAAGATTTTGTTACAAAGAGTCCGTTCGCCGAAAGACGTGCAGTATGCGTTGGAAGCGGTCGCTTTGTTCCACATGGAACGCGCCGCGATGGGGAAAACGAGAGGCGTCGGTTTTGAGCGCGCGTATGAATTCATCAAGGCGTGTTGCGATGTCAAATCGTACGAAACTGCATTGTGGGCGTGCGAACAGTCGCGCTCGCTGGGTTTGAACTTGTCCCGGAAGACTCTGTTGTTACTTCTTTGGCACTTACTCGATGCGAACCGCCCGTTGGAAGAAGTCCTTCGCGTATACTCGGTGATTCGCAATCTCAAACTCGGCGTCGACGCGAAAACTGCGCAATTCGTCGTCAAATCTGCCTTACAACACGGTCACGTCAACGCGGCTGCGGGTTATTGCGTTCAATTCATGCAAGCCGGCGTCAAAGTCAACCGCAAAACTCCGACTGCAATCATGAACGCCGCCATCGAACACAACCTGCCAAACGCCGCCATCGTCGTTGAACGCAGTTGGAACAAAGAGCAGCCGCAACTCCCAAAAGCGCCTTTCGACCGCTTAGCGCTAGCGCAAGCCTACGCGCTTTTAGATGCCGACGATGAGTGTACTAATGCTGCGAAATCCATCGTCGATACTCTCGACGGTTCCTTTTCTGACGAGCTCAAAAGTACAACCTCCTCCAAGCTCGCCTTGTGGCCGCAAAAGATCCTCGCCAACGCCAACGAAGCCAAAGGCGGCGCGAGCGCGGAGATTTTAGAGCGATGCAAACGCGGTATGGTTCTGATTAAGAGCGCGTGCGACGGGAAGTTATTCGACGACGTGGACGTCGAGTACGCGTTTTCCATGTTGCAAATAGACGACAACGTAGATGATGAACAAGAACAAACAGGGGAAGAAGAGATGGCAGTAGCTGGAGGCGAGGATGAGAAGAAAGAAGGTTAACGATGGCGCGCTCAATCGCGAATACTTTCGCGTAGCAGCGGCAGCAGTGGAAGAGCTTTTTTTTGTATTGTTGTAATAGTCACATCGAGGTTCGAGCATCAACGAGCCTCAGAAAATTTGCTTTGAATAAAAATCATTACTCTAATCCCCCGAGTTACACGCGCGATACGTTGCCACCCCGGTTCTTTCAATGACCACCATCGCCGGCTCGGCGCTCGATTTAGACTTACTCGGCACGAAAACCACCGAGAATAGCAACAACAAAAACAACGCTTCTTCTTCTTCTCGTCCGTCTTCTCGACTGGCGAAACGTGCGTCCGACGACCGACAACAACAGCAAAACGCCGGGGAAAACAAAGATGAGAACAAGAACAAGAACTCTATCTCTTCTTCTTCTTTGGAGAAACAAATCGACCAAAAAACGTTCTTCTTTCGATGTCAGAAGTGCAGAACGCCGTTAGAGGTGGAGAGAATCACCGGCGACGACGACGTAGATCACGCGAAGTTTATCGCGGAAACGAGTGGGAAGTTGAAAGTGACAGTTGGCGAGAAGCAGTTTCGAGATTTTTTATTGGACGAAGACGCGGAAGAGACGGCGAGGGGGATGAGTCGCGAGGAAGATTTCATCACTGGAGACGGGAATGGTGAGGATGCTCTCGAGCGTAACTCGCTCGCGTCTTCATCGTACGTGCACCTACCGACTTCGGTGCAAAGAACGAAAACATCGGACGCGTTGAAAGCAGCCGGGAAAACGGCTGCGACGCTTTCGAGAATATTCGACATAGCGAGCGAGAAAACGAAGCATGATTTCCCGCTTTGCGAAACGTGCGCGAAAGAGGTTGAGATGAGCATCGAGAAGATGTGCGAAGATTTGGAAGAGGAGTGCGAGAAGTACGAGAGAGCGATCGCGAGTTTAGATTTTAGCAAAGTTGGCGGCGGTCGAGAAGGGGAGGGAGACAAAAAGGAAGGGGAAAAGAAGAAGCAAGAGCGACTGGAAGAACTCGAACTCCAGCTCCAACATGCGTTGGAGAAGGATAAAGCGATAGAACTAGAGGTCGAGAGATTAGAACTGGAACTAGAAAAACAGAAAGTGCGGAAGAGAGCCTTGCAGCGCAACGCGGCGCGAGTTAAGAAGGCTGAGTTTGAAATTTGGCACGAGGCGAACCAATTTGAAATCGACGCTAAATCGTTAAAAGAAGAACGAGACGCGTTGGAAACAAAACTAGAACGTGCATCTACACAATTAGATTTACTCAGGCGAACGAACGTATACAACGATGCCTTTCACATTTGGCACGACGGACCGTTTGGGACCATCAACGGATTCCGATTGGGTCGCACGTCCACGGTGCCGGTCGAATGGGACGAAATCAACGCCGCGTGGGGGATGGCCACCTTACTCTTACAATCGCTCGCTAATGCCATGAAAATTGAGTTTCGCTCGCACGCGTTGCGTCCAATGGGTTCGTTTCCTGCGGTGTGCGAAATCAACGCCAATACGAATATGGTTTCGAAGTGTTATGATTTGTTCGGTCCTGTGAACATCATGACCAGTCACAAGTACGATCGCGCCATTTGTGGCTTTCTCGCGTGTCTCGACGAACTCGGTAGGCATTTCGCGCAAAGAGACTTCGAGATGGGCGTTGAACCAGTGTTCCGGTACCCTTATTTGATCGAGGCGGATAAAGTAGACGGGAAGAAAGTTACGTTTACTTTCAATCGAGACGAAAAGTGGACGGCGGCATTGAAGTTGGTTTTAACTGATTTGAAAATGGCAGTCAGTTACGTCGCATCTCGTAACGGTTAGATTTTATATACATAATAGGAACCAATAGATGATATAGGTCAGCGCTGAACGTTGAGAATGTATATTATAGATAAAGCTGTATTTTATAATTGTATGTTTCATCCAGGAACAAGACCTGTTATATAGTAATTTTACAAAGAAACGCCTAATATTTGTTCATGTAAGCTTGTCTCGCGACGCGTTCGGCGTCGATGTCACTCAACGATTCTAAAAATTCTGGTAAGTCCGTTTTCGCTACTTGCACTACACTTCCTTCGAAACTTCCGTGTTTCGTGTGCGCTCTCACTTGCTCTGCCGCGCGTGCGTACGATTGCATGAAAAAGTTACCTCCGCTTTCTATCGAATCAGTCTGCGGCTTTTCCGTCACGCCGACAACCAAACAATAGTTCGGGTCAATCATAGACGGTCCGACGACAATTAACGGTCTGAGAACTTTCTTCACCTGTCTCAAAGCGTCTTGCAAAAACAACGCTAGGCGCAAAAGCGTCAACGGATGCTTAAACAAATCCACATCCGCGGGAGAACCGTGCTCGGTCAACGAAAAGTATCTCAATGAACCGAGCGTTTTAATCGCACCTTTATTCGACAAGGCAAACCCACCTTGACGGATGAGCGCGCGTTGCACTCGCATTGCTCGTTGTAATCCATTCGACGTCTCCTCCCAATTGCTTAAACTTAGAACCTTTGAAGCGGTCCAAAATGCCGCCGCTGAGGATTCCGGCGTGCCGTCGTCTTCCTCGCCTCCACCTCCCACACTTTTCCGTCTGTTATTGTTGCCTCTGATGTCCATATCGTTTTCGGTGTTGATATTCTCGTCGTTTTCCATTTCGTCGTCCTCGTCGTCATCCACGTCGTATCCTGTATAGTTCTCTAAAATAGCCGTCGCTGCGTACACTACGTCCATCGCTGACACTTTCACTTTAAATCCATGGTGGTACGTGAACGACCAGTATGTCAAATCGTGCAAACCGCCGTGCGATCCAGCGTGTTCTTTCAACTTTTCTCGCATTTGCTTCTCCATGTGCGGACTCATGTGAGAAAACTTCTGCTTCGCTTCTTGCAAGGACAACCCGCACGTTGCCAACAACGAATCCAACAAGTGAACACCGCTCTCTTTCCACGTTTGTAATCGAGTAACAACGTAGGGCGAATGCAGCATCGCGTCGTACAAGTTCCAATGTCTCATCATCTCAAACCTTAACTCCTCCACTTCAATAGAAATCTTCCGATCCTCAAATACCTTCACCATCGTTCCGTCTTCCAAAGCTCTCTCGGGGTGCATATTCTCGTTGACTGAATTCGATACTTGCGACATCAACTCGAAACAATACTGCTTATACGTCTCCTGACTCACTTTTTGGTGCGCTAACTGGTCGGTTAAACTCACAATTGCCAACCACAACAACAAATTCTTTTCTAAACCTTCTTTCTTCATGTCGAACGCCATATCGAACGCGCACAAACCAGCCGATCGACCGTAATACGATCCGCGTCGATAATATTCCAACCGTTCCGCTTGCCTTTTCTTTCTTCGTAACGCAACCGTTCTCGGCGATTCCGGCTGCTGAGCTTCTCTTTGTGATTGTCTCTCTCTTTGCCTTTCTAACTTGATTTGTCTGCGTCTCGCCGTTTCTTCTTCGTCATCGTCGTCGTCCGAGCTAAAATCTGACTCGTCTTCGTCCTCCTTGTCGTTCTCGTCGTCTTCGTCTGAGTCTGTATCCATCTCCGGAAAGTAATCTTCCCCTTCCTTGGAGTTGTCCCTGATCACGTACACGTCTTTATTATCCTCGGATACATTTTGTAACGATAACGGTCGGTGCGAATCCAACACGTACGCGCGGCAGTTCACTTTCAAATCCATCAACTCCCTCACGTCCTCGCAGCCTCCGCAGTTAATCAAAACAATCGCGCGATCTTGTTCGTCGTCCGGAATATCTTTCCCTCGCTTGCGCAACTCCTCGGTCCCGCTCACGGGGAACACGGAAAACGGAACGTTATCGGAATGGAACATTGATTTTAAGATTCGGTACGCGCACAAAGCGTCCACGTCCGCGGTGGAGACGTAGATTAATATCGGCGTTTGGTAGCCATCTCGGCGGATGATTTCGTAACAGTGGCGGTAGTTTTCACGTTCGACTAACATCTTCTAAACGCGTTGGTGTGTGATTAACTTCTCTCCCCCTCGGTGCGTGTGTATATTTCTACCGATGCGCGCGCTTGTTCTCTCTTTCTCTGCGTGTGTGTGAGTGTGTATCGCTCGCTATTTCGGGCGACTTCTGAAGTGGGTCGTGTGAAGTGCTGCGTTTGAATTTTGAATTTTGTTTAGGGTTTTCCCATTTTTTTAAAGGCGAAGGAAGGCGTTTGTACGAAAACAAGTGATATCTTATATTTGTTTGAAGGTACCGAAAGATACCCGTGGTGGTGATGTTGGTCCTCGGCCAGGATGGGAATGTAATGATACTACTCTCGAAATAATCGTAGCATCGGCGTTGTCGTCGTCGATGTGTCCTGCGGTAAAAAGAATATGAAACGAAAAAGCACTCGCGCGAGAAGAAAAAGACAGACAAAAGCGAAAACAAAACAAAAAAAACGAACGCCGAGAAGCCGCGCGTCCAGTCTCTCTCCGTATATATAACCACGCCGAAGCGCGCTCGCTTCGCGGTTCTCATCCATACCAGACGCGCGCTCTCTTGATTTCCTTTTTTTTCTCTTCTTTCTTTCTCTCTTTTTTCCTCTCTCTCTCCTTTCTTTCTTCCAACACGCAGACTCTGCGTGCTCCAACCTTTTCTTTCTCTCCGGCAAGACTATTGCTAAAAACTACTATAAAATACATCTCTCTCTCTCTCCCTTTTCCCATCCATCCATCCATCCCTCTTCTATTCATCGCGTGCACTCTCTACTACTCCTACATTACTTCTAGATATAACCGGCTGATTATTAGTGTGTTGTTGATGCGTTTATCTAAAGTTGAACCTCTTCAAAACCGATCTTTCCGCGTTAGCGGCATCCTTCGCCACCTTTTTCGAGTCCACGCTGCTCTCCGCGAAGCACTTCCAAAATCTCAACGTCTCATCCGCAGCCGCAGAAACCACCGTCGTTCCGTCCGGCGACTGCGCCATGTGCAATACTCTCGCCGTGTGGCCAGTAAACTCGGCAATCTTCGTCATCGTCGGGTACTTCCACAAGCACAACTGATTCTGCGAATACCCGTGGCTCGATAGCAACTCTCTCTCGTGCGTGTTCCACTGCAACGCGCACACCTGCGAGTGCGTGTCGACCGAGTTCGTCATCGCCCCGGTATTCGCGTTCCAAAACTTGATGCATCTATCCGCTGTACCGCCCCCAGACGCCAAAACATTCGCTTGCCACGGACACCACGCCAAAGCCTTCACCGCGGCTTGATGCGCGACCAACTTGTGTCTGTACGTCCCGTTCGACAACGACTGCGAGTCATAAATGTGCAACGCGTTGTCGTTGCCGCCCGAGGCTAGCTGCGTCCCGCTCGGCGACCATTTCAAGCCGCAAACCTCTTGCGAGTGGCACGTGAAAGTATTCGTGCAATGCTCACGAATTCTAACGTCGTGCGTCATCACCGTCGTATCTCTGGAACCAGTCGCCAACTGCGTCCCGTTCCACGCCAAAGCGCCAACTCTCGCTTCGTGGCCTTTCAACGTTCTCACTTTTCTCGCTCTCGACGCGTCCCAAATCTGCACCTCCGCGTTGTTCGTCCCCACGGCAATGTGCTTACCATCCGGAGCCCAGTTCACGGATGTCACATAATCCTCTTCGTCGTTTTCCACGTCCGTCTGCATCAACTGGTCAATCGCGCCCGTCCCGGCGTTCCACAAATACACCGTGCACCCTAAAGCGACGGCAATGGAATTCTGAGACGACCAATCGATCAAGTTCAAATAATAATCATCAACCAACTCTGGCGCGTCTAAAATCCTCTCCGGTGCCTGCGGGATGTGACGAAACTGTTTTTTCCCGCCCTTTGAAACTCCGATGTGATTCGAGGAGTACATCTCGCGCGCGGCGTTCTCCATGCCGCTCGGCGGCGCCGGCGCCTTTGATTTAAACGCTAAGATTTTCGAGTTCAAGTGATCACCATTTTCGTTTCCTCCGGTCGATACCGAATAGTTGGACGCTAATGATTTCTTATACGCCTCCTGGAGTTTGTTTGTTCGTTCGTTTTCAAAAAGAGTGGTTTGGATTGACGTCAGTTTTAACATATTCTTTCTTTAGTTTTTTCTTGTGGGGTATGCGTGAACCCATTTTTTTTTAATTTGCAGAGAGCACTTTTCCCCTAAAACCAATCACAAATCTCTCATCAATCGAAAAGATAACTTTGTGAAGAAGAAGAAGAAGAGAACGGAACGCTTCTCTTCCACACCAAGGGAACGACGACGCGAAAGAAAACAACGAATTCCGACGAAGAGAGGAAGAAAAGATAGACATCGCGGAAGACGACAAAAGGACGAAAGTAAAACACAACAGAAAAAAAATCCATATCTAGAAATTTTCCCCATACCTTGCTCGGACTCGCGATTAACAACGAATCTGGTTGACTCGCACTGGACCCATCGCCATTGGTAGCGTTGTTATTACCATTCGTGGATGAATCTAAAGCGTACCTGGCGACGTCCAAGTCAATCGCAGATCGGTTGGCGATGAATCTGTCCCGAGATGGCGTCGGTGGTTGCATGTTTGTGTGTGTGTGTGTGTGATTAGGTGAATTTGCGCGCGCGCGGCGTGTCAGCTTTAAAAAATGACGAATTTTTGAAAATTTTTTTTCTTCCCCCTTTTCAAAAAAAAAACTATTTTAGGGTTTTAACCTCCTAAACCCTAAACCCCAAATTAATGTATAGTAGGGGCGTCACTCACAAAAAGAAAGAAAGAACGAACTGCCCGGGAACGAACGAGCGCAAGATGATGACGACGACAACGCGAGGAGGCGCTCTGTTGTTGGCAACAACCGCGATGATAACGAGAAGAAACCCGTTGGAAACCAGCAGCGCGAGTAGTAGTTATAGTTACGGTAGTAGTGGCAGCGGAAGAAGAAGCAGAACGAGTGGTAGAATTTTAACGCGACACCATCATCAGCGGCGCTTCGCCGCCGTCGCCGCGAATGCAACCAACAGAAACGGCAACAACACCGGCGTCGTGCGCTTAATACGCGTGGAAGACGACGACGACGACGACGAAAACGATGCAAACGAGAAAAAATCGAGCGGCAGCGGAAGTAGCAGCAGCAGCGACAGGAGAAGGTCGAGAAGACGAAACGCTTCTTCTTCTTCTTCTTCTTCTTCTTCTCGGCAAAAGGAGCAACAACGACTTCCGAAGGAATACGACAAAGTGGCGAATGCGGATTCGGCAGCCGCGGCGAAGGAAAAAATGTTTCAGATTTTACGCGACAGCGCGAGCTGGGATCCAGACGTGGAAAAATTGTTAGATGGGATCGACGCGAACGATCCAGACGCGATAGAAGAAGCGATACGAAAACGGTTCGAGGAAAAGAAGAGCGGAGTGTATAAACCGCTGAACGAAGACGGGGACGAAGGTTCGAGCGAGAGCGGCGGTTCGCAAACTCCGACGTTGGTGTTCTTCAGGCAAGTGCAGACGCAAAATTTATGGGTCTGGATGGAAGCGAGAAATACCATAGAGGATAAAGAGAAGGAGTTCTTCGACGAGGCGATCAAATCGTGGTTCGTGGTAGGAAAGTTAGGCGGGTACAACGTGGAAAATCAGCAGTGTCTGGAAAGCGCTTCGGTGCTGAACGATACCATCAGTCATTTGGATTACGACGTCGCTCGATCACACGACAGAACGAGCGCGTCCTTATTTCACGCGATCGGAGAGGTTGAGTACAGAGGTAAATGGGCGAGAGTTTGGATGGATTTGGGCACGGCAGATGAGATGGCGATAGATGTGCTCATTAACTCTTTAATCACCTTGAGCAGAGAGTACGTGGGAATAAAACAAATCGTCATCGGCGGCGATAACGAAAACGGCTGGGGCACGGAAGATTCCGGGTACGGGCAAGAACAAGGGAAACAATTTGAAGATTTCGACCCGGCGTTTGATGAGATGTTTGGCGATATGCGAGGGATGCGAGGGAAACCGAACGCGGAAGATTCGAACTGGATGAGTCGATGATGATGTTAGGAGGAGGAGCGATTCGGGAAATAATATTTGCGCGCTGATGAATCGTCGAATGATTGTATAAGTAATGATATATTGTACTCGATAATAATTAATACTGTTAATGAAAACAAATCGCTAAAGTGTTTCGATCGGTCTCTCTCTCTCTCTCACACACACACACTTTCTTTCTCTCTAAAATATTTATGGTAACAACGAAATTTACAACCGGCGCGTTATAAAGAATTTTACGCCGAGGAAGTCTGCGCCAAAAATTGCAACCTCGTGACTGGATACTCGCTCTCTTTCACTTTCAATCCTCGCACGCCAAACTTCACTTCGTTCCAACTCAAATTCTTAATCTCGTCTTTTAACTCATCTTTCGGTAACGGGATGCCTTTCTTGCGCATCTCTTCCAGCGGTAACGCTCGTTTACACTTCGCGAACTGGTAGGAGCCTTCGTTTTCGTCTTTGCCTTTGCCCTTCACCCAGGATAACTGATACCGCTCATCTTTCGTTTCCAAATACAGCGTATCTCTGCGTAACCTCGCGGAAGTCCACTGCGATTTCTTGAATCCTTTGTCAGCTATCGCTGCCATGGAATACTTCATCCACGGTTCGTTGCACAAGTTGTATAAAACGGTCACTTCTCTTATCATCCTTTTCTTCCTGGCGACGTTGACGTTGGCGTTGGACGCCGCTCGCGTCCTCTGAGCGCGTTCCTTATCTTCAGGTACGAACGTCGGAACTACCATATACCTCAACGATTCTGGCGCCGTTGGCATCAACTCGATAGTTTGTTGATTCACAGTCATAGCCACCGCAGATTCTACCACCATCCCGAAATCATCGGCGTTGATTATTTGACCGTTTGACGTATGCAAAACGCCGTTGCTCAGCGGATCCGCCGCGCTCGCGGCGACGCCACCTACCCCGCCTTCCGCATTCTCACCTTCTCCGCCTTCCATCGTTTCTCCCTCTTTCACATCCGCTGGTGTACCCGCCGCCCCCGCTGCCGCCGGCGCCGGCGCCGCGACCAACTTTTCTCCTCCAATCGTCTTCTTCTTCGCGAACCCGCTCTTCCCCCACGCTCGGCTTCGAATGCCGTTCCTGCTCGAACTTCGAAACTCATCCGACACGTCGTCCACTCTTCTCACCCTGGCGCGAATCTCGTGTAAACTCGGCGGTACTTGTAAACTCGGCACGTAGTACCCGCAGTGCATCAATACCGCGACCACGTCCGAATCCGACGTGTACACGTCCGTCCCCCAAAGTTGGTGCCCTCTGACTTGTCGATTGGTCGAAACCGTGCATTCCGCCGGTATGCGCACTTCAAAAACGTCGCTCACGTTGTTCGAATCCGCGAAATACTTGGTCAGAACCTCGCCTATTCGGTAGTGGATGATTTGTTTTTGTTCTTTATCATCTTCTTCTTCTTCTTTCGTTGTTGTTGTGGCTCCTTTCCCCGCCGCGTTATTACTACCACCACCACCCGTAGTCGTCGCGACGTTGTTCGATCGCGCCGAACGGCGCTGACCACCTCCATCTCCGTTATTGATGGAGTTGTTAATGTTGTTGTTATTCTCGTCGACACCCGCACCACCCGCACCACCACCACCACCAACTTCTTCCGCTACCGCCGCGGTCGCGTTAGCAGCCGTTGTCGTCGTTCCGGCGACCGCGGGCAGTTCTGCTTGCGCCGCCGAGCGCTTCGCGCGCGCCGAAGGCATGATGATGA
>Ga0182095_1124505_pt1 | contig 12374 bp, 6 predicted proteins | sample 041ome_19_FD_127784 | JGI IMG/M metagenome (GOLD analysis project Ga0182095, IMG submission 127784) | Metatranscriptome of coastal salt marsh microbial communities from the Groves Creek Marsh, Georgia, USA - 041412BS metaT (Metagenome... | ecosystem: Environmental > Aquatic > Marine > Intertidal...
CTTGAACGGAGGTACCCATGGCACCATCGATAACCATGACCCGTTCGGACATGATTTTATCGATAACCGCAAACGCTTCGGATTTAGGAAGCGGATCGACCCACTTCTTGTACGTCGGTACCGCGGTTAACCCGCTCGTCTTCGCCGCGATTTGTGGATACTTCTCCTCGTACGTCATCTCCGCATCAGGGTCGATCGGCTCTTCCCAGTCTCTCAAGTTCATCGCTTTCAACACGTACGAACCTAAAATCCCAACCGGAATGGACAACACCGCCAACGCGGCCAAAACGATCGCGAAGAGTACCATCGCGGGCGCCAGACCGAGAATGTACAGCGTTGCCTTTTGCGGATCTGATTTCATGAGGTTCAGCGCTTTCTGGTAGTTCACCTTGGCGGTGACGAGAGGTAACTTCGCCATCTCTCTCTCTTTCCTCTTCTTCTCGGTTTTAAAAGACGGGATCGGATCTCTCGGATCTCTTTCCCCGCGCGAAGGAAGTCACCACCACCACCGCCGCCGCCGCGAGGACCTGTTTTTGCGTTTTATGAAGCCGAAAAAAGGTTTTTTGTTTTCCCCGCAAAGCGCGATTGCTTTATCTAGAAACCGACGGCCGAGAGCGTCGCTTCTCACCTCAATCCGACGGCAAAGAACAAAACCAAAAAAAAATTTTTTAAAAAAGAACGAAATTCGCGCGCGTTCGAGTGCGCGCGAACTCGTCGCGATCTGTTCGAGCTCAAATTCGCGCGCGAAGAATGCGTATTCGTTCGATTCTTTTCCCTCTGCTTTAGAAAACAACGGGCGTTCTCTTTCGACCAAAGAGAGAGCGCGCAGCTTTTTTTTTTTGACGTCGGCGATGGATTGTGCTTTTTTTCAGAAAGCCTGCTTATTCAGAAAGCCTGCTTTTTTCGCTCGAGAGGAGAGCGATTATTTGGATATTTTGGCCTCAAGTGTCGCTTTTCTGAATCTGAATGAAGGAGGGACAGGGGAGGAAAAGGCAAAAAAAAGAGGCACACGCAAAAGGCGACGGACGCGCTTCTTTCCAAGAAGTGTTATTCGTGTTGTTCTGATGTGTCGTTATTATTATTATCACGTAGCGGAGTGGCTATATTTTATTCGTTTGTTGTTGTACACTTTTACGCCCGCTCGCGAGCGCGCAACTTATGTTTTTTTCTACCACGCGTCTATTTTCTTCTTTCCTCTTCCGATGGGCGCGACTTGTTTCGCTTGCTCCAGCCGTTTCTTTTGAAATTTTTGCTGCCTTTCCCGGAAGATTTGCGGGATATCCTTCCCAGTTCTTTTCATTTCTTCTTTATAGGAGGCTAAAACCGCTCTGACGTCCGCGACGCCGAGACGAACTATGGACTCTAAAAACGGCATGAGGTCGAGCAGCGCGGTGTCGGTCGAACCGTCTTCGTACCTCCAAGGCTGAATCGGAATAACGTTTTCCGGGTTCATCTCCGCCGATTTCGGTTTTGAACTTATATATATTACCCTCTCCATATCTCTGTTTAGTTTGGATAAATCTCTGATGTATTCTCCGTGTTTATACTGCGCAGATTCTCTAAACAAACGGTGCGTGACGTACCGTTTCGGGTCCAACCGTTCTAAAATCGGTTCTCCGTACGTCAAGAGTTGATCGGTGAAGACAACCATCTCGTAAAATTGCGCCAAGTGTTCTAAAAACGGATCTACCCCTGGTCGCTTAAACACTCGCCACCCTCTCTCTCTGTTCCAATTCGAATTAATCAGCGTATCGTCCAAATCCAAAACTAAAGTGTGAGGAATATACACCGCGTCCGCAGGATGGTCCGGCAACAACTTGTCGCTAATCGGGTCTAAATAATGGCTCGATTTCTCATCGATAAACTGGCGAAATTCCAGCAAATATTCCGCGAACTGTTGCGCTCCCGGCACCACGGACTCTTTCTCAAACTCTTTCCCTTTCACCTTCTTCTCCAACTCTTCGGTCGTTTGCACGTAATACGACGCGCCCGCCACCGCGGCCACCGCCGTGGCGCACACCAACGCCACCGCCGAAAGGAAATCAAACGCTTGACCGATCGGTCCTTTCGGCTTCGCGTTCGCGGGATTATCCGGATCGTCGTCGAAGTACATCTCCTCATCTTCGTTCTCCTCTTCGCCCAGAATTGACGACGACGTCGTCGTCGTCGTCGTCTTCGCTCTTCTCGCTTTTCCTAAAAGCTCCCCTTCGCGAAAACGCTCCGACATTGTCCTTCTTCCACCGACGGTTTCACGCGTCATCGTTTTCGTTTTCGTAGCAGTCATCATCGCACCACCCGCGGCGGTAAAAACGTGCCTTCTCCCGCTCGCGTCTCCTCCTCCCGTCGTCGTCGTCGATAAACCGTTCGATAACGTCGTCGATTCGTTTTGACGTTGTTGTTGTTGTTGAACGATGGATGCGAAACACCGACGAGACGCCGAGGAAGCGCCTCGCCTCATCATCATCATCATCGGTTGTTATCCTTCTTTTTGAGAGCCCGCGACGCGAGAGAGATAAAATGAGACAGGTTCCTGCTCTCTCTTTAATGTTTTTCTCTCTCTGTGTGTGTTTGCGCGCTTGATGTTTACGTATATCTCCGCGCGCTTTTATGTTTGGAAACTTTTGGAGAATTTTTTCCTCATTTTTCCAATTCTCGCGGAGAGAAAAGAGAGAGACTAAAGAGAGAGAGAGAGAGAGAGACGCGCGCGCGAGTCTTACAAATCACACACTCTCTCTCCGCGTGTGTGTGTGTGTGTGTGTCTTTGTTCTCGACGCACCGATACGCGCGCATTTTTAATCAGATACGCGCACTTTAGCAGAGACCAAAGAGAGAGAGAGATTCAGAGAGAGAAGACGCAACGACAAGATGGGAAACAACAACAGCACGGCGCAGAATAACAACAGAGGCGGAGGAAACCACTCCCCGACGAATAACAACAACGACAACGACGACGCGTCTTCGCTCGGCGCGCACTCTTCTTTTTCGCAAGGCGGCGCGAGCAGCAGTCATCACAGCACGTACGAGCACGGACCGGTGACGCAAATGGTGCCCATTCCCGGCGCGCAAAGCAGCCATTTGAATAGCCTCGGAGGAGGAGGAGGGAGAGGACAACAAGGAGGCGGCGAAGCGCTCGAACCGGCGCTGGTGCCAGTTGCCATCACGTGTGAGTGGCGTAGCTTTTTGTGTTCCTTTTTATTTCTGGTTCGTTTTTCGCGGCGCGTTTCCTTCCTCTCGCAAAACCTCGTATTGCAGAGGTTTTTACCCTAGTGGGCGAGCGAGTTTACTCTCACTGCTCGCGCGGCGCGCCGCGCGCGGCGTCACCTCGGCGCTCGTTCGTTTCACGCATCCCGTCGCTTGTCGCGTGTATTTGTACTGACAGTCGCTTCTTTCTCTTTCTCTCTCTCCTTTTCTATCCATCTGCCCTTCGCGAAATATACAGGGACGCAAGGCGGTTCGGTCGTCGAAGTCGAAGGCTCCTTTGACGGGTGGCAAACGCGGACGCAGCTTCATAGGTCCGGGAATAGAGAGTTTTCGGTGATTAAATCGTTCCCGCCTGGGGTGTATCAGTATAAGTTTATTGTTGATGGAGAGTGGAAGTACGCACCGGATCAGCCGGCGATGTACGACGAGATGGGTAACGTGAACAACGTGTTGGAGGTGCAAGAGTACGTGCCTGAAATTTTAGATAATTTGGACCATTTCGCGGCGCCGAGTAGTCCCAAGGAGAGTTACGACGATTATTTGTTTCATGGAGAGGATTTTAGTAAAGAGCCGCCGGCGATGCCGCCGCAGTTGAAGTTGACGTTGTTGAATATGCCGCCGATTCCGTACGCGCCTAACTTGTTGCCGAGGCCGCAACACGTGGTGTTGAATCACGCTTACGTAGATCAAAGTAAAGCGAAGCAAGGATTGAGCGTGATTGGAACAACGCATAGATATAGGGCAAAGTACGTGACGATAGTGTTGATGAAATCGTCAAACTCTCAGCAAGATTGTTGATGACACGGGATGAGCCGAAGAAAAATTGATATTTTAGCTTTGTATTTTTGAGTGACAAGTTTTAGCAACAAAAAACAAAGACGACATTTCTATACGCATTGTGCACTTTTGCATCGTTCGGCGCATTCGTCCGAGAATTCGTACACAAATCCAGACGCATCGCTTGGGCACGTCCAACCTTCGTTCGCGAAGAACGATTCGCCGCTTACCTCGTCGATTCGTTCCTTGAAAAACGCATGCTTCTCAATTCGCGCAACGTCTAACCTGCGATCCGGGGTCCATTGTAAAAGCCTCCGAATTAAACGAAGTGCCCAGGCGTTGGGTAATCCAAGATGCAGCGGATCGCGGAGTTTAATCCTTCGCATGATGTTTTCCTCGAGACAAGCACCGCTATAAACGCCACCGTTATTGTGTTCGTCTCTTTCTTCCTTCTCATCTTCGTTCTGTTCGTTTGATTCGCTCGGACGAGGATTCTTTGCGTCATTTCGAACGCCCGATTCAACGCCACTATTTACGCCGAAGTTAGCATAGGATGGCGCAATACACATAGATAACATTGCCCTGATCCTGTTGTATGCTAATTGAGTTTCTGCGCTCGCATCGCGCAAGGATTCATCCCGACGTAATCGCTCTCGTTTACCCGCATTGCCCGTCGTAGCGAATCCGTTGTCGTCCCACACTCGAGACGTTCCTAAAGCTAAAACCTCCAAGTATACGATCCCGAGCGACCACGCGTCGTACATTTTATATTTCTTGATATCAAACGATGAGAGCGTGTGTTGTTCGGGATGTTCACTCTTCGCGCGAAAAAGGGACTCAGGCGGTGCAAAATCTGGTGTTTCTTGATCCGAGTTCGGCCCGAGAGGACCAAACAAGGTATCGAAGGATCCCGCATCCACCGCGGATCCAAAGTCGCCTATGCGAACATCACTTACCGCCGCCGTCGAAGTAGGGGAGGAGTGAAAAGACGGAGAAGTTCCATCGTCACCCTCAAAGGCTATGAAAATGTTCGCGGGTTTGATATCGCGATGCGCCACGTTCGATTGATGTACTTTGGCGACACCGCGCGCGATTTCGAGCAAAATTTCGCGCAAAGCATCTCGTTTTGGGGAAGAAGGGGGCGCCGTGGAATTCTTATCATCTCGCGACTTACCCGAAGTTTCGTTACGATTTCCATCGAGAATGTCATTTTTCGTTCTCTTACCGTTTTCATCGGCAATTTTACGCTGTTCAATCCACCATTTTGACGGTCGCAACATGCCGCCTCGATCTTCTTCGTACATCAATCTGTCCAACGAAGTTCCTTCGTCTCTAAATGCTAACCATAACTCTTTTTCTTCCGACGGAGACGACTCTGACGTCGTCGTTGTCGTTTCGAATGCGCGATGAAAGCGAGCGACATTTGGAGTAACGTCACAAAATAAGTTTCCAAAGTACATTTCTCGGCTTCCGGATCTTCTCACATCCTCTCCTCTTTCGACGAAAATGCGTTTAATGACGAAAGAAGAACTCGCGTCTCTTGCTTCGGAAAGATTCGGGTTGCTCTCTCGACGCTCTTCTTTTGCACTTGGACGACATTGTGGCGTGAGCGTGCCGACGTCGAAAGCCGTCGCCCGCCACACCTCACCAAAATGACCTTTGGCGAACACTCTTTTACTGTTCGAGCGCGTCGCATCTTCGTGTTGTGCAGATGTCGATGGAGGTACGAGCATAACTTCCTCCTTCGATTCTCTTTCATTTCCGTCTTTCTCCGCTGGCTTTGATGAGAACAGAGCGGAAGAGATTCCGTTTTTCGCTCGAAGCCACCATTTTGAAAGAATTCCATCGGGAGGCGGTGTTTGCATTTTCATCCCGTTTTTCTTTCTGCGCTCGTGCAAGGCTGACGGAGCAATCATGAGCATCGCAAACGCTTTATCCGCGTCCGTCATTTTGATCATTTGTTTTTCCGCTTCTCCCGCGCCATTTGCTTCGGGTAACGCGCCGGATACCGAAGAAAAATAGCTTCCATCAAAGTCAAAATATTCGCCGTACTGGTATACATCAACGTTCCACGGAATTTCAATGGCCTTGGAGTAGGACTGGTACCCTTCTCCTCCCACGACATACTTTTGAGCGGGAGCGATGTCTGATCCTCCTCTTTCCTCCATCTCGTCCGTGTCGTAACCGCGCAACACGTTGTGTTGGTAATTCTTTATTGGACCGTTACTCAAGGCGACGATTTCGTTCAACCGGAAGGCATTTGCAATTACCACGCCAGGCTTCGGGTCAATCAAAAGAAAACGACCGTCATCCCTGCGCTGATCGGCAACCGTGAGATGGTTTTCACTCTCCGTGCGTGGCGTCTCAATCTCATCGTACGCGCTTTTTTCTTTTTTTTCTTCTTCTTCTTCTGTTGTTTCTTCTTTTTCATCATCATTTGCGTTTAACATTGGTTCTTCTGGAGAATCCGGGAACTTAATGGCAGCTACGGCTACGTTGTCTTTGCTTCCCATCGCGATCGCCATTTCGCACGACAATCGAGCGTTCTTCGCCATATCGCTATTCTCCCCAAAACTCCGGATATCTGCCCACGCTTCTATCGGTAAGACTTTCTCGTCCGGTTCGAGCTCGACGTCGCCGTCAACTTTCAACTCCACCAAATCGATGTTTGGTATATCATTTTCTGGCGGTTGCTTGTTTCTGGTGAAAGCCTCGTCGTCCTCTGGAGTCGTTTCTTTGTCCGTTCCCTTCTCGTCTTGGGCGTCCCTCATCTGATGATTTGGCAATGGTTTCAGTGCAATCGTTGTGGTTTCTAAATGCGAACGTCTCCGTTTAATGCGTCTTCTCACGGTGGTTGTTTCCACATCCCCGAATAAAATTTCGCACAGTTCGTTCATGAACCGTCCGCTTCCTCCGTCGTCTTCGGCTTTTTCTATGACCCCGTCCGAGACGAGGACGATTCCGCGTATGCTTCTTCTCACTCTGCCGTTTCTCGTTGTACTCGATGACGACGAAGAAGCCATCGAACGCGAGGAATACTCCTTCTCCTTATCTCCACTGCTACCTCCCCTTCTCTTTCTCCTGATTTCCTCCGCGCGTTCTCGAGGGTTACTACTGTATTGGAAATCCCTATCGCTACTCTCTTCTCTTAACTCCTCCTCTTCATCCCACCTCTCCGCGAATTCTTTCAAACGCACCGTCCTCGTTTCCGCTCTCGCACCACCAACCCCTCGGCTTTCAAAATCTCCCAACGCTCGCGTCACTAAAATCCCCTCCGCTCGGTCTCCGATCACGACGCCTCCCGCCTTCCTCACCCGTTCCGCTTCCTCCGAACTCGCTCGCACCGTGTGATCCCTCGTGATTAACTTTGCCTCGTTCCGGATATTTTCACACGCGTAAGCTCTCGAATCTCCAACCCACGCGAACGAGGCGCGAGAAAAATCGGGAGAGACGAGAGCGACCAACGCCGTCGACCCTCCACCGCCGGCTCCATCCGTCGTCGTCGACGACGACATCTCCTTCTCGATGGTCTCGTGAACGTCCCGCAACGCCGTCTCCAGCGCCCACCGTTCTCTTTTCTCTTCTTTTTCCATCGCCGTTCCGATATCGTCGTTTCTATCTCTATCATCGCTCGCGGGGAGTTTGGTAGCATCATTATCATCATCATCATTATCATCATCATCATTCTCGCCTCTTCTGAGTCTCCGCTCGACGCGTCGCGCCAACCGTCGCCTCGCCTCTCGACTGACGTAATTCCCATCGTGTCCATCAAACACCGCCGCTAACACGCCGCGACGCCTAAAAACATCATCATCATCATCGACAACAACAACTTCCGCGCACAGCGTTTCGTCCTCGTTCGACGATCGTCGACCTTTCGCGTTCGCGTGGAAACATCGCGCGGTGTTTCCCGTTGCATCATCGTTATTAGGGGAATGCTTCTTCGCCGCTGACGACGCTCCCGCGCTTCTGAATCCTAACCCAAAAAGAAGAAGACAGAAGACGAGGCACGATGATGCGAACGACACTCTCATTCCTCTTCTCGTCATGCGGACCCTCTCCTCCTCCTCCTCCTCCTCGCGTCTTTCTTCGACGGGGGCAGAATATCGATGATATTTTCTTCACTTCTGACGAATTCTTTCGTATCTTTTTTCTTCAAAATGCACTTTGCGCGCGCGCGGAGACTTTGAGACACGATGAACAACGCGCTCTGTCAATGCTCCTCTCGTCGCTCTTCTTCGTCGTCTTCTCGCGCCTGGTTCGAATCCGGCGTCCTTCTCTGTTTCCTCCTGGCGTTCGCCTCGCTCCTCTCCGAGGGCCAGTTTCTCGCGCTTTACGGGAAGAACGGTTTGCTTCCACTGACGAAACAGTTGCGCGACGACGGCGGATTGATGTCAGCTTCTTTATCTTCTTCTTCTTCGATGTCCTGGAGAGAAAAGACGAGGAAAACGATCGAAATGATGCGAAAGACGCACTTTAACATCGCGTGGTTAGCGAGCGCGTTTCGGTTTCGCTCGTACGAGAAGTTCATGGAGTCCGTTTTGTATTTAGGGGTGTTGCTGTCCTTCTTTTGGCTGGTGTCTTCTTCTTCTTTAGCGGTAGGACGCGGAGGAGGAGACGGCGCGAGAGGAAGAAGAAGAAGAGGAAAATGGTACCAATTCGCGCTCTTAGCGTGGATGTACCAATCCATGGTGGACGTCGGAGACGCGTTTTTGTCGTTTCAGTGGGACGCGTTGCTGATCGAGTGCGGGTTCGGGTGCGCGGTCGGCGCGTGGTTATTTCCCTTTGACGCCGCCGAAGAGAAAGAGGACGCAGAGGAGGAGGACAACGACGACGCTCGATACGCGTGGATACCGCGAGCGATTCTGTTCAAGTTGATGCTGATGAGTGGGTGCGTTAAAATACAATCGAAATGCAAAACGTGGTTGAACTTGAGCGCGCTGGATTATCACTTTGCGACGCAGCCGTTGCCGAACGGGTTCTCTCGGGCGATTGCGAACGGGGTGAGTTCGAAGTACAAGAGGATAGGCGTGGCTTTAACGTACGTCGCGGAAGGACCGTTGGCATTTTTGATCGTCGCGCCGACAAAGATGGCGAGAAGGGCGGCGTGCTTAGGGCAAATTTTGTTTCAAGTCGGGATTATTTTATCCGGGAATTACGCGTATTTCAATCTTTTGACGATCGTGTTGGCGTTGGCGAGTTTCGCGGGCGGGGAAAGGAAGGCGGTTTACAAGAAGAAGGTCGTCGAGAAGGAAGAAAAAGAAACAGGCGATACCGATGGAGAAGCTGCGCGCACGCTCGAGAACAACAAAGCGAAAGCTTTGCCAGTTCTGCAACACTCGATGGCTATGATTGCCACGCATCTCTCGTTTATGTTTTTCACTATATGCGCGGTGAACATGTTTGAACCGAGTAAAGATGGCGTAAAACTGCGCGGGTCCTCGAAGAACGTGAATAAACGATTGACCAAGTTTCTCGACATCGCGGTGCCCGTATCGAGGACTTATTTAATATTAATTGCCGTACCTTTGACGTATGCGTACCGCAGTATTTTGGCGAAAGTAACTAAGAAAGCGTTGAATGGAAAGAAAGAAAAAGCGATGAAGAAAATCGCATCGTTCACTTTGCAAAGGTGTCGAGACGTTTTGTTGATGGCGTACTTGCTCATCGTAACTGCTCCGATGGGAGAGATTGCGCCAAATAAAAAAGTTGAAAAGGCGCATCCTTCACTTCGCGCCAACGCGCAGTTTCTTGATACGACGACGAGCGCGATACAGCGTCACGTGCCCACGTATGTGCGACGCATCACCTCCGGGTATGGATTGTTTCGCTCGATGACTGGCGTTGGCGAAGACGGAAAAGTCGCGCGCCGCGAAATTATTTTCGAGATTACGCCCGACGCGGAAAAAGTCGAGGACATGGAATGGACCGAGCTCGAATTCAAGCATAAGCCAGGCGATGTGCGGAAACGACCGTCGTTTGTGGCGCCCCATCAACCTAGATTAGATTGGCAAATGTGGTTTGCGGCTTTACGAGGCGACGGCGTCTTTCAAGATCCGCGCTACCGATGGTTTTCGATGTTTATCATTCGCATTCTACAGAAATCACCCGAGGTTTGGAAAATATTAGATCCGTCCATGCTTAAACACATGGAAACGACGACGTATCTGAGAATATCGATGTATGAGTACGATTTTGCGCCGAGAAAAGACGAAGACGACGGTTACGTGTACGTGCGCAAGAATCTCGGAGTGCTTCTGCCTCCAGTTCATCTTGAATCTCCGGAACTCGAGAAGCTCCGAAACGCGGCGGGACCGATAGATTACGAGAAAGAAACGCCCGCGCTTTTAGAAATTCCAGATGTGGACGCCGTGACGTTTATCGTTAGTGCTATGGCTGTTATCTTTGCTTCGCTTATTTACAACACTAGAAGGAAAAGTAGAAGAAGAAAACTAAAGGTGAGCTAAACTGTACAATAAATAGAGAAGATCGCCGTTGGTATTGAATCAACGAATGTGCGAGACAGTAAAAGTAGAACAAAGATTGTAGTAATTCAACCTTCGCTCGTCGCAAGTCGTCGCTAAACCGGTATGATATTGGCTAAATTTTGAGGGATATCGACCATTCTGTGAGCGCGTCGGATCCTAGATACATCAGCCGGGAAAAAAAAGAAGATAGAAAAACAACTCGCCAGAAGAGAACGAAACGAAAAGTTTTTTTTCACTTCTCGCCCAAACGAAGCGCGCACACGTACCTTTTTCTGACCGCTTGCTTTTATGTTCTTCTGGGAGGGTGAATCTCATCCGATGCTCATTTTTGCTGGCGAAGTCATCATCACGATCCCCCCGGGAGACCGCGGGATTTTCGGAGAATCGTTGCCTCCTCCACCGCCCGCGCCTTCGTTCTCTCCGCTCAATTCTACGTGTTTCTTTGCTAATATTTCTCTAATCATCTCGTCGCTCTCTTCGCACAACTGCGTCGCTAACCTGGGGTCTCTCGACGGTAACGAGCTCCTCGTCGGTTTACACTCGCTATAATACACTCCGGGAGGTAACCCGCTATTCGTCAAGCACAACAAAACCGTCGCCGAAGCTACTTCTACGCTGACTTTTGTAAACGGCGAGACCAACGAGTGCAAAATGGATCCTCCAAAGTATTCCCCGAATTGTTTCGATAACTCCTCGCCGAACTGCCCTGGATTCACCGCAAACGCTCTCACACCGTTGATCGTTTCTGATATTCTCCACGCGTGTAAAATCGGACAGAGTTTCGACTGCCCGTAGCTGTTGATTGCCGAATACCCGTACGAACTGTTTAAATTTTCAAAATCAATCCCTCGACTCGGTTTCGTCGTCCCTCTTCGCACTCGATACGACCAGTGGTGCGCGTTGCTCGATATCAATACCACCTTTCCGTCGCTTCCAGCAACTGCCGCGGTTCTCGTCAGCTCGTCGCTCAAAAACGACACCATTGCGTAGTGACTCAAATGGTTAATCGCGAAGTGCGTCTCCACGCCGTCCGGTTTCGTCAGCGCAAACGGCTGCACGACCACCCCGGCTAAACACAAAATCCCGTGCAAAGGCAGCGCCAACTTTTGAAACTCGCGGCAAAAAGACTTCACCGAGTGCACGGAGCTCAAATCGCACTTTAATATCGTCACATCTTTTATCGTTACCTTTTTCTTCTTCTCCTTTGTCTTCTGCGGCTTCTCTCCTTTACCTTCGTCGGTTTCGTCGTCGTCTCCTTCATCTCCTTCTTCCTCCGCGCCTTGCTCTTTCTCCTCCTCCTCATCATCATCCTCATCGTCATCGTTCTCCATCTCCTCCACGAACGCTCTCGCCTTCTCCACGTCTCTGCTCGCGAACACGAGCTTGCACCCTCGCCTCCGCAAAACTCTCGCGCACTCGCGTCCGAGCGCGCCAGTCGCCCCAGTCACGATGAACGTCTTCGACTCTAAATTTTTAACATCCTCCGTGACGTCCACACCGGTCGCGTTCGGCGGAAATTGCCCGGAAAGCTTTGCAATTTCTCCCGCGGAAGACCCCGACGACGTTTGCCACCCGAAGCACTGAGCGAAGCCGAAATCGATCGAGGCGCACCCACTACCGCCGCTTCCCACGAAAGAAGAATCCGCTCCCGAGAAGTTCATGTTTCCAATTTCCACTCCTAACGATAGATAGATAAATAAAGAAGAGAGACAGACGGAGAGAGAGAGAAAAACAAAGAGAGAAAGAAAGAAGCCTCTCTCTCTCTCTCTCCTCCGCGTTCTTTTCTCTCTCGAAACTCGCTGCTTTTTGAAGCGGCGAGATGAGTCAGTCGTCCGTGCGCTTTTGTTTCTGACGATGGTTCGATCTCTCTCCGACGCATTTTTTCCAAAATCGGCAAAAAAACACGCA
>Ga0182095_1233165_pt1 | contig 12368 bp, 9 predicted proteins | sample 041ome_19_FD_127784 | JGI IMG/M metagenome (GOLD analysis project Ga0182095, IMG submission 127784) | Metatranscriptome of coastal salt marsh microbial communities from the Groves Creek Marsh, Georgia, USA - 041412BS metaT (Metagenome... | ecosystem: Environmental > Aquatic > Marine > Intertidal...
CCGCCTGAATTTGAAGGCGAAGCCGCCAATCGCGCGATCACCATCGCGGATGCCGCCGGCGTGCCGCTTTATGTGGTGCATGTCAGCTGCGAGCAGGCCCATGAAGCGATCCGGCGGGCGCGCCAAAAAGGCATGCGCGTCTATGGCGAGCCGTTGGCACAATTCCTAACCTTGGATGAAAGCGAGTATTTCAAGGGTGATTGGATGCATTCGGCGCGGCGCGTGATGTCACCGCCATTTCGCAATAAAGAGCATCAGGCCAGCCTTTGGGCCGGCTTACAATCCGGCTCTCTACAGGTTGTGGCGACCGATCATGCCGCCTTTACCAGCGAGCAGAAACTGATGGGCAAGGATAATTTCTGCTTGATTCCAAATGGCTCAAACGGTCTTGAAGAGCGCTTAGCGGTGCTGTGGACCGAGGGCGTTGAAACCGGGCGATTGACGCCCAGCGAATTCGTGGCCGTCACCAGCACCAATATTGCAAAAATTCTGAATATCTATCCAAAGAAAGGGGCAATTGTGGAAGGGGCAGATGCCGATATTGTGGTTTGGGATCCAAAAATTTCTAAAACCATTAGCGTCTCGAACCATCATTCCATCTTGGATTATAATGTATTTGAGGGCTTCAATGTCAGCGCCCAATCGCGCTTTACGATCAGCCGCGGCGATGTGATCTGGGCCTGGGGTCAAAACAGCCAACCCAATCCTGGCCGCGGCCGCTTCGTGCCCCGCCCTGCCTTTCCAGATGCCAATGCGGCCTTGAGCAAATGGAAAGCCCTAACAGCCCCAAAACAAATCCATCGCGATCCAATGAATATTCCAGCCGGGATTTAAAAAAGCGTGGAGAGCCCGTCGAAGGACCAGCGAAAGGACAATATGTTTTTGCCACAAGTAGAAACCCCCTAAAATGGCGCAGGAAATAGTGATCTCTGCCAAAGATTTATCCCTTACATTTGCAACGGGGGATGGTGCCGTTCATGCGCTGAAAAACGTGAGCCTTGATATTGAAAAAGGCGAATTTGTTAGCTTTATCGGCCCATCAGGCTGCGGCAAAACAACGTTTTTGCGGGTAATGGCAGATCTCGAACAACCTACTGGCGGCAGCATCACCGTCAATGGCGTCTCGCCAAGCGCCGCGCGCCAGGCCCGCGCCTATGGCTATGTATTTCAGGCCGCAGGCCTTTATCCTTGGCGCAGCATTGGCGGCAATATCCGCTTGCCGCTTGAAATTATGGGATTCAGCAAAGCCGAGCAGGCCGAGCGGGTAAAAAACGTTCTGGAACTGGTCGAACTGTCCGATTTTGAAAAGAAATTTCCATGGCAATTGTCAGGCGGGATGCAGCAGCGCGCTTCCATCGCCCGGGCCTTGGCTTTTGATGCGGATATCCTCTTGATGGATGAACCTTTCGGGGCGCTGGATGAGATCGTGCGGGACCATTTGAACGAACAATTGCTCAAACTTTGGAAGCGCACGCATAAAACCATCGGATTTGTCACCCATTCGATTCCCGAAGCGGTGTATCTATCAACAAAAATTGTAGTCATGTCGCCACGCCCGGGGCGGATTACGGATGTGATTGAGAGCAGCCTGCCAGAGGAACGCCCGCTGAATATTCGCGATTCAGAAGAATTTATCGCGATCGCGCAACGGGTGCGCGAAGGGCTGCGCGCGGGGCATGACGCAGAATGACACAAAAGCTGCTGCCCATTCTAACGGTTATATTGGCTTTGCTGGCCGCTTGGTATGTGGCGGTGGTGCCTATGAATATAAAATCCGCCCTCACCACCGCCGAGCGCGCAGGGGCTGACGTGGTTCCGGCCGGTGCAAAAGAGCGGCGGGATCTCTCGGCCATCGGGCTTGTGGCAAAGAATAGTTTCGCCATCCCTGCGACCTTTTCGCAAGACCGCCCGCGGCTTCCTGCGCCCCATCAAGTGGCCAGCGAACTTTGGAAAACCACCGTTGAGAAAAAAATAACTTCGAAGCGAAGCCTGGTGTTTCACGCATGGATCACCCTGAGCGCCACCTTGCTTGGCTTTGCAATCGGCACCGGCATGGGTATTTTGCTTGCCGTGGGGATTGTGCATAGCCGGGCGATGGATATGAGCGTGATGCCTTGGGCAATCGCCTCGCAAACCATTCCGATTTTGGCCATTGCACCGATGATCATCGTGGTGCTGAATTCTGTGGGCATTCAAGGCCTGCTACCAAAAGCCTTTATCAGCGCCTATCTGAGCTTTTTTCCCGTGGTCGTTGGAATGGTGAAAGGATTGCGCAGCCCTGATCGGATGCAACTTGATTTGTTGAAGACCTATAACAGTTCTGCACTTCAGAGCCTGCTGAAGCTGCGCCTGCCGGCCTCGTTGCCCTATCTTTTTGCATCGTTGAAAATTGGAATTGCCGCCAGTTTGGTTGGGGCGATTGTTGGCGAATTGCCCACAGGCGCCGTGCGCGGCCTGGGAGCGCGCCTTTTGGCCGGGTCTTATTATGGGCAGACCGTGCAAATCTGGTCGGCGCTGTTCATGGCCGCGATTGTAGCCGCCAGTTTGGTGGCGCTGGTTGGATTGATCCAAAGACTAACATTGAAAAAAATGGGAATGTCATGAGCATTGTTTTTTTCAGCATTGTGGTCTGGATCGCGGCTTGGGCGCTCAATGTCAAATTGGCCAATGGCACCGCCTCGGGCACGCGATTGGTCAAAGTGATCGTACCAACGCTGTTTGGTCTGACCTTATTGCTGGTTTGGGAAATGCTGGTGCGCGGCCTCAACGTGCCTTTGGTAATTTTACCACCACCCTCCTTGGTGATCGACACCATGGCAGATAATCTGGCAATTCTTTGGAAAGACTTTGTACAAACCTTTCTCAAAGGCGCTCTACGTGGGTATCTGATTGGCTGCAGCGCCGCGATTCTAACCGCATTTCTGGTGGATCGGTTCGATTTTTTAAGCCGAGGGCTGTTGCCCGTGGGAAATTTTATCGCGGCGCTTCCAATCATTGGTACCGCGCCCATTTTAGTGATGTGGTTTGGCTTTGACTGGCAATCGAAAGCCGCGGTGGTGGTGGTCATGGTGTTTTTCCCAATGCTGGTGAACACCGTCGCCGGATTACGCGAAACCACAGCCATGCAACGGGATTTGATGCACACCTACGCCGCGCGCCCGGCGCAATCGTTTTTAAAGCTGCGGCTACCCGCCGCGATGCCTTTTATGTTTAACGGGTTAAAAATTTCAACCACGCTAGCGCTGATCGGCGCCATTGTTGCCGAGTTTTTCGGCTCACCCGTCGTGGGTATGGGGTTTCGCATTTCGGCCTCTGTCGGGCAATTGGCGCTTGATATGGTCTGGGCAGAAATCGTCGTCGCTGCGCTGGCGGGAAGCGCGTTTTATGGCGTTGTCGCAATAATAGAAAAGGGGGTCACCTTTTGGCACCCCTCGCAAAGAGGCTCGTAGCAGAGAAAATGATAAACGACCAAAACCAACTAGGAGAAAAACGATGAAAACAATTCTATCAAGTGCCCTGGCGCTGATGGCCGCGGCCGCAGCCACCACCGTGCAAGCCGCCGATGATGTGAAGCTTCAATTGCAATGGGTGACGCAGGCCCAATTTGCTGGCTACTACGTGGCGTTGGACAAAGGATTTTACGCAGCTGAAGATCTGAATGTCACAATTTTGCCAGGTGGGCCCGATATCGCCCCCCCGCAAGTTCTGGCCGGCGGCGGCGCGGATGCGATGCTGAATTGGATGCCCTCTGCCTTGGCCGCACGCGAAAAAGGTCTGCCCGTGGTGAATATTGCCCAGCCCTTTAAAAGCTCAGGTTTGATGCTGACCTGCTGGAAAGATACAGGGATCAAAAGCCCCGCCGATTTCAAAGGCAAAACCATCGGTGTTTGGTTCTATGGCAATGAATACCCATTCTTAAGCTGGATGAGCCAGGAAGGTATTTCCACCGAGGGGGGCGATAATGGGGTTACCGTGTTGCGCCAAGGCTTCAACGTGGATCCGCTGTTGCAGCGCCAAGCCGATTGCATTTCCACCATGACCTATAATGAATTTGGACAGGTTTTGGATGCCGGTGTATCCGAGGATGAATTGGTCACATTTAAATATGAGGATCAGGGCGTCGCCACTTTGGAAGATGGGATTTATGCTTTGGAAGATAATCTGAAAGATCCAGCCTTCGCCGATAAAATGGTCCGCTTCGTACGCGCCTCGATGAAAGGATGGAAATATGCAGAAGCCAACCCTGGTGAGGCCGCAAATATCGTGTTGGACAATGATGAATCAGGCGCCCAAACCGAGGCACATCAAGTGCGCATGATGGGGGAAATCGCCAAACTCACCGCCGGCTCAAACGGCACATTGGACCCGGCCGATTATGAGCGTACAGTGGCAACCTTGATGGCAGGCGGATCAGATCCAGTGATCACCGCCAAACCAAGCGGTGCTTGGACGCATGCAATCACCGATAAAGCCCTTAAGTAAAACTTGAAAACACGCGGCCAGAAACGGCCATGCAAAGGTTTTCACTTCGGCCAGCTGCACATTTATAACGCGGCTGGCTATTTTTTATCAAATACAACGGCCAAGCAAAAGGGCAGCCGCGCCAACACGGTGCGCTTTCCCACCTTCTCCTCTCAGGCGTATTTAACGCCTGCCCTGCGCTGATCAAGCATCTCAACACGCGCAAGCTCTGCAGTCCTGATCCCGCCGCCAGCAGAAATTTTCATTTTTCTCATCCCGAAAGGTTTTCTGCCTTATTTTTGCTTTTTTCTTCTGTAAAACTCAGTTTGAGAGGTGTCTAATTTATCCTCGTTCTAGTATTTTTTTGTTTTTAGGGTGACCAGTTTGAGACATTACACACAATTGATCCATTTGCGCAGCATGATTAAAGATATGGAAAAGAATGAGGGGCTGCATACGCTTTCCCAAACCGAGCGCGACATCTTATATGCAGCAACAGACGTGGCCGGTGAAGATGGAGAGTTTGTCGCGCATGATCTTGCCCGCCATACTTTGGCGCGCGATATTTCGCATGCAACCTATCACCGTGCATTTAAATCGCTTTTGGGCAAAGGGTTTATGAAACCTGCTCGCGGTTTCAAAACAAGAAATTATGTTTTGCAGGAAGTGCAAGAACACGGCTGATGACTTAGGCTCTGCCCATGAGCTGCAAAAACGCTAATGACAGCGGGCGGTCAAGAATGAGGCTTTTGCAAAACTAAATAGGCCGGTCTTCCTCCAAGACCGGCCTATAAAGATATCGCTGCAGATATTGCAGCATAATAAAAAGGAATGAGGCCTGGCTGTGGTAAGCAACAGGGCATTGACTTGACAGGCGTGCGAGCCCCTTAGCTTCATGCGTGCGCAGGATCTTCAACATTTTGGGTCACTCAGCACTCAGCACAATTTTGCGACAAATCAGGCTGTGCAAGTACCCTTAGATCGAGATCTGCTTTTTTCTCGAACAATCGGACACCATGCTCAAGGAGGTGATAGCTGCAATTTATCAGGCACATCCTTACGAAGAGCCCGTAATTTTCATTCAGAACTGCCTCAGAACACTGCATATACGCGGCGCCGACATCGACAATCCCAACAGGTTTTGGAACCGACAGGATGTTGACTGGGTGCCAAAAGCCGTCGGTCAATAGCATGAGCAGATTTCAGGCACCCTGCGATTTAGACAAACCGGTTAACGTAATTTTCCAAAACCTCTTGCCGCCCTGATTTCGGTTCTGGGTTGATCCCCTTGTTCAAAACACGCGCGGTGATTTGATCAAAATCACTGGCCAGCATGTTTTGTGCCTCTTGCGTTTGCCAGCCCGCATAGCGCTGTTTCAAGGCCGTTTCCAATCCGCCATCTTCCAACATCGCCGCGGCGGCTTTCAAGCCGCGCGCACAAATATCCATCGCACCGATATGGCCGGCCAGCAAATCTTCCGCCGTTAAAGATTGGCGCCGTAATTTCGCGTCAAAATTCGTACCGCCCGTGCTGAAACCACCGCTTTTTAGTATATGATAATAGGCCAGCGCCACTTCGGGGACGTTATTGGGAAATTGATCCGTATCCCAGCCCGACTGGTAATCATTGCGATTCATATCGATCGACCCCAACATGCCTTCTGCCGCCGCAACAGCCAACTCATGTTCGAAAGAATGCCCCGCAAGGATCGCATGGCCTTGCTCAAGATTAAGCTTCACCTCATTCTCAAGCCCGTATTTGCGCAAAAACCCGATACAGGTGGCCGCATCATAATCATATTGATGTTTTGAAGGTTCTTGCGGTTTTGGTTCCACCAAAATGGTGCCTTTAAAACCAATTTTATGTTTGTAATCGACAACCATGTTCAAAAACCGCCCCATATGGTCCAGTTCTGCGCCCAAATCGGTGTTGAGCAGGGTTTCATACCCTTCGCGCCCACCCCATAAAACGTAGTTTTCTCCGCCAAGTTTATGCGTGGCATCGATGCAGGATTTAACCGTTGCCGCCGCAAAAGCAAACATATCAGGATCAGGATTGGTGGAAGCCCCGGCCATCCAGCGCCGATGGCTGAACATATTCGCGGTGCCCCAAAGCAGTTTCGGCCCGCCTGCTTGCATTTTAGCGCCAATGTAATCGGTGATCTCGTTCAAACTTGCCAAATTATCGGCAAAATTGCCTTGATCCGGGCGAATATCCGCATCGTGAAAACAAAAATAGGGCTGCCCCAAAAGCGCAAACATATCAAAAGCGATATCGGCTTTCAGACGCGCATTTTCCATCGAATTTTGCGGGTGCCACGGCCGCTCAAACGTCGGGCCTCCAAAGGGATCGCCACCTTCCCAGGCAAAACTGTGCCAATAAGCGACCGCAAAGCGCAAGTGATCTTCCAGCCGCTTGCCCAGCACCACTTCATCGGGATCATAATGCCGAAATGCCATCGGGTTCGTGCTGTCCGGACCTTCATATTTTATGGGCGAAAACCCTTCAAAAAACGGATGTGTCATTGCAGTTCCTTCACATATTCAAACCGGGTCGCGAAATGGCGATAGGCTTTCTCATATTCTCTTTGCAACGCCGCATTGGGCAGGATGCGGCGGGCAATTTCGGGTTTGGTCATCACCTGTTCAGGGGGTAGTTTGGTGATCCCCACGATGGCAAGGCGCGCCGCGCCGAGCGCCGCGCCAAACTCACCCGATTTGGGCAGATCAAGTGGAAGATTCAAAACGGTTGCCAGCGTTTGCAGCCAAAAATCGGACGCTGTGCCCCCGCCAATCGCCAGCAGGGATTTTGGATTCGCACCGGTTTTTCGCAACGCCTCAAGGCAATCACGCAATGCAAAACTGACACCTTCCAAAACCGCTTGCGTCATATCCTGCTGAGAGCTGCGCTGCCCAATCCCGGCAAAACCACCGCGAATTTGCGCGTCATTATGTGGCGTACGCTCCCCCGAAAGATAGGGATAAAATTTCACATCTGAGGGGCCTGTAAGCGTCTTACCCAAAGCCTGCGTCATTTTTGCAGGGCTGCAGCCCGTTATATTTGACAGCCAGTTCAAGCTATCAGTGGCCGAAAGGATAACCCCCATCTGGTACCAGCGATCGGGCACCGCATGGCAAAACGTATGCACCGCCGAAGCCGGCAAAGGTGCATAGCCATCGCGCGCGGCCAGCAACACGCCCGAAGTCCCCAGCGACACAACACCATCGCCCTCATCAAGCGCCCCGACCCCGCAGGCGGCCGCGGCATTATCTCCCGCTCCACCAACAACCTGCGCCTCTGGTGATAAGTGCAATTCGGCGGCGCGCGCGGGATCCAGCTTAGCCGCGCAAGCACAGCCTTCGACCAGCCGTGGCATCTGACCCAATGTCATGCCAGAGGCCGCCAAAAGCGCCGGCGACCAATCGCGCGCGCCCACATCCAACCACGCGGTACCAGCGCTATCTGATAGATCTGCCACGGCTTCACCGGTTAACCAAAAACTGAGATAGGCAGCCGGCAGCAAAACGCGCTTTATTTTGGCAAAGATCTCAGGCTCATGCCGCGCAACCCACATTAATTTTGGCGCGGTGAAGCCAGGAAAAACAATATTACCGGATAAGGCGCGCAGGTTTTCCGCAGCGTCTAATGCGGCGGCCTCGGCATGGCTGCGCGTGTCATTCCATAAAATGCAAGGGCGCAGCACCGCGCCGGCCGCGTCAAGCAAAGTGGCGCCATGCATATGCCCTGCCACGCCAATACCAGCAACGCTGCGATACGCTTCTGGGAAGGCCTGCCGCAACGCGCCCAAGGCGACTTGGCAGGCCGAAACCCAATCTGCAGGATCCTGTTCACTAAAGCCATCGGCCGGGTTTGAAACGCTATAATGCGCCTCTCCCTCGCCAATGATTTCACCCGATTTCGTGACAAGCAACGCCCGAAGCCCCGACGTACCCAAATCAATCCCAAGAAAGCATGCGTCCATCTGCGCCCCCAGATAAGTCCTCGCTTATGGAAACCACGTTCCCAATCAGGGTTCAAGTCGCTAACTGCGCCAACAAAAATAAGGCACCATGCCGCCGCCAAACAAAAGATTCAGCGGCGCCAAGCGCGGGCTTGCAAAATCAAGGCCTTATTCTGCCGCTTGCGCATAATCTGACATTGGCGGGCAGGTGCAAACCAGATTACGATCCCCGTAAACATTATCGACGCGGTTCACCGGTGGCCAATATTTATCGACTCGGAACGCACCGGGCGGGAAGCAGCCTTGCTCGCGGCTATACGGGCGATCCCAATCGCCAATCAGATCATTCGACGTATGCGGCGCATTTTTCAGCGGGTTATTCGTCGGATCCATACGGCCTGCCTCGATCTCGGCAATTTCGCTTCTGATCGCAAGCATCGCATCACAAAAGCGATCTAGCTCGGCTTTGGTTTCAGATTCCGTCGGCTCAACCATCAGCGTGCCCGAAACCGGCCAGCTCATCGTTGGTGCGTGAAATCCGCAATCGATCAGGCGTTTTGCAATATCGTCCACGCTCACATCGGCGCTATCGGCAAAGGGTCGTACATCCAAAATGCATTCATGCGCCACGCGGCCTGTTGGACCTTTATACAAAACATCAAACGCGCCTTCGAGCCGCTTGGCGATGTAATTGGCATTTAAGATCGCAACCCGCGTAGCTTGGGTTAGGCCTTCACCGCCCATCATCAAACAATAGGCCCAGCTGATTGGTAATAATGACGGCGAGCCGAATGGTGCTGCAGAGACCGGCCCCACCTCGCCTTCGCCTTCTGGATGCCCTGGTAGATGCGGCGTTAAATGCGCTTTCACGCCAATTGGGCCCATGCCCGGCCCGCCCCCGCCATGGGGAATACAAAAGGTCTTGTGCAAATTGAGATGGCTGACATCACCGCCCAAATCACCCGGGCGCGACAGGCCAACCATCGCGTTCATATTCGCGCCATCGATATAGACCTGGCCACCATGCTGATGAATGATCCCGCAGACTTCATGCACGGTTTCTTCAAACACGCCATGGGTTGAGGGATAGGTGATCATGCAACCTGCCAAATCCTGGCTGTACTGTTTCGCTTTGGCCCTAAAATCTGCAACATCAATATCGCCGTTTTCAGCCGAGGCGACGGGCACAACCGTCCAGCCCACCATTTGGGCGCTGGCCGGGTTTGTGCCATGTGCCGAGGTTGGAATCAGGCAGATATTGCGATGCCCCTCACCGCGCGACCGGTGATATTCAGCAATCGTTAATAGACCCGCATATTCCCCTTGCGCGCCTGAATTTGGCTGCATTGAAATCGCATCATAGCCGGTAATTTGGCACAATTTATCCGATAGATCCGCAATCATTTCTTCATAGCCCAGCGCCTGATCTTTTGGCGCAAACGGATGCAGCAAAGAGAATTCGCGCCAGCTTACCGGCATCATTTCAGCCGCTGAATTCAGCTTCATCGTGCAGGAGCCTAGGGGAATCATCGCCCGGTCTAGCGCCAGATCACGATCGGCCAAGCGGCGCATATACCGCATCATCTCGGTTTCCGCGCGATTCATATGAAACACATCATGTTCCAAATATTTACTGCGCCGATGCAGGGTCTCTGGCACCCGATAATCGGGGCTTAAATCATCATCTGCATGGGTGATTCCAAAGGCCCTCCACACCGCTTCGGTGGTGGCGCGGCGCGTCCGTTCATCCAGCGAGATGCCCACTTTATCCGCGCCCACGGCGCGCAAATTCACCCCTTCGGCTACCGCGGCCTGCATCACCGTTTTTTGCAGTACCCCGACATGCACGGTGATGGTGTCAAAAAACGCCTCCGGCTCTACTTTGAACCCCGCAGCTTCCAAGCCTTTGGCCAGCCGCACGGTTTTACGATGGATCCGCTGCGCGATCGCTTTCAAGCCTTCAGGGCCATGAAACACTGCATAGAAAGACGCCATCACCGCCAAAAGCGCTTGCGCTGTGCAGACGTTTGAGGTGGCTTTCTCGCGGCGGATATGTTGCTCGCGGGTTTGCAAAGACAGGCGATAGGCTTTGCCCCCATGGCTGTCGATCGACACCCCCACAATGCGCCCCGGCATGGCCCGTTTATAGGCTTCTTTGCTGGCCATATAGGCCGCGTGCGGACCGCCATAGCCAACCGGCACGCCAAAGCGCTGCGTGCTGCCAACGGCGATATCCGCATCCATGGCGCCGGGCTCTTTCAACAGCGTCAGCGCCAACGGATCCGCGCAGATTATTCCGATGGCTTTTGCCGCATGCAAATCGGCAATCGCTTGCGTGAAATCATGCACATGCCCATAGGTGCCCGGATATTGAAAAATCGCGCCAAATACCCGATCCGCAACCATCCGTTCAGGCGCATCTACAATCACCTCAATCCCCAGAGGTTTCGCGCGGGTTTGCATCACGGCTATATTTTGCGGATGGCAATTTTCATCCACGAAAAACGCTTTGGCTTTTGATTTGGCGACGCGTTGCGCCATTGTCATCGCTTCCGCGCAAGCCGTCGCTTCATCCAGCAGCGAAGCATTGGCAATTTCAAGCCCGGTTAAATCGGTGACCATCGTTTGAAAATTCAACAATGCTTCCAAACGGCCTTGGCTGATTTCCGGCTGATAGGGGGTATAGGCTGTATACCATGCCGGATTTTCTAAAATATTCCGCTGGATCACCGGCGGCGTAACGGTGCCGTAATAGCCCTGCCCAATCAAGCTGCTGAGCACTTTATTTTTTGACGCGGTCAAGCGCATGTGATGCAAAAGCTCGCGCTCAGATTTGGCCTTGCCAAAATCAAGTGGCTGGTTTTGGCGGATCGATTTGGGCAGCGTATCATCGATCAACGCCTCCAGCGTATCGCACCCTAGCAGCCCAAGCATCTTCTGCATTTCCTGCGGCGATGGGCCAATATGGCGGCGATTTGCAAAGTCATAAGGCAGGTAGTCGGTTGGGGTAAAAGGCACGAGACACTCCAGTTTTCATAGGTTTCAGCGGCGGCGCCAAAACAGGTGAGGCACCGCGAAAATTCATCGCGCGCATCCCGCGCGCAAGACCTCAGCCGATCAGTTTATTATACGCGGCCTCATCCATATATTCATCCATTTGGCTGAGATTATCCGCTTTGATTTTGAAAAACCAAGCGGCGCCCAATGGATCATCATTCACCATCGATGGTTCATCGATCAAGGCTTGGTTCACCTCGACGATCTCGCCATCAAGCGGAGACAGGATATCAGAAGCAGCTTTCACACTTTCAATCACCACCACTTCATCATCCTTTGAAACGGTGGTGCCTTCTTCGGGAAGCTCAACAAACACCACATCGCCCAATTGCGTGCTGGCATGCTCGGTGATGCCGACCACCACCAAATCGTCTTCAACGCGCAGCCATTCATGCTCTTCGGTAAATTTCATCTTTATCTCTCCTTAGTTTTTATCGTTTAAAATTGGCAGGCACAAACGGCAGGTCCACAACTTCAATCGGCAATCGTTTGCCGCGCACCTCACCATATAAAAGCGTTCCAACCGCGGCATGGGTAACGGGCACATAGCCCATCGCCACGGGGTGATTGAGGCTTGGCGCAAATCCGCCCGAGCTGATTTCGCCGAGCGCCGCGCCGCCTTCAGCTTTGTCATAGAGCGCCACGCCATGGCGCATCGGCGCCCGACCCTGCGGTTTCAAGCCCACGCGCATGCGCGCAATCGCCTTCGGAAATTCGCCCAAAATACGCGCTGCGCCTGGAAAACCGCCCGCGCGGGCACCATCAAAGCGGCGCACTTTTTGAACCGCCCAACCCAAAGACGCCTCAACCGGAGTGGTTTGTGAATCGATATCTTGCCCGTATAAACAAAGCCCGGCTTCAAGGCGCAGCGAATCGCGTGCGCCAAGA
>Ga0182095_1346598_pt1 | contig 12352 bp, 14 predicted proteins | sample 041ome_19_FD_127784 | JGI IMG/M metagenome (GOLD analysis project Ga0182095, IMG submission 127784) | Metatranscriptome of coastal salt marsh microbial communities from the Groves Creek Marsh, Georgia, USA - 041412BS metaT (Metagenome... | ecosystem: Environmental > Aquatic > Marine > Intertidal...
AAAAAATGGTGGGCGTGACAGGGATTGAACCTGTGACCCCTACGATGTCAACGTAGTGCTCTCCCGCTGAGCTACACGCCCCACACATTTTTCGCCTGCCTTATCGGGGTTCTTCGTCAGCGCCCCGGCAGTTGATGCGCCTATATCTGCACCAAGCCGCGCCGCTTATCAAGCTTTTTTCGCGATATCAATTACCGCCCGCGGCCGATCACCCTATGACCCTGACATCGCACCCATCACAGCAGTGGTTTTTTGTCACAGGCGCGTCTTTGGTGATTGCGGTGTCGGTGGGCACAGGCTAGCCTTTCAGCCATGCGTGTGGTTGATTTAGATTCATCTTGTGAAAGTAATAGAGCAGAGGCTGACAATCGGTCGGCCAGCGCTGCATATACTGATGATGATCTGCACGCCCGCACATCCTCGTTCACCCGTGACGATCAACCGGCCAGCTTTCGCTTGCTGGGGGCGGCGGCGATTCCCGGACAAAGCACAAAAAGTGCTGTTGTGGTGTCCTGCCCGCATGCCGGCCGATACTACCCTGAAACGCTGGTCACCGCCGGGTCGGTCGGCATTGAGGCGCTGCGCGATCTGGAGGATTTTGCTGTCGACAGGCTGCTTGACGGCCTGTCCTGTACCAATATTACCGGTATCAGCAGCAATATTGCCCGCGCCTATCTTGACGTGAACCGACCGGAAGATGCGCTTGACCCGGCCATGTTTGATGAACCGGTGAGCGCCGCCAAACAGTCACGCAAAGTGATGGCCGGATATGGCTTGCTGCCACGCCTGACCGGTGCGCGCAGCCTGATCCATGATCATTTACTGCCAGCTGACGAGATCCAGCAGCGCATTGCGCTGGCCTATCGTCCCTATCACAGCCAGTTGAAACAGCTGCTCGATACTGCCCGGCAGCAGCATCAGCGTTATCTGCTTGTTGACTGCCATTCAATGCCGGATGTTGACCATCAGAACAAACGCTTGCCAGATGTTATTTTGGGCGATTGTCATGGTCGTACGCTGGCACCGGAAATTGGCAAGGCGCTTGATGATCATATCCGCGCGCTGGGGTTCAGCCTTGGCTGGAACAATCCCTATTCGGGCGGCTTTATCACCGGCCATTATGGTGCCGCTACAAGCAGCGGCCAGTCTTTGCAAATTGAGATCAACCGGGCGCTCTATATGCGTCATCCGCACCAACTCGACAAAGACGGCGCGGCGCGGGTAACCGCCCTGCTCACCGCCATCCTGACATTTTTGGACGAACTTACCAGTTAGTTTGCGGCTGCCGGAACACTGCAGATTTAAGACGGTGCAAACGGGTTTTCGCGTTTGCGCATCACCATCCGGATGGGGATGCCGCGCAAGCCGAAATCAGCCCGCAAGCCAGACGTTAAATAGCGCAAATAGCTCTCTGGCAAATCAGCCGGACGGCTGACAAACAAGGCGAAGGTTGGCGGCCGTGTCTTGATTTGCGTCATATAGCGAATGCGCAGCCGCCGGCCCTCAACAAGTGGCGGTGGATGCGCTTCCAACATGGTTTCAAGCCAACGATTCAGCCGGCCGGTGGAAATCCGCATGTTCCAGATTTTATACATATCCTCGGCAGCGGCCAGTAATTTTGCCAACCCTTTTTTGTGAAGGCCGGAAATCTGCACCACCGGCACGCCGCGCAATTGTGCCAGCGATGTTTGTAACCGGTCGGAAATCTGCGTGCTTGCCTGCTGGCGGTCGCGCACCGCATCCCATTTATTAGCGCCGATAACTATGGCGCGTCCCTCATCCTCGATCAGTCTTGCAATTGCCAAATCCTGCTTGTGGATAGGCTCGGTTGCATCGACAAGCAGCACACAAAGATGCGCAAACTGGATCGCCCGCAAAGCATCATCGACCATCAGTTTTTCAACCTTGTCAGCAACCCGTGCCCGCCGCCGCATGCCAGCTGTATCAACCAGCTTGTAATGCTGGCCCTTAAACTGGAAATCAAGCTCAATGGCATCGCGGGTGATGCCAGCCTCGGGGCCGGTAAGCAACCTGTCTTCATCCAAAAGGCTGTTGATCAGCGTTGATTTGCCCATATTCGGCCGACCAACAATAGCAATACGCATGGGCAGTTGCGCCTGATCATCCACCCAGCTATCGAGCGGATTGCCAGCATCATCAAATTTTGCATCCTGATCAGCGGCAGCGTCTTCAAACGCATCATCAGCCGCGGTATCACCCAACAAAACGGATTCCATGCCCAGCTTGCCAGCGGCTTCCAGCAGCGCATCATGCAAATCAACAAGCCCCTCACCATGCGCTGCCGAAATCGGCACCGGTTCGCCAAGCCCCAGACTCCAGCCTTCGGACAGGCCGGCAACACCAGCTTTGCCCTCGCATTTATTGGCAATCAGCACAACATGCGTGCCGGATTTTCGGATTTCACCGGCAAAAAACTTGTCTACAGGTGTCACGCCAGCACGCGCATCAATCACCAGCAGCGTCACATCGGCATCACGAATCGCCATTTCAGTCTGGCGGCGCATCCGATCCTCAAGCGTATCGCGGTCGGCATCTTCCAAACCGGCCGTATCAATCACACGAAATGACAAGCCAGCCAGATAGGCTTCACCCTCACGCCGATCACGGGTAACACCGGGTTGGTCGTCAACAATAGCGTGTTGCCGCCCGATCAGCCTGTTAAACAGCGTTGACTTACCAACATTGGGTCGGCCAACAATCGCAAATGTCATGCTCATAAAATGTGATCGACCCTAATCAAAAGCCGTTAGTTTGCCGTTGTTATCCAAAACAAATAACATACCACCGGCCAGTTGCGGGGCTGTCACGATGCGGCCACCAACATTAATATCATCTTCCAATACACCGGTATCAGCGTTGAAAATCAGCATTTTGCCATCTTCTGAAATGGTGATGACTTTACCACCAGCAACCACCGGCCCGACATAACGCGGAATATCCTCTGCCGCGACCGAGCCAAATGGCAGCGCCCCCGGCAATTCGGCAATCCATCTTATCGCCCCATCATTGCGGCGAATAGCATAAAGCCGCCCGCTGAGCGTCACCATAAACAGGCTGTCGCCAGCCAGCCAGGGCATTTCGACACCGCCAATTGGCAAATCCCAGAGCAGCAATCCTGACCGCGCACGGTAGGCAGCTGTACGGCCGGACTGACTGACCGCAAACACCAACCCACCATCATGGATGGGGTGGGCGCGAATATCACCCAGCCCCTGCAAAGGTGTTTTCGGCTGAAAACTTGCCAGCGAGTCTGACCAAATGACATCAGCATTGTCCGCATCCAGCAGGCTGAAATCACCCCCATGCGCCGCCACCGCAACCTGATTTTCATAAATCGCCGGGGATGGCGCGCCATAGACAATTGTGCCCGATGGCAAACCAGCCCGCTCCCACAAAAGCGCGCCAGCATCGGCACTTAACATATATAGCGTCGAATCAAGATCGGTCACAGCCAGCGCGCGCTTGCCATAAACCGTTGGCCCACCGCGCAATGGCAGTTGAAATGCCTGTGACCACAAGACACTGCCGTCTTTAATCGACAAGGCCGCCAGATTATAGCCGCCGCCATGCACAAAAACTGTCGAACCGCTGATCGCCATGCCGCCAGCAATCCCCGGGATAACATCATCCTCAAACTCTTCAATCGTCACACGCCAGACAAGCTTGCCGGTTTCAATCTCGACCGCCGACACCTCGCCTGACGCTGAAACAGCAAACACATGTCCATCAGCAACCACCGGCGCCGCCAGTTCGACAAGATTATCACCGCCCGCACCGATATCGGCGCTCCAGCGTTTTCGCAACGGCAATTCCACCGCCAGATGCCCGCCAGCATGGCCAGCATTCAAGCCGGGATGCGATGCGACCAAGGTGGTCAAAGGCGCGGACAGACCAGCCCCTTCACCGAACGCCTGCGGATCGGCTGACAATGTAGTGACCTGTTGCGTTATGGCGATCCGTTCACCCGGCAAGATCACCTCATTATCGGTACAACCGGTCATCCCAAATATGCCGACACAGGCAAGCACAGCCATCGCGCCACGCCCAACAATGCGCAGCGCAGCGCGCCCTGCATAGCCATTAGATAGCGTATTAAAATCCGTCATAACGCCTCCAGCCGTGGTTAACGTTCCAGCCTTGGTTAAAATTCCAGCCCTTATTGAAACTAAAGTGATGATCAGTCACTTAATATCGCCGTCATGCGGTCAGCACGCTGTCGCATGCCAGCCGGAATATCAGCCATCTCAACCAGCTTTTTATATCGGCTCATCGCCGCATCACGGTCACCACTGCGCAGCGCCAGCCCGGCTCCGGTCTCCAGCGCCATCGCCTGCCATGGCCCAGCAGCTGTTTCCAGATCGGCCAAACGCGCCTGCAACACGCCCAGATCCGCATCCTGCGGCGCCACCATCACCGACAACAGCGTCGCCGCCTGTTGATAAAGCGGGTCAAATGACGAGTCTGCGGCGATCTCCATATAGCTGGCCTCGGCAGCCTCAAAATCATTGGCGGCGGCTTGTGCGACGGCAATCTGGAATTGCGCCAACATCGCATAACCATCGGTTAATTGCCCACGCTGCGCCTCAAGTGCGGCGACAATATCGTCACTTTTCAACGCTTGTTCATAGGCCGTGGCAGAGGCCTCGGATTGATTGCTTTGCCACGCTGTATAGCCCTGACGCGCACCCACAAGCAAAATAATCGCCGCCACCACAGCCATCACTATTTTGCCGTAGCGCGCCCACAACATCTGCATCTGGTCGCGTTTCAGATCTTCATCAATTTCGTCAAAAATATCAGCCATCAAATTATCTGTATCTGGCAAAAACAGCCATCTTCACGATGCGTTTTTGCGGGTTTCACTCGAATGCCTTTGCCCAACGATCAGGCTGGCGCATATCCCCGGCACATAGCCATAGTTAATAGCAATTCTTTTGCATAAAATACCACAGCTTTATTGACCTTGCGTGCAAGCTGTCTCAACATAACGGGATAAATGTAAAACAGCCACTAATAAAATCAGGTCAGTCAGGTCGAATGTCGCGTATTACAAATCCAAGAAAACTGCGGAAACCACTGTTTTTCAACCGTACCGAATTAGGACAAATATTAGCCACTTACAGCAGCCGCGTTGCCTGCGGCGAATGGCGTGATTACGCCATCGACCATTTGCCGGGTGCCGCCGCATTTTCGATTTTCCGGCATACCCATGAAACGCCGCTCTATGTGATCGAAAAACAACAGCGCCATCCCAAAGAGTCGGCCCGGTTTATTTTGCGGGATCGCCAGAAAACCCTGATGAAAGCCAGTTCAATTAGCGATATTATTAGCTATTTCAACCGCTTGCCACGTCTTGTATCTGGTTAAGCCGGCTGTCTGGCTAAGCCGGTAATTTCCCCCCCAAAAAAAAGTACCCGCCAAAACATGCCACTTTGCGCAAGAGATTTTGCCTTTTGCCAATTTTACCCTCTTGCCAATTTATTTAGTTAATACTAAATTAGAACAAATAGTGAACAAACTATATTTGATGAATTGAGGGCGCGCCTATGGGCCGGTACAAATCTCTCGACACCGCCAAAACGGAACCAACGCATCCGGCCACCCTTGCCGATATCCAGCAGGACGGCTTGCTTGTGTTTTGCTGGTGCAACCGCTGTGGTCATAATGCGGCCATTGACCCGGCCACATTGATCACAACGCTTGGCCCGCTATACCCGGTGCCCGAGATTGGCCATCATATGCGGTGCAGCGCCTGCCAGACACGTGACATCGCAACGCGCCCACATTGGCCTGCACATGGCGGGCAAATGGCCCGGCACGCATAACTCCGCCGCCGGCTCCGGCAACATCACCCCCCAGAGATACTTACCATTCAGAGATGCTTGTCATATAGAGATACTTGCCAGACCGGGCCGCATCAGGTAGTCGTTTATACGCAAGCATCACAATCATAACGCAGCAAGAGGCCACCCCATGAATGTCAGCGATACCGCAAAAGTCCAACGTTATCTGAGACAGCGCTTTGGCAATCATAAATTGACGCTGGCACGCCGCGAAAACAAGGATGATTCAGCTGAACTGATGCTGGAAGACGAATTTATCGGCGTGGTGTTTCGCGATGACGAGGATGGTGACACCTGTTACCATGTGCAAATCACCGTTCTGGCCGAAGATCTGGACGATTAGACTGGCATATTAATTAGACTGGCATATCGATTAGGGGGGCCAGCTCTATTGTGCCGCTGTCGAGATGCGGGCAGGCTTTGATCAGTTCAAGCGCTGCCTCGATGTTTTCGGCTTCGACAATCGAATAGCCGCTGACCGGATTCGCCCCGCCATCATCTGTGACCCCCGATGCGCTGAGCGTCTTTGATTTGCCGACAGGCGCGCCTGGCTCGATCAGCTGTCCGCCAAGACTGTTCATCCAGTCACCCCAGCGCGCCATTTCATGCGCAATTTCGTCATCTGTTTCGGGCATTGACCCGCCATGATAGACCATCAAAAACTCTGCCATTACCGCCTCCTGTCTCCGGCCTGTATTACGGTTTTTGCAACAACAGCCTATCAGCGAAGCCTTAACAAATTCTTACATTTGCCAAACAGAAAATTTTACAGCCAGCCACCAGCCCGCGCCATGCCATAGGCCAGCGCAAACATCACCACGGCCACCGCCGCATCCAACAGACGCCAGGCATGCGGGCGCTGCATCATGCCGGATAATGCGGCGGCACCATAGCCAAGGCTGGTAAAAAACACAAAGCTGGCACCCACAGCGCCGAGCGCAAACGCTATTTTGGCGGCATTTTCAAATTGCAGGGATACCGTGCCAATCAGCACCACCGTATCCAGATAGACATGTGGATTGCCAAATGTCAGCACCGCCGCCATCGCCAGCGTTGCCGCCAGTCCATTGTCTTTGCCATCGCCCATCTTTATTGCGGCGGCACCGCGCCAGGCGGCACAGCCACGCATCAGCCCATAGATGGCAAGCCACCCCGCCGCACCGGCAAATAACCACCGCTCAACCGATACCAGCCATTGCGCCAAAAACGGTGCCAACCCGGCAACCCCGGCAATAATCAAAACAGCATCTGACAGCGCGCAAAACAACACCAGCACGCCGATATGCTGGCGCATCAGCCCCTGCCGCAAAACAAAGGCATTTTGCGCCCCAATCGCCAAAATCAGTGAAAAACTCAGCGCGAACCCAACGCCAAACGGCGCCGCCCATGCTGGCATGGCATTAATCATTTTACGGACATTTTAAGATCATGTTGCGGTCATTTTACGGTCATGTTGCGGTCATTTCATACAGCGTCCAATCGGTTTTTTGCGCCAGCTTATCATACAGCCCACGCGCCCGGTAATTATTGTCGCGCGTGATCCAGCGCAGCACGCCCCAGCCTTGCGCCGTTGCCTCTGCCTGCACCGCCGTGATTAACGCCGCCGCGGTGCCGTCGGAACGATGCGCTGGCGTGACAAATAAATCATCTAAAAACCCGATCATCTGGCCACGAAGCGGGCTTGGCATGCCGCGAAAATGCGCCAACCCGACAAGACCGTCCGGCTGTTCGGCGACAAGCCCGGTGCAGACATGCGCCGGTTCGATTAACCATGACCAGGTGGTCTGCACCCCGTCATCGCTCAGCGCGACCTGATAAAAATCGGCATATCCCTGATACAGACGCCGCCATTGGTCAAAATCAGCTGATACTACTGGCCGGATATGGGCTGATGTCATGCGGGCGATCCTGTAACCAAAATTTAAAATAAACCACTCAATCTGTCTAAACTTGCCTGTGGCCACAGCTTGTCTCTGTCATACCAGATTTCAAAAGATGGTATTTTATTATCTAAATGAATCCAATCCACTTTAGATTTGGTGAAGACATGTGCCTGAGGCGGGAAGTTTTGAGCCTCATCCAAACTTGATGTTCTTATTAAAATGATTCCGGGTGCTCTTTCATATTCACAATAAATATAGGTGCCACATTTTTTACAGAAAAACGGCTTGTAACCTGAACCACTTCCTGTAGGAAGCGTTGTAGCGTGTGATTCACCTTCTTCTATTTCAAAACAGCTTTCAAGTATCATTGAACTGATGACAAACGCGGAACCTGTTGATTTTTTACAATCATCACAATGACATGCTTGGGTGAAAAGCGGGTCTTCATTAATAGAATATTTTACAAAACCACAACTACAACTGCCACTATGTTCAGTGCTGCCATTCATTTCCCCCCTCCTTTTTTCCACCAAATTTACCGTCATGGCTGAAATTGGCTCACAGGCTGTATGCGCCTCGCCGAACCCCCATCAACAGTCTGGCTTCTGGCCAATATTCTCGAATAGCGGGCGGGCGAGGAACAGCTCTTCGAGGAAGGCGAGCCGGTTTGGCATGATCTCTCTGACCCGCGCCTCTACCCTCGCAGGAAGGCGACCCGGATGCATGGTCATGGCCCAGGCAAACAGCGCCGATTCCGCCAGATCCTCTCTCGTCGGCTTGCGTTTCGCGTATTTCGTGATGAAGTCGCCATCCGCTTTTTGCAACTCGCGCCACGCCGCGGATCGTGCATATTTGTAGTCCAGCGTTGCATGCACAGCTTCATGGAACACCGTCTCTTCAAGATCGTGATTGCGGATGCGTACTTTGATATTGGCTGAATAGAGAACGAAGAAATGTCCCAGATGCTCGGAAAAGGCGGTTGCGTTGCCGCGATGGATCACCACATGATCCAGCACCCGGCGCATAAAAGTCGGCAGCTTGCCAACGGCTTCGGCCGCAGGCGTGACCGATTTCAGCGCCCTCTCCTCGGTCTTAAAATTCGGGTGCGCCCAGATCCCGACGGACGTGCCGTCGGTATAATGCGCGGTATAGATGAAATTGTCTTCCGCCCACAACTGGTCAGAGCGCTTGTCCGGCATTTCGGCCTCGTACCGCCCCTTAAAGACAAGACAGGCAAAGGCGCTGTCGTCTGAGGTGGCGATGAATTCATGATCGTTCGATACCACCGAATTGGGATAGAGCGACTTGCCAAAAGCCGCCGGGGTGGCGGCTGAAACGGCCATAACCGCCAGTCCCGCAATCAGCATCATCATCCTGTTCTTTGTCTGCCTGCGCCCCCGCTGCCGGTTTCGTCCAACGCGGCTCAGCCACGACGGCCACGACGGCTGCACCCCGGCAATAATAGCCCGGCGCCGCTTAACAGAATGTTAATCAAAGGGAATGATTTTTTGTCAGGCAGATTTTAAAAAAGACGGGATTAATTGGGTGGGATTAGCTGGAAAAGCCAGCCTTGCCCTTACTCCCACTCAATCGTGCCTGGTGGTTTTGAGGTCACGTCATAGACGACCCGGTTGACACCTTTGACTTCATTCACGATACGGGTTGCGACGCGCGACAAAAACGCGTGATCGAAAGCATAGCTGTCAGCCGTCATACCATCGCTGGAGGTCACCGCCCGCAACGCACAGACATATTCATACGAGCGCGCATCGCCCATCACCCCCACCGTTTTGACCGGCAATAATACGGCAAAGGCCTGCCAGATTTCATCATATAATCCGGCTTGGCGGATGGCGTCCAGATAGACAGCATCGGCAGCCCGCAAAATATCGAGTTTTTCTGGCGTAATATCGCCGGGAATGCGGATCGCCAACCCCGGGCCGGGAAACGGATGCCGCCCGACCAGCGTTTCCGGCAGCCCCAATTCACGGCCAAGCACGCGCACCTCATCCTTAAACAGCTCACGCAACGGCTCGACCAGATCAAGCGCCATATCATCGGGCAGGCCGCCAACATTATGGTGTGATTTGATGGTCACCGCGTCACCGCCAGCCGCAGAAATGCTCTCGATCACATCCGGATAGAGGGTGCCTTGTGCCAGAAATTTCGCATCGGCGATTTTACCGGCTTCGGCATCAAACACTTCGATGAAACTGGCACCGATGATTTTGCGCTTTTGTTCCGGGTCGCTGATGCCGGCAAGCCGCTGCAGAAACATCTCTGATGCGTCAACATGCACCAGCGGGATATTGTAATGATTGCCAAATAACGCCACCACCTCTTCGGCCTCGCCGGCGCGCAACAGCCCGTGATCGACAAACACACAAGTCAGCTGATCACCAATCGCTTCATGGATCAACACCGCGGCAACCGATGAATCCACGCCGCCCGACAGGCCACAAATCACCCGCGATTTTCCGACCTGCTGGCGAATAGCGGCAATCGCCCGCTGGCGATAGGCGGCCATCGACCAGCTGCCGCTGCAGCCGCAAATACCAAGCGCAAATTGTTGCAACAGATCTGCACCGCCCTCGGTATGCACCACCTCGGGATGAAACTGCACCCCGTAATAGTGGCGCGTCGCATTTTCAACAGCCGCATAAGGCGCACCCGCGGATGTCGCAATCACCCGAAAACCAGCTGGCAAAGCTGCCACATGGTCGCCATGACTCATCCAGACATTATGCTGGCTATGGCGCGCCCAGACCCCATCAAACAACGCCGAATCTTCGCTAATCTGCAATTCGGCACGGCCAAACTCGCGGCTTGTGCCGGGCTCGACGCGGCCACCAAGCTGTGCGCACATTGTCTGTTGGCCGTAGCAAATCCCCAAAATTGGCACGCCAAGATCAAACACAATTTGCGGCGCGCGCGGGGTATCGGCAAGCGCCACCGAATTTGGCCCACCCGACAGAATAATGCCATTCGGAACCGCCGCCGCGATCTTTTCAGGATCGGTGGTACAGGGCAGAATTTCGGTATAAACGCCGGTTTCGCGCAGACGGCGGGCGATCAGCTGGGTCACTTGCGACCCAAAATCAATAATCAAAATTGTATCAGCCATACCGCCCCTCATTCATTTTTTAATATCACCAGAGATAGTGATTACCGCAACCTTGCCTGCAATACAGCAATAAAAAACCCATCGGTACCATCGCGCCCCGGCAACAGCTGCAAATGACCCGGCGCATGCGGCGGGCACGCACCGCCGCCAGCCGCACCCACTGTATCGGCCCAAATATCGCCAATATTGGCGGCTTCAAGGTCGGGCGCATCGCGCAAAAACCGATCAATCTGAGCCGCCCCTTCGCTGGCCAGCACCGAACATGTGATATAGATGATGCGCCCACCCGGTGCCACCATCGCCCGCGCTTTATCCAGCAAAATAGCCTGTGTTTCCTGATAAAAAGCCAGTCGCTCTGCGGTCAGCCGCCAACGGCTATCAACCTGTCGGCGCCATGTGCCAGAACCGGAACAGGGGGCATCGACAACAACCCGGTCAAATTTACCGCGCCATGAGCGGCTTGACCATTTTTCAGCAACTAGTTTGCGTTCAACATTATGGATTCCGGCCCGGCGCAACCTCTCACCACCGCGTTCCAGCCGCTCGGCAACCGTGTCCAGCGCCAAAATCCGGCCTTTGTTCTGCATCATCGCTGCCATCACCAGCGCCTTGCCACCGGCACCGGAACAAATATCGGCGACCTGCATACCGGGCCGGGCATCACATAACAGGCTGGCCAGCTGCGAACCTTCATCCTGAATCTCGAAAAGCCCTTTTTTCCAATCCTGCAAATCATCAAGACGGCTGCGCTTTTGCAGACGCACCCCGAATGGCGATAGGCGTGTCGGATGCCCCTTGATTTCCCGCCCGGCAAGCCGGTCACGCAGCTTGCGTTGATCGGTAATTTTGATCGGATTGACCCGAATATCGGTAGGTGCCGCCACACAGAGTGCCGATAGATTTTCAGCAAAATCATCGCCCAACCCGGCCGCCGCATCACGCATCAGCCATTCCGGCCATTCCAGCGCGATATGCTGTGGCATCGACGGCGCGTTAAATTGCCGTTCCGCCAATTGCGCGACCAGCTGCAACTCAGCATCATTCAGCGGTGCCGGTGCATGCGCAATGTCAGCCGAAAACAGCGCGTCCAGCCCGGCATCTTGCCGATCCATCAGCACCAATGCGGCCAGCACCAGATGGCGCCCGGTGATATCCGCATTCACCGCCTCAAGATGCCAGCATAACCGCGCCAGTCCGCGCTGAATTTGCCAGAATAAATCACTGATCGCATGGCGGTCGCCCGAGCCCGCATAACGCCGACGCTGCATACCCGACCGCAATGCCTGTGCCGCCGATGCGGTCACCGCATCACCAGCATAGAGCGAGTCTAAAATATCAATTACAGCGGCAATCCGCGCGGCTGGGGTCATCGTACATTTTCCATATATGGCCCGTTACTGATATGGCCAGTTACTGATATAGCCGTTACTGGCAGCAAAAAAGACCACCAAGCCAATCACAAAACTGGCTGTGGCGGCTGT
>Ga0182095_1782019_pt1 | contig 12327 bp, 10 predicted proteins | sample 041ome_19_FD_127784 | JGI IMG/M metagenome (GOLD analysis project Ga0182095, IMG submission 127784) | Metatranscriptome of coastal salt marsh microbial communities from the Groves Creek Marsh, Georgia, USA - 041412BS metaT (Metagenome... | ecosystem: Environmental > Aquatic > Marine > Intertidal...
GAAAGAAATAAGGTTAGAGCGGTGGTCATTGGTATGGGGGTGGTATTAAGACCGTACCTTTTGATGTTATGCTTATACAACGAAGGCACTGAGTATTGAGGTCCCCCATGCAAAGCCACTCGAACGCAGTCATGCGTGACAACACCCAAGCCAGTGATGTGATGAGCATTCTTGTGGCAGATGACCATGAAATGATTTTGGACATCGCACGCATGTATTTGGCGCAGCAGCCCGATATGGATGTGTCAACCGCATCAGATCTGAACGCGGCAGTTGAGCTTTTTCAAAACCAGGGCCCCTTTGACGTTGTCGTGCTTGATTACAATATGCCAGGGATGGACGGTATCGAAGGTCTGCGCCGCATGATCGAATTGGTCGGTGACCGTCCTGTCGCATTGATTACCGGAAATCCGACGACGTCGTTGATGAAACAGGCCTTGGATGAAGGTGCTGCGGGCATAATCTCAAAAAGCTTGCCGATAAAATCTTTGGCGAATTCGATCCGCTTTATTCATTCGGGCGAAACCTATATCCCGCTGCATTTGATTAAAGACGACACCAAGCATGACGCCCCTCAAAGCGGCCCGCTGAGCGCGCGTGAGATGACAGTTTTGGGTTTTCTGGGAGAGGGGCGCAAAAATAAAGAAATCGCCGTGTCGCTCGGCCTATCGGAAGGCACCGTGAAAATGCACGTTATGTCAATCTGTAAAAAGTTAGAAGCATCTAACCGCACGCAAGCGGTTGTGAATGCCCGAAATACCGGCTTGCTATAAGGTCAACCGGTCTTCATTGTAAAAACCCAAGTTGATTTCTCTCCAACTTGGGTTTTTTATCCGTCCATTTGATCCATGATCAAGGAATGCGCGCGTTCGATCGCTGAGCGTTTTATTTGCGACACACGTCCCGTTGTGACACCCGCAATCGTGGCAACTTCGTAAACGTTTGGCTCTCCGCTGGTTTTTTGCTCGGACCAGCATCTTTCGTCCAGTCATTCAAAGCTTTGAACAGATTTAGCATACAACCACTCGTCACTTACCTTGCCGCGTCTGCTGCGGTCTTCATTCGTTAAACGGCGAAATTTGACATTCTGTTACGCGTCATTGCGCAGCAGATATAATTTCAAATTTGGTCACGTCAACCATACCATGATCTGTAATTTTAAGCGATGGAATAACGGGCAAGGCCAAAAAAGCCAGCTGTAAAAACGGTTCGTGCAACACCACTCCCAATGCTTTTGCGCTTTCGCGTAGTGTGATCAATTGCGCGCGGACGGTTTCAAAGGGTAAATCTGACATCAATCCTGCGATAGGCAGAGCGATTTCAGCCAAAACGTGGCCATCTTGGACGACCACAAAACCGCCTTGCAATTCGCCCAAACGCCGCACAGCGTAAGCCATATCTGCATGATCAACGCCGGTGACCACGATATTATGATGATCATGGCAGACCGTCGCGGCAATAGCGCCTGAGGTCATACCAAAGCCTTTGACAAATCCGACGGCACGGCGGCCAGATTTCCCGTGACGCTCGATAACTGCGATCTTGGCCAGATCACGGGCGGGGTCGGGGGCTTTGTCTCCGTCAACAGGCGTGATTTGGGCTGTCAGATGTTCGGTGATGATTTTACCTTCGATTATGCCAATCACATCTGTGTGGGGTGTATTGGATGCTGTACGAAACCAATCTGCACGCACATCGGGGCAATGCACTGAATTCAAACCAACAACTGACCGAATGGAGCGTTGTGCAAATGCATCCGCGGTCGCCTCTACGCCGCCGCAAAAGACGCGATCTATTGCACAGGTGTCAAAATCATCAAGCACAACAATGTCAGCGCGTTTGCCGGGTGCAATTTGCCCCCGATCCTTAAGGCCAAAGGCTTCGGCCGCTGAAAGCGAGGCAGCACGATAAATTGCCAGTGGATCAACTCCGCGAGCCAATGCAGTTCGAATGATGAAATCCAGATGTCCCTGTTCAAAGATATCCAATGGATTGCGATCATCTGTGCAAAGACACATATAGGGGGAGGTCGCAACGGTCAGCAGCGAAAGCAATGCATCCATATCCTTTGATACAGATCCTTCGCGGATCAATACGCGCAGTCCCTTTTGCAATTTTTCACGTGCTTCGTTTGCGGTTGTGGCTTCGTGTTCGGTGCGAATGCCGGCGCTGATATACGCATTCAGATCCCTGCCTGAGAGCTGTGGGCAGTGGCCATCAATGTGGCGGCCTTTGAATAATTCTAGCTTTTCGATGACAGTCGGGTCGCGATGGATCACACCAGGATAATTCATCATTTCCGCAAGACCAAGCGTCTTGGGATGATCCATGTAAGGTGCGAGATCTTGCGCGCTGAGCACGGCGCCGGATGTTTCCATATGGCTCGCAGGAACGCATGACGATAGCTGAACCCTGATATCCATCAATGTGTCTTGTGCCGCATCTAGAAAATATTTTATGCCCTCGATACCGATAACATTTGCAATTTCATGTGGGTCACAAATCGCTGTTGTCACGCCAAAAGGGGCGACACAGCGATCAAATTCGTAAGGCGTGACCAAGCTGCTTTCGATATGAAGGTGGGTATCAATAAATCCAGGAACAAGTGTTTTACCTGTTACATCAATAATTCTGATGGCCTCATAGTCCGCGCCTATCCCGACAATTGTGTCGCCACAAATAGCCACATCTCCCGGCAGGAAATGTCCTGTCACGGTGTCAAAAATTCGGGCACCGCGTAAAACCAGATCGGCGCGGCTGTCACCGCGGGCTTGGGATATTTTTTCTGAAAGTTCGGGCATTGTTTAGATCCAGTTTTGGAATAGCATGGCCCGAGTGTGGCAAAACGTCAAAGGGATTGCCAAAAAAGAAAAACGCAAAGCAGCGCTTTGCGTTTTTTCGCTTTGCCAATGTGGCGCGTCTTATAGGTAATAGACGCCCATATTTACGTAGCGTTTCGCGGATGCTTCACCAGCGCGCAACAACCAAGACATTACGGAGCGGGAAATTTTTTGTGCCATCTGCAGGTCTCCTTTATCTGATGTCTAGATAGTCTTTAGACAGCTGGGCGAGTAGATGACTTTTGTGCATATCCGTTATGCTGCAATTGCAAAGGATGTTTTGTGGGTGCAGAAAGTCATGCGTGCCGAAAAATTAGATTTTTTGATCTGGATCAAAGTGCGGCCCGCAAAATTGTTTAGAGTGAGATTGTGGGCCAAACCCCTAGCTTTCTTTGGCCATCCGTCCTGAAAGCGCGGTTAAGCATATGTGTTTGGCCGCGCTTGTCCTAACGATGGACACGGCCAGAGGGCTTTTTCTATGGGGCTCTGCCCCAAACCCCGGGATATTTGGAGACAAAAAATGATCACTGTCTTCTATTATCTCCAAGATCTAATCTGCGTTATTTGACAAATGGAACGGTTGGTTGTGCGGCCCCAGTCCAGCCGACGATGCCGTCTTTTAGGTGCGAGATATTGCGAAAGCCAAGCTGTGAGACCAAGGCATTGCCCAACATTTCGGTGCGATTTCCGGTGCGACAATATAGGACGATTTTTTGATCCAGGTTTTGTACAAGAGCGGAAAACTTGGCATTAAAATCGGGGTGGAGTTGACCTGTCTCTGTAAAGGCGGTGATCGTTTCAGCGCCCTCAATGATGCCGGTTTCTTGCCATTCTTCGGGGCGGCGAATATCGATAACGGTTGCCCCAGCGCCACGCGCGGCAGCAAAGGCATCGTTTGAGAGCGAGGATAATTTTGGCGGTTGAGTAATAGACATAAGTTCCACATCAAAAATTAAGGTTGCATTCGGTGGGATCAAACCGCCCGCACCGCGCGCGCCATAGCCGAGTGTCGGCGGGATGGTCAGTGTTCGCTGTTCGCCCTGTTTCATTCCCAATACACCTTTTTCCCAACCTTGGATGACCTGGCCTTGGCCCAAGATAAAATAGAACGGTTCGCCCCGCGTGCGCGAGCTGTCAAACACGGCGCCATCGGTCAGTTTTCCGGTGTAATGAACGCCCACCTGCTGACCGATTTCGGCCGCGTCACCTTGGCCTTGGATCAACACATCGATTTTTAGATCTTCGGCGCAGACAGTTGCTGCGCTCAGACCAAGACCTAGGGCCAAGATCAAATGGCGTAGGTATTTAATTACTGCGTTTTGGGTTGCCATCGGGTCCTCATCCATATCTGGTTATCTTTGCTTGATCAAAAGTGGTTGCCAGGGCTTTGCCAGGTGGCTAGCTCTGATTGACGCTCGCGCGCAAGTGCATGACCCGCCGCTGCCCAATCAAAGCCGCGATCGATCATGTCATAGGCTGGGCCGCTTGCGATCACGTTTTGTTTGTGACCTAGGGCGTTATAGTAAACCCGTCCTAATCCCCAAGCCCGTGTCCAAGCGACCGGCATGTCGACAGGACCATTTGGGCTATGTAGCCAGTTAACCGTTGGAAACTGTGTCGTTGCCAAAACGTGGTTGGCGGGGTCAACATGCAGGTAATATTGTTCGCTGCATACATCAAAATCCATAATGCCTTGCGTTGTATCATGGGTTTTATCAACGATATTGACGCGATATCTGACGCCGTCTCCGCCTGGATGGGCCACCCAATTTGCCCCTGTCATAAATTGCCAAAGCACATTTGTGCGAAACGCATCGCACATTCCGCCGTGACAGCCCGCAAGGCCCGTGCCGCGCGATACGGCATGGGAAACGTTTAGCGCGCGTTCTTTTGTTAGTTCGCTCATGGTCCAGACGGGCACAATCAAGGCATATTGCGTTAATGCCTCGGCATCGTCAAAGCACGCTAGTGTGTCGTACACATCAACGCGAAAACCCTTTTTCATCAACATGTCTTGAAACTGTGTCGCGACCTGTTCGGGTTCGTGGCCTTCCCAGCCGCCCCAGGTGATCAATGCTTTCATAGTCGTCCTCGCCCAGCTGAGTCTGTCATAAGGTCACTGAAACAAATTATTTGAAACTAATCCAGAGAACACTCTGGCTATTTTTCATCACTGTGCCCATCATGGGTGAATATTTCAAACTGTTTGGGGCGCTGATGACCGACCACGACCTTTTACGAACACTTTTCGATGCAGCAATTGAGGCCGCTGATCCCAGTGCTGCTCTTGCCAAGATTTTGCCTCCAAAACCCAAAGGTCGTACGGTTGTTGTCGGCGCAGGCAAAGGCGTCGCGCAGCTGGCTGCAGCATTTGAAATGCTGTGGGGTGAACGCGTCGATGGGGTCGTTGTAACGCGTTACGGGTATAGTGCTCGGTGTAAGCACATCACTGTTCGTGAGGCTGCGCATCCTGTCCCCGATGATGCAGGCTATATGGCTGCGCGGGTATTGTTTGCTGCTGTGTCGAATTTGACGGCTGACGATCTGGTGGTTGCGTTAATCACCGGGGGTGGGTCTGCCTTATTACCGGCGCCGATTGACGGTTTGGACCTGTCGGATGAGCAAGATTTGAATGCTGCACTTTTGGCGTCTGGTGCGCCGATCGGTGTGATGAACATGATCCGTAAACAGATCAGCACTATCAAGGGGGGGCGGTTAGCGGCGGCTGCCTATCCCGCACAGGTGATAAGTTTTGTGGTTTCAGATGTTCCGGGAGATGATCCGGCGCAAGTTGCGTCCGGGCCCACAGTTGCCGATTGGACGACGCGCGAACAAGCGTTGTGTGCTATAGAAAACTATGGGATTAAATTACCCCAGCGCGTCGCAGCGGCCTTGCAGCGCGCGCCGGAAACTGCACCGCTGCCAGACGATCCGCGGTTTGCACGGAACAAAGTGTACGTCATCGCCTCGGCGCAGAAATCATTGGAGGCGGCGGCAAAACGTGCACGCGATCATGGGTTGGATGCAGTCATTTTGTCAGATGCGATTGAAGGTGAGGCGCGCGACGTGGCCAAGGTTCATGGTGCTATTGCTCGCGCGGTCAAAACCCGCCACCATCCCTTTGTCCCGCCTGTGGTCATCCTGTCAGGGGGGGAAACAACCGTCACGTTGTGCCACAAGGGAAAAGGTGGCCGAAACGGAGAATTTCAATTGGCGCTTGCGCTTGAACTGGATGGTGTTGACGGTGTTACGGCATTGGCGGCGGATACAGATGGGATTGATGGATCAGAAACAAATGCAGGTGCCTTTGTCGATACCACATCAGCGTCACGTATGCGCCAAGCGGGGATAGACCCATTTGCCGCGCTTGCGCAAAATGACAGTTGGAGTGCGTTTAATGCCGTTGAAGATCTGTTTGAACCTGGGCCAACAGGAACAAATGTAAATGATTTTCGGGCAATCATTATCAGGGATTGACTGATTTGACTCATAAGCCAGGTGCTTCGGATTGATGCCGATAATTTGTGTTATTCGTGAATTCCGTCTGCACAGAATGCACCACCTTGGAATCGCGCTGTTACGTCGTCGGCCGAGGGTGGTGACATGGCCGCATCAATTTTTGCGCGAAAGGCTTCGGCGTTGTCTTTTGGGGTCCAGCCGATGTAGCCAACTTCGCGGTTGTCCCACCATGACGCGGAATTTGCAGAGGCCCCGTATATAATGGGGCAGCCCAAGCGCGGTACCATAAAAATACGTTCAATCAAAAGAACAAAGTCGTCATAACTCATCCATGTTGACAGCATACGATGGTTGATCGGTTCGGGAAAACATGATCCAATGCGAATACTGGCGGTTTCGATGCCAAATTTATCATAATACATCGACGCCATCGCTTCTCCGAAAACTTTTGATACGCCATAAAGCCCATCTGGACGGGTAGGGGATTTTGCATCAAGCCGTTCGGTTTGTTCGTGAAATCCAATCGCATGGTTTGAGCTGGCAAAGATAATGCGGGGTGTGACGGGCGATTTGCGTACCGCTTCGTATAGATTGAATATGCCATCAATATTTGCTGCACGGATTGTGTCCCAATTTGCTTCTGTTGCTTGACCGCCCATATGGACAATCCCGTCACAGCCATGAACCATCGCTTCCACCGCGTCTTTATCTGCCAAATCGCAATAAACGATTTCTTCGTGCGCGGCGGCATTCCCCAAATCTTTGCGGGCTGATACGCGCACCGTTTTTGCCAAATGCGTTAGGCGTTCGCGACATACGGATCCAAGTCCGCCATTTGCCCCGGTGATCAAGAGTTTGTTTAGCATGTTATCCTTCTTCCTGACCTGCGGATGTCTTGCGCTTGATTGTATGTTTACGACCAGCGCAGGCCTTGGAACAGTATTTGACGTCGTCCCATACTTTTTCCCATTTTTTGCGCCACTGAAAGGGGCGATTGCAAACGACGCACACTTTTCCGGGTAAATCTGATTTCTTTTTCATCAAAACGGCAATTCTTGTTGTTTCGGGGAAACCACTTTTTTCGGTGCTTTGCGTGGTTTTTGGTTTCGGCTTGCGTGTTTGGTCACGATTGTGTTGGCAATCGCTTTGTGGGCAGCATTATTTTTTCGCAAACCGTACAAACGATCTGCTGGGGCACGCCGCGCGGACGCTTCGTCGATTATTGGCATAGGATAGGCGCCCATTTGAGAGGGTGCTTTCCAAGGGGTGTGAATATATGCGGTTTCCATTTGGCGCAGCTCTGGGACCCATTTTCGAATAAACTGGCCCTCTAGATCTTGGTCAATGCTTTGCTTAATCGGGTTATAAATCCGAATGGCGTTGATGCCAGTGGTGCCAGATTGCATTTGAACCTGTGGATAATGAATCCCGGGTTCATAATCGGTGAACATCCGCGCCATATGCAAAGCAGGGGCATGCCAATCTTGCCAAAGGTGATAACTTGAAAAACTCATGACCATGGCGCGCATGCAAAAATTCAACCATCCCGTTGCACGTAATGATCTCATACATGCATCAATTAACGGATAGCCTGTTTTCCCTTTTTCCCAAGCGTCAAACAGGGATGCGTTTACGTCCAAAGGGCGCAATCCGTCATACGCGGGGTGCATATTTTGCACCTCAATAGCAGGGGCGTCTTCGAGTTTTTGTATGAAATGACAATGCCAACGCAGCCGCGCGGAAATGGATTTCATCGCACGTGGCCACATTCCACGTTGTATGGGCGGCAGGTCGCGCAGCTCGCGCATGCGTTTTTCCGTTGCTTGCAAAGCTTCTCGGATGGAGAGGGTGCCAAAGGCAAAATGCGGGGACAGTCTAGAACAGTTTTCATGAGCCGTCAGTGGTGATGACATGGCGCGTGTGTAAGGTTCGCCGCGTTCATGTAGAAAGCCGGATAGGAGTGCGACCGCATGGCTACGACCGCCGTCTTGCAGGTCACTTTCTCCCTCAGACTGCAGGCTAAGTGACGTGGGTGATGGCATCTGGTCACAGACCAGCCCTGTGGGTTCCGGAGGCAAGATAGGGGCAATGTGCCGCGATGCGCGCATATAGCTGTCCCACTGATTGGCCCAGCCGTTGCGATTGGCCAAGCGTCGTATCACGCCGTTTTGTGCCGGTTCATGCCATGTGATGGAACGCGCACGGCACCAAGCCATGACGCTTTTGTCCCGTTCATACGTCCATGCGTTCCATGTCTCTTGGTGCGACCAAAGCGCGTCAATCAGGTTGCTTTGGTGCAATTGTTCTAAAACCTCGGTGGCCGGTCCCACCCGAATGATCAGGCGATGCCCAAGCCGTTGCAAAGCTGCATTCAGCTCTGACAGGCTTGATCGCAAAAACGCATAGTGACGCGCACTTAGATCAGGCTGTTTCCAAAGTTCAGGTTCAAGTATGTAAAGCGGCATCACAGGACCTGCCGCGGCTGCCTGCGATAGCGCGCTGTGATCATGTACGCGCAAATCCCGTTTGAACCAAACAACTTGCATCACGTCGCCTTTTGTAAAGGTGAGGTGTCTTATATCCCTCCAAGCGGTCAACCGCCAGAGGATGTTTCCAAAAACTACATAAATTTAATTTTTCGATTTTGTGGAGCCCATCAGATCACTGTGATTTTGTGGCCGAACGCCCCGGTATCATCTGAACAAATCGACTTTGATCATAAGAAAGTTCCAGACGGCGAAACATCGCCCTTAGGACGGCTTCTGCAGATGATAGAACTTGTGGGCTTGTTTCGGCATTTTTTTTGTTTGTGGGGGTCGTACTGTCGGCAAATATTATGGTCTTTGATTGCAGTTTAGCGCTGTCGATAAACGCGACGTAAGATGTTTGAATGTCGTAAGCCGCAGAAATATAGCAATTCACATCTGAACATTCTGCCTTCCAAAATCTGTTGGCAGCCCCGGTTAAAATCACTGCCTTTGCCCGACTGTGACCATTGACTGTTCGTGGGGCAGGGCCGCTAAGGTCATATACGATCGCATCAACGCCCAATTGGTTATTGATGTCCGACAGATTGCGACAGGGTGGCGCTTGAGTGTCATCCAACGAAACCTGCTGTTTTTCAGTGGATTTAGGCTGTAATGATTCTGCACAGCTTTGTATCGGCATATCATTCTGTGTAGGTTTCAGCGAAATCCGATTGTCAGAGCCTGAGCTGCATCCAACGATAAGCGAAAGTAAGACAAATGTAAAAAGCCGCTTCACCGTCACAGGCATTCCTTTCAAAATACTTATCCCAAGGCCTAAAACAGTCGGTCTGGATAAATCGTGGTCAATAGTGCTGAAACTTTGCAATTACACAATGGCAAAATTCAGCCCAGTCTGGTTTAATGCTTTTTCTGGGCGTAGAATTGTGTATGTCTGGGACCTAAGTGTCCGAGTTTTGGGCGTTTTCAAAGTAAACAAGAGTATTTATGCAAACGAGCTTTCGCAAAATAAAACATGTGGCTTGGGCTGCCGCTTGTGTCGTTTTGATCGCGCTTCCGCGGGCCAGTATGACCCAAGAGGGTGGCGCGGAGGAAGATATTTTGCTGGTCTCTGACGCTGTGACGCTAGATCCAGAGGCCGATTTATTCACCGCAACAGGGGATGTAGAGGTCTACTTCGACGGTAATACGTTGACTGCGCCCAAAGTTGTTTACAACTTAAAGGACGAATTGGTCACCATCGAGGGGCCATTTGTTCTAACGCAGGCAGAGGGTAACGCGGTTGTCTATGGTGATTTTGCAGAGCTCTCTACCGATATGGCGGATGGAGTCATAAAAGCGGTTCGGTATGTGGTTGATGAAAATTTAAAGGTGACCGCATCTGAGGTCATGCGGTCAGAAGGACGTTATTCAGATTTCAAGCGGGTTCGCGCATCGACCTGTAAAATCTGTTCAGAAAGCCAAATACCACTTTGGGAAGTTCAAGCGAAAGCCGCCGTGCATGACAACGAAAAAAAACATGTTACCTATCGAAACGCGAAATTATTAATTCGCAGCATTCCTGTCGCCTATGTGCCATGGGTGCGTATGCCTGACCCATCCATCAAACGGGCTGATGGGTTTTTGTTTCCAAAATTGCGGTTTAACTCGGCCCTAGGTAACCAGTTAATTTTACCATATTTCAAGACGTTAGGTGATAGTGCTGATGTAACGCTTAGCCCAAACATTGCCTTGACCAGCGGGCGCAAGGATGAGCCGAAATCAAACACTTTAGAGGCCCGTTATCGACAGCGATTTAATAATGGATACCTTGAGCTTAACGGTGCGTTCAGCTCTGATACAATCTTACCTGACAAAACACGCAGTTATTTGTTTTCAAATGGGGAATTTCAGTTCGCGAATGATATCAATGTGAAATTCCAAACACAGGCTGCCAGCGACAAAAAATATCTAGGTACATATAATTTTTTTTACAATGACCGCGAAACTTTTATGGGCCGTCCAATCAAATTTGATGTGGACCGTTTGACCGATAAAATCGAGATCACGCGCTACACGGGAAAAAATTCTGTTTTGCTAAGCTATGTCGCGTTCAAGCCGTTGCTAGAGCCAGAACACGAATATAAAACCGCGAATGCCAAGTTGAATTTTCATTGGCTCAACCAGACAAATGTTGATGGGTTGCCTGGTAATTTCAAGATATCAACAGCCTACCAAATTTACGAAAATGATTTTGGTTCGACCAATGTGCGCAAAGTTGACCTTGCTCGGTCTTCTATCAATCTTTTTTGGAATGACACTGTAAGTTTGGGCGGTTCTTTATCGTTGAGAAACGATTTTGGCGTCTTGATGGACAGCTACCGAATTAAGGATGATGATACCTATCAGACCGATCAATCCGGTGTGAGTTATTTTGCAGCCAGCAACTTGTCTTGGCCGCTGACAGTTTTGTCTGGAACAAATTACAATACGACTTTTTCGCCGAGCCTCGAGTTTGTGACGGCAGACTTGGCCAAATTCGACATTCCAACAAATGATGATACCAATATAGGATTACTTGATCCCTATGATATTGCTGACATCGCGAGGTTTTCGCGTCTAAAAAGGGATCAGAATTTCAATCATCAATTGTCGTATGTTAAACTGGACACGCCCGTGCGTCATACGATCTTCAAAGATTACTATCTTGGGGTCGGCATGACAAAAGATGTGATATTACATGCCGATGACGCTTATCCGCTTGAAAACGGATTAACCTATCGAACAGAAATCGGAAAATCTGGTCCAGGGGTCAATTTTTCGGTAAACAACATTTACAATGAATCTGGAAAGCGGATTTCGGAACATATTAAATTCATGGTTCCTGTGCGGAAGGTCAAGCTTGAAGGGCAATACCTAAAACGTGATGAAGACCAAGTTTTCTATACCTCGGACCAAGTGGAAAAATGGTCGTTTGGGTTGTCTGCCGATATGTTTAACCGCGTAAAGCTGCGCGCAAATACCAGCTTTGATATGGTCAATGACGGAAAATCGATTAGTGCGGCATCATTTGAATACAATGACGGCAAGATGTGGCGCGCCAGCTTTGATGCAACTTATAATCGTGATTACGAACAGCTAGAAAACCGCAACATTTCGCTAGGGCGTAAATTCGGTTGGGGGGGAGAGCTTTTTTACACAAAAGAAGAACGCATCGAAACCTCGGATCGTAGCACTTTTGGTCTAAGTTTTGATAACGAGTGTATGAAATTTCAAGCGGATTACAGCCGCTATCAGGACTTAACGGCGGATGCCGAAAACGTTGATGAATTCACAATCATGATACGCTTAGGAAACTTTGGCGCTTCGAATGCCCGTCGCTGTGGTTAATTAGCAGGCCAAAGTAGGGCGATTGACGACGAACTGGCGGAGAGACAGGGTGTTGTGTTCCCCAATCTTGGGTCAGGCTCATATACGGTATCCCTCGGGGGTGGGGTGGCACTCGTAGGGGGTTAAGACTGTAGACCAAATTACTGACCATTTACCGCCTTATTGACATGAAC
>Ga0182095_1396912_pt1 | contig 12305 bp, 7 predicted proteins | sample 041ome_19_FD_127784 | JGI IMG/M metagenome (GOLD analysis project Ga0182095, IMG submission 127784) | Metatranscriptome of coastal salt marsh microbial communities from the Groves Creek Marsh, Georgia, USA - 041412BS metaT (Metagenome... | ecosystem: Environmental > Aquatic > Marine > Intertidal...
CTGTTTATATTGAATTAAAAGCTAAAGGTTAGCGCCGTACCCGAACGCGTTTCTGATGCGAGCGAAAATCAAATTCTTCCAACCGTTCTCGGTGACTTCCATGACGTTTTCGTTTCCGTGGGCGTCGGCTTCTGGCACGCCCGTCTGAACCAAATCTAAAATGCAGTTGCCAGGCTCTGGTTCTTTTAAAACCATGGTCACAGTCGAATAATGGTCAGGCTCCCACGAGTTAAACCGCCACTTTTGTACTATGCGTTCGCCGTCGACGAAATCAATCGTTTCGCCTTCTACGCTTCCATCGAACATGTCAAATTTTCCTTTCCCTTTCTGGCCCGTACATTTCGTTCGCGTGAAATGCATGACGCGTCTCGGATCTAACAGCGCCTCACACACGTCCGTTGCTCGACACAAGAACGTTTCTCTCAACTTAATCGTGTGATACTTCGTCGACAACGGTGCGCTTATATATTCGTGTTCTGTCTTTCCTCTCGTCGGTTGTTGTCCAGCCGCCTCCTCTTTCTTCTTCTTCGTCTTCGCCGTCTCTTCTCCCTCCGCTTTTTTATCGCCGTTGCTAATCGCGCCATCTTCTCCTTTCATCGCCGGCGTGCCTTTCGCCATTTCCTCCTCCCATTTCTTCACCACCTCTCTCACTTTCTCTTTCAACCCCGCGTCGCTCTCCGCCGCTCGCTTCGCCCGTCTCGCCCGTTCGCTCTCGTCTTTTTGTGCGAATTTGATTTCGCAATCTTCGCCTCGGTTTTCTTCGCTCACGTACGGCAACACCATCGTCCCCGCGACTTCTCCTTCAAACTCAAACTCGGCGCAAATTTCCAGCTCGTACCCGCAGATGATTTTTCCTTTCCGTTGGTTCAAGTACGCCTCGCCCGTGATCCGTACCGGCGTCTTTGCGAATCGGATTTCTTTTCCTTCTGATTCCACGGCGCCGAACGCGTTTTGGAAAAACGCCGTCGACCATTCTTTGCAATCCTTCTCGACCCAGTGCCACCCGTGGACGTTTGCGCCGTCGGCGCGCTCCTCGACGATCCATCGCGAATCGCCCTCTCCTATTTTAGCCATTTCAAGTTTTTTCGCGCGCGTTATCGACTTCTCTCTCGCGCGTGCAGATGGACGTTTATCTGTCGTTTCGTTTTTAACGAAGAAACCACTTTCGAAGCCTTTCGATGGAGTGCAACCCTAAACCCTAAACCCTAAATACGAGAAAAGCAGCAGCAGCGAGAAGATAGAATTGGACGCACGCGACGACGCGACACTTTCAAAACGCGCGAAAAAAAAACCAATGCAAAGCGCCGCGACGATGATAACTTCCTCCTCCTCGCTGGTTTTCACCGCGCCGCGAGCGACGTCCTCTTCGCGGAAGAGCAGCAGCTGTAACAGTAGTAGTAGTAGTAGTAGTCGACAATTTTTCTTCTTCCCCGGGAAGAAGAAGACATTTTCGTCGACGACGGCGCTGAACGCCTTTTCCAATACTAACAACCATCAATACGAACCAATCAGAAGACAAAGACAAACGATACGATCGCCGAGTCCAGATAAGATCGACGTCGACGAGGAAGGCTCGGTTCTCGATTTACCGGAGGAGTACGTCCGCGCGGTGCCGTCGAGACGGCCGGATATCTTTCCCGATTTGAAGGAAATCAAGCAGCCGATGCCGAACCCTTTGCCGGGAGATCCGGAGATGCCGGACGAAGAGGAAGAGGAACAAGAGAGGAAGGAGAACCCGGGAGAGCCGGGAGAAGACGAGGAGGAAGACGAGAACGGGGAGAAAATTACCAGGAGGGAGAAGAAGAGACGAGAGAAGGAACGAGAGAACGAGGAGTAAACTCTTTTTTCTTTGCTTCGGAGAGAGAGAGAGAGAAGAAGAAGAAGGTTTATCCTTTGTGGAACCTTCTCGCGTGTTTTAATATCATACGCGTATATATACCTTTTTACTACAAATCTCTCTCTCTCTATAAACATGATAAATAAACCGTGCCACTAATGATACTAAATCTTTTCGCGCGCGCTATATATATCGTTACAACATTTGGTATCATCTGACGTCGCGCAACGAGAGATTGATTCGAGTTTGTTTGGCAAAGTCTAAAAGGAACGCGTCGTCGTCAACTTCCGAAAAGGCTCGCGCGAGCGCGTCTGGAAATTGGAAGGATGTAGAACCCACCGCTTCGCCGTCGCTAAAGACTCTCGGAACGCCGTGGAACATCGTTCGTGATTCGCCGCTGAGCACGATCGCATCTCCGCTGCGGACGATTAAAGCAGTCACCGGCTCCAAGGCTTTCGATTGTTGCCCGAGGAGAAAAATAGCCGGCAAGCCGAGCGAGAGCGAGGCGATCGGTTTGTTCAAGTTCATCTCCGCGTCGTCCACGTGACCATTCAACGTGTCGCCGGGCGCGTAGAAATTCGCCAAACCGACTTGACCGTCGAAAATATTCTCTGCCCCACCTTCTAAGGCTTCTTTACCGAACACAATTTCCAGCGTCTTCACGCACGCTCGCTTGATGCTCTCGTCCACCTCCGGCGCTCGCTCTTCCTCGTACACTCGCTTCGTCCAATCGAACGGTGCCCCGACCGTAGCCCATCGTAATTTCCTCAACAAATGCCTAGCCGCTTTCGATTCCATCCCGTCGCCTCGTTTCGGAGGCTTTTCCAACGCCACCCACCCGTTTTCCTCTTCGCTCAAGTACAAATCTCTTTTCGCCGCGCCGAACAAATCATCCGGCAACGGCTTCCCCAATCTCTGCCAATGATTCGTCTTATTCGGTTTATTCGGCAAATTTATCACGCAACGCGCGATCAGATCTCTCTGCTCTCGATAATCTATCGCGTTCTGGACGTAAAACGCGCCCGGATGCTCCAATAATTTCCACACTTTTACTTCCGTCGCCGACGAAGACGAACAAGGGAAAGCCGCCACCTCTTCCACTCTCGACAAACACTTCGAAGAAGAAGCGCTTTCTTTGCCGCTACCGCTAAAATCAATCGCGTCGGAAATATCAATCTCCTCCACGATTTTCCCGCTCTTTCTCCGTCGTCCGGTTTTCGCGTCCAGTCGAATCTTCTCCACGACTTTCAGTTGGTATCTGAGAGAGAGAAAAGTAGTTATTTACAAAATAAATCGCGGGGAAAGAAATGAAATGTAATTACCTTTTCTCGGCGAGAGTAAACGCGCTCTTCTCCTTCTTCTTCTTTTCATCATTCGTCTTCTCGTCTTCGTCGTCTTCGTTGTTTTCCGTGCTCTTAGCACTCGCCGACGAATACATTTTGTGCGTCCCTCGTCTTTTTATCTTTCTTTTATTGAACGGCGCATGTTTTTTGTGTGTTGGTGTGCAAAGGAAATGGAGACTTTCGAATGGAGACGAACGCGTACATCCGACAATCATCTGTTGATATTGTTGTTGCGTGCGACTGCTACGTTTTCAATTACTCGTATTTTATATATTAAAACAAAGGGGAGAGAAAAAGCTACTACCTCTTACTTTTATTCATCCGCTCGCGTTGCATGTACAGCTGCTGCAACGCGTTCTTGGCGGCGCAACTCGGGAAGTTGCTCAAATCGTAATAGTGTTCGGCGAGATCGATCAACCACTCGCCTTTGATTTCCGTGACCGTTCGGACGTATTTTTTGGACGTCAAGACGAACTCGTTGTAGACTACCCACTCGGGTTTACCGCTTAAGTTCGTAGACGGGTGCAGTAAAACCGATTCGTTGTCTTTGACGGTCAAGTACGAGCCGTTTCGTTCTTTGTGCGCGACTTGCATGAAGAAGCCGTTTAAGATGGCTTTGCGGATGTTGACGTAATACTCTTTGGAGTGGAAGTCGGTGGATTCGAGATTGACGCCGTGGCGTTGACACAAGCGGACTAACTGGTTGCGGACGTTATCCGCGGACTTCAACGATCGGTGATTTAAATAATTTTCCCAGCACCAGTTTTGGCTCTCGCCGTTTTGTTTGAACGCGTGGAAGGCGTTCAACATGGTCAAATGGTCGCCGTCCAAATGCGCAAAGTGCGCCTTCGCGGCGTCCGCTCTCTGTTGATCGTCTCTCGGGCGAATGAAACACTGCGGAACAGAAAGCATGGCGACTATGGTCACTATCTCGTTCGAACACTTGAACTTTGTGCTCCCGACTAACATCTTCGCCAACTGAGGATCTAACGGGAAATCGGACATGATTTTACCGGCTTGGGTCAACTCGCCTTCGTCGTCTAGAGCGCCTAAATAGTTGAGCAATTCTAACGCGCGCATTAACGTTTCCGGAGCCGGAGGATCCATGAAATCGAAATGAACCAAATCATCGATGCCTAATTTCTTCAACTGAATAACGACCGAGCCTAAATTCGATCGCAAAATCTCCGGGTACGTCTGTTCGATTAAATCTTTCTTAAAGGAAAGTTCCGTGTATAATCGAAAGCACTTCCCGGGTTGGGTTCTCCCGGCTCTCCCGGCTCTTTGTTGCGCCGACGCTCGAGAAATCGGCGAGACTAACAAACTTTCAACTCGACTTCGAGGATTGTAAACCTTTTGTTTCGAAAATCCAGGGTCGACGACGTAGACGATCCCGTCGATGGTCAGAGACGTCTCGGCGATGTTCGTGGACACGACCACTTTTCTCCCGGCGATGCCGCCAACGGTTAAAGCGTCCGGCGCTTTCTCAAAAATCCTCTGCTGCTGACTCGGTGGTAACGTTGAATACAACGGCACCACATTCACGGGCCCGACGCTGTCACCGATATTTTTAATCTCGTTTCTAATCTTCCCGCACGCGTCTTCGATTTCCTCCTCGCCGGTTAAAAACAAAAGCACGTCGCCTGGCGGTTCGCACCGGTGTATCTGCACCACCGTCCGAATCGCCGCTTCTAAATAATCTCTCTCCGGTTCTTGCGTGTAAAAAATCTCCACTGGATGCGTTCTTCCAGGAACCATCACCAACGGCGCGCCTTCAAAATATCCCTGAAACTTCTTCGCCTCGAGCGTCGCCGACATCACCACGCACTTCAAATCCATCGGCCGCTTCTTCAACACCTCCTTCAATAATCCAAACAAAACGTCCGTCGCTAAGGTCCGCTCGTGCGCTTCGTCGATAACAATTACCGAATATCTACTCAGCAAAGGATCCGTCATCGCTTCTCTCAGCAACATGCCATCCGTCGCGTACTTCATGATCGTCTTCGCTCCCGTGCACTCCTCGAAACGAATCGAATAGCCAACCTCCTCTCCGATTTTCACATCCATCTCCTCCGCGACTCTCTTCGCGACCGACATCGCCGCCACTCGCCTCGGTTGCGTGCACACGACCATTTTATTATCTTTAGAGCAGTACCCGTCGTCGACGAGGAATTGCGGGATCTGCGTCGTCTTCCCAGACCCGGTTTCCCCGACGAGAACGAGCGTTTGACTGGCGGCTAACGCGGTTAAGAATTCCGATTTTTGTTTATGCACGGGGAGTTTTTTCCGCGTTTCGAGGATTTTGAGGTAGTTTTGCGAGTACGGTTGATTGGTGTATGGATTCATCGAACTCATCGTTTGTTTCTTCTCGTCTTTGCTCTTTTCGATGTCTATCCGCTGCTTCTTCTTCGGCGTGGAAGAAGACATCTTTTTGCGTTTTGTGTTGTTGGGGAAAAAAGTTGTGCCGTGTTTTTTGTTGAGAACTTTTCTTTTTATGCGCGCGCGCGCGGGGTAAATAAATCGCATGTAGTAAATGCGAATGTAACGATGATGACGATGATAATTGTACAACTCTTTGCTATTATTACATTCCTTAGTAATAAATCTTTCAAATGGCTAAACCACCGCTCTTCTCTCCGTAGACCGCGCCTCTTCCTAACCCGCCCCCGCTCTTGAAGTGAATCTCGCCGAGTTGTCTCTCTAACTCGTCGCCTTTAATAAACTGGCGAAAACACCCGTCTTTGTTCACCGTGCACAACCTCGCGCACCCACCGGAGCTGGAATCTACCGCCATCGCCAGCGTCAACGCTTTCAAGACGTACTTTTCGCACTCCTCTCTCGTCATCCCTTCTTTAAACTCTGAATCTAAAAACCCCCAAATATACGTCGACCCGCTTCCGTCCGTCGTCCACGGCGTCTTGATCATGTTCCCGCCCGCCGTGCACGAGTACACCTGCGCGCCTTCCCGCTCGTCCCACCCGGCGCAAATCGCGTAGCACCCTAACCCGGTCCCGTTGTTCGCGTTTTTATTCTCGTAGTTGATTTTGTTCAAGATCCGCGCGACCGTTTTCACCTCCAAAGTGTTGTCTTTATCTAATTCTATCGAGAGTACTTCGCAGTGATGTCGCACAAACCCGGCGACGGCTTCCGTGTCCGCCGCGGATCCAGACCGAGCCATGACGACGTTTTCGGTCAAGTTGCACATTTTATCCGAAGCTCTGTTTGAAACGTATATTCCTGCGTTCATCGTTCATCGTTAAAGAGAAGAGAGAGAGAGAGAGAAAAGTCCGTTAAGCGTGCGAGATCGAAAAGAAGAGAGAGAGATCAATCATTAAACTCGCGCGTACCCGTGGAGACTCTGGTATCGGCGCCGATGACGATCCCGCCGTCGTATTCGCACGCGACGATGGTCGTTCCGGTTTTCGGTGCCTCCTCTTTCCCGGAAGAAGAGAAGGATGGGACTCTTGGATCCATCAAAAGCGCTCTGTGGGCTGTGTTTCGGGAAAAAAAATGAAGACTGAAGAGTTTTTTTTTCCAATTATCTCTTCATTCGTTCCGCGCGCGCACTCTGCGGTTGCGCACGAATACACAATCACACGCACACGAACAGAGAGAGAGAAAACGCGACGATGGACGATGCCACCGACGACGCGGAGTACCTGAAACTTCCCTCGTGCTCCAACAATCTCGCCACGGCGTTGCTCACGGACGCGTACCAAATCACCATGGCGTACGCGTATTGGAAAAACGACAAACACGAACGCTCAGCGTCGTTCGATTTACTCTTTCGGAAAAACCCGTTCGGCGGGGAGTTTACCATTTTCGCCGGGTTAGAGGAGGCGCTGAAGTTTGTCTCGAATTTTAAGTTCACGAGAGAAGACGTGGAGTATCTGAGGAAGTGCGATTTCGCGAAAGGGATGGACGCGAGATTCTTCGACGAGTATTTATCGCAGGAGGTGGATTGTTCGAAGATTACGATCGAAGCGGTGAAGGAAGGGACGATGGTTTTCCCGCGGGTACCTCTGGTGCACGTGACGGGACCGTTAGGGGTGGCGCAACTGTTGGAGACGACGTTGTTGACGCTGATAAATTACGCGAGTTTAGTCGCGACGAACGCGGCGCGGCACCGGTTAATGGCCGGGGACGACGCGCAGTTGTTGGAGTTTGGTTTGCGAAGAGCGCAAGGCGTGGATGGGGGCGTGAGCGCGAGTAGGTACGCGTACGTCGGGGGGTTTGACGCGACGTCGAATTGCGAGGCTGGGAGGCAGTTTGGGATTCCCGTGAGAGGAACGCACGCGCACAGTTTCGTGCAGGCGCACTCGAAGTGGGAGGATATCGACGGGAAGAAAGTTGGCGATTGCGAGGATTTTTGCGCGGAGGCGAGAGAAATGTTGAAAGAGTTGAGAGAGGCGATGGTGAGTTTTAGCGATAGCAACGATAGCGCGCTGTATCACTTTGGCGAGACGAACGAGAGCGAGTTGATTTCGTTCTGCGCGTACGCGATTGCGTTTCCGAATTCGTTTTTAGCTTTGATAGATACGTACGACACGTTGAAATCGGGGACGCCGAATTACGTCGCCGTGGCGTTGACGCTGAAAAAGTGTGGATTTCAACCGATCGGTGTGAGAATAGATTCCGGGGATTTGAGTTATTTGAGTTTAACGATTAGAAAATTTATGGTTGAGGCGGAAAAATGCTTAGAGCGTCGGGGAAAACAGTACTCTGCGTTGGCGAAGGGATTGGCGGAGAAGACGAAAATTACCGCCTCGAACGATATCTGCGAAACGGTGTTGAGAGAATTGAAACAAAGCGGTCACTCGATCGATGCGTTTGGCATTGGGACGCACTTGGTGACGTGCATGGCGCAACCGGCGTTGGGATGCGTTTATAAGCTCGTAGAAATCGACAAAACGCCTCGGATTAAATTATCCGAAGACGTCGAGAAAGTCACCATTCCCGGAAAGAAGCAATGTTACAGGCTGTACGGGAAGATTGGCGAACCGATCGTAGACGTCATGCTTCGAGAGAACGAAAAAGAACCGAAAGTAGGCGAACGCGTGCTGTGCAGACACCCGTTCTTAGAAGGTAAGAGAGCGTTCGTCACCCCGGCAAAAGTGGAGAAGTTATTGTTGGTGTGTTGGGACGGCGCGAAAGGCGGATGTCCTCGAAAATTTTACGAGGACAGCGTAGGTTTAGAAAAAAGTAGGTCGAGAGTAAAAGAGCAAGTGAAACTGATGCGAGCGGATCATTTGAGGTACACGAACCCGACGCCGTACAAAGTGAGCGTATCTGGCGATTTATACCAGTTCACGCATCAGTTGTGGTTGGACAATTTGCCGGCGAGAGAGTTGACTTGATTTTGGTTTTCGTGCGTTTGTATATATTTTGATGCTACTTCTTATCAACTAGTAAAAATCAACTATCTCTAAATCAATCTATTCGCGGTTATTGCACCTCTTCTTGTGTTCTTACAATGTCCTCCTCTTCTTCATCTGAAGATTCGACGTATTTTAAATTCGGTTGCGACAGAGGAAGTGGTTCTATTTCCTCCTCCTCGTCGCTCGAGATTTCAATCGTTTCTTCGACCGTCGTCGTCGTCGTCCTCGCGACGACGTTTTTCTTCCTCTCAAATTCTCGTTTCTTTTGCAAGCCTTTCCCTTGCATGCTCGCGTCGGCTTGCTCGAGTAACTTCTTCATCAACTCTTGGTCAATCTCTCCTTCATCCGACGACGGTTTCGTCTTCTTCGCCTTTCGGTCGAAGAAGGCTGCCGCTTTGTTCACTCTCTTTGCCGCTTTTTCGTTCTCCTCGCGAATAGCCGTTTCGATCGATTCCATGTTTTCCACTATGCTCTTCATATCCGGCACTCTCATAAAGTCTCTCAACTCCGTGTTGTATCTGTCTCTGAATGCCACGTACTTTGCTTTCAACTCCTCGTACGTTTGCGTCTTTAAAATCTTCCCGTTGAATCCGTATTTGTTCTCCAAGTCGTCGCGTAACTCCGCCGTCTTTCTCGTCTTTTCCGCTTGCTTCGCTTTCGGCAGCAGGTGGTACTTCGTCGGCGGTGGAATAGGTTCTGTTTTTTCTATTTCTTCTTCGTCTTCTCGTCGCTCTGCGGAGTCTGTTGTTGTTGTTGTTGTTGTTCTTGTTCTCATCATCATCGCGTCTTCTTCCTCCGCAGACGTCATCGTCGCCTCCGCCATCGCCTTCGCGTATTTCTTCCAAGTCTCCACAATCTCTTCAATCTCCCTATTCGCGCTCTTCGCGACTTCCCCGGTCCCGTCCCAATCCGATTCTCTCGTCACCGGCCCTTTGCATCTCGGACAGTTCCTCTTCTTGTCGTCCTCGAACGTTTTCACGTGCGCGTTCAAACACGACGCGCAAAACGTGTGTTTGCATCGCTCCAAAGTCATCGGCAGCGCGAACAGTTCTTTGCAAATTGGACAGGAGAGTTTTTCGATGTGTTTGGAAAGCGCCGCCGAGATGACTTCTTTTTGATGAGTATTGTCATCACTCATGGTAACAGTAACGGTAACAGTACTGGTGCTCTCAACGACGACGACGCATCTCCTCCTTCTTTGCGCTTGTATGTGTATATCTCTCTCTATCTCAAAGCGTCGTGTCCGGTTCTTAAAAAGAAGATATCCGAGAGGGGAAAAAAGAAGAAGAAAATTTTAATTTTTTTTTTGAAAAAAAGCAGAAAAAAAGCTCGTCTTTTGCTCACATCTCACGAGTCAAATTACTTAGCGAACACATCGTTCGAGACTCAAAAAAGAACACGAGCGCTGCGTGTTGACCGCGACGAGAAAAAAAAAAGTGTTGGAGCGTAGAAGAGTCGAACTCCTGACCTTGCACAACTTAAGAAGTACCCTTTTTGGAATTGCTAAGCGCACGCTCTACCAACTGAGCTAACACCCCCTTTTCAACTCTCGCGAGCTGATAGTCTACAATACGGCAAAATGGTCAAATTTAAAGAATAACAAATGCATTTAGGTTTAGGGTTTTTAGAAATTTTGACTTCCTGCAGCTCCCTAATGAGTTCTTCAAGCGGTGCAGTCGGTGCTTTTAAAAGGCATACATATACTACTCTGTTATTTACTATTATTGGTACACATCACAAAATTTCTTCTTCTTTTCTTCTATCAATCGATGAATCAATCAGTTGTTGGTATTAGTATTGTTATACATGTCCATGTTCCAGTTGCTCAAAAAAGCCGGGACGCCGAAAGAAGTCGTCGTCCCCGGCGAGTTCTTTTCGTCCTCTTCTTCTTTTTCGACGTAGAGCGTAAAATTCTTCTTCAAACTTTCGCTGTGTCGCTCCCAGGACGGGTCGTTTTTTTCCAGCGAGACCGAATGCTTTACCTCGTCGTAGTTGAACAACAAAGTCGCGCTTTCGTTCGCGACGCTCGTGATCAAAAATTGCGTCTTTGACGCTTTTTCACCCACCAATTCAATGTTGAAGCCAAACAAAAGTTTCACCGCCTCGCGAAATTTGAGCACCGTGGATTTGAACGCCACCAGTAAACGCTGCTCTTTCTTTTGCAAGTTTGCAATGATCTCATCCGAGGAAGAGGAGTTATTATTATTCCTGTTGTTGCTGCTATTGTTGTTGCTGTTTTTCAACTTTGTGATTTCTTTTTCCAAACCTCGGATGATTTCGTTCGTAAACGGGCTCGATTTCATCTGCAATATCTTCTCGCCTTTTCTCTCGTTTTCAGCCATCTTTTGTAAACTTGCAATCTCGGAATCTTTCGCCTCGACGATCGATTTCGCGTTCAACGCGTCCATTTTAGCCGTCTCCAGCTGCTTTTCCAACGCATTTATCGCTTCTTCTTCCGCCTTGGCTTTAGATTCGAACAACTCTCTCTTCGTCTGTTCGACTTTCAACGCTTTCGTCGCCTCGGCTAACTTTTCGGAAAGCGACAAAGTTTCCGATTGCAACGCACCAACTCTGTTCTTCAACTCTTCCGGTCCTTCCTCTAACAACGCAGACGACCACTTTCCGGCGTTTTTCACCGCCCGCTGCAAATTTTCGTTTTCAATCTCTTTCGCGCGCACGTTTTCAATCGCGCGAGATAATTTCGCCTCAGTCGAACGCAAACGCTCCTCCACTGCTTCCACAGAAACCATTTTCGAGTGCAACATATCACCTCTCGCCGCCGACGCTTCTAAACTTTTCATCTCTTGCCTCAATATCTTAATCGTGTGCTCTTTCTCTTCTATTAACTCTTTCAATACTTTGTTGTTGTTGTTGTTGTTGTTGTTGTTGTTATTATTACTAGCATTATTCTTTTCCAGCAAAGACTTCCTCTCCTTCTCGAGCGAGTTCTTTAGCTCCTCGTTCACCTCTAAAGCCTCCTCTAATTTTGCCTCGACTGCTTTGCGCTCGTTCCTCTTACCGCGCAAATCCGCCACTTCCATCTCCAACTCGGCGTTGACCGTTTCCGCTTTTTCCAATCTCTTGTGCAACTTTTCAATAATCTTGTTCTCTTCCTTCACTTCATCCTCCAACTCGTCGCCTTCGTCGTCCATCACTTTCTTCTCTAAAGCCGCGTGTCTCGTTTTCAAAGCGACTAACTGTTCGCGAAGCTTGTCGCGTTCGGTCTCCGCGCGTTCTCGAGCCTCGATTTCTCGTTTCATCATCAGAGGCGAATAATAGTTTTCATCGTTCACGGTCGGTACCAGCGCACCGACTAGAGCGTTACTATTGTTATTATTCTCTTCGTTTTCAGCGAGTTCTTTATCCGCACTCGTCGCTCTGGTCGACCTCCTCGTCGGCGAAACCACCATCGGGGACGCGCTTCTTCGCTTCGTCTTCCCTTCACCTTTCGCCGTCGTCGTCGCCGCCGCCGCCGCCGGCCTCTGCCCATCGCCGTCGCTCGTCTTTGTCATCGCCAAAACCTTCGCCTCCGCGGAAACTCTCCTCAACTCGCTCTCTGCCAATTTCACTCGTAAACTTGCAGCCTCTTCCTCCGCCTCCATCGCGCGTTCGCTTCGCGCTTTGAACTCTTTCACGAATCTCGTCTTGACCAGATTCGTTTCCGCGTAGGCGTTCGTCAGCGAGACGTCTTCTTCTTCTTCTTCTTCGTTGATTTTTTTCATCGTCATCCGTCGCTTGTTGCTCGCC
>Ga0182095_1079152_pt1 | contig 12237 bp, 11 predicted proteins | sample 041ome_19_FD_127784 | JGI IMG/M metagenome (GOLD analysis project Ga0182095, IMG submission 127784) | Metatranscriptome of coastal salt marsh microbial communities from the Groves Creek Marsh, Georgia, USA - 041412BS metaT (Metagenome... | ecosystem: Environmental > Aquatic > Marine > Intertidal...
GTTTCGAGAAAAACGATCAAAGACGAAGAGAGAGAAAAAGAGAGAGAGATGGTAGAACAAACGCGCGCGTAAAACACTTCGTGAAAAGGCACATAAATTATAATCAGATCTGTACTTATATATTACTCTAAACGTATCCCGCTCGTTGAGAGAGAGAGAGAGGTCAAACAACACCAAGATCGTCAGTTAAAACGCTTGCACAACAACAAACACACAACAAAGACGCACGAAAGAACTCTGATGAACTCTACGTCCATGGAGGATAACGAGGCCAACGGTGTTGACTTCACCAGGGAGCGTTTTTCGCACGTGCCGAGGGACCCCATGCGCGATGGTTTACATCACACTGCGACGACGACGACGACGACGACAACGACCCATCCCGTCGAGCAGATCCAAAACCATTCGCACCCGTACGTGCTCTCTCAAACGAAGAAAAACCACCTCGCGCACGTCTACGGCATCGCCTTACCGGCACAAATGGACATCGAACGACAAATATTACAAAACGTGGAACGATTACCGAACAATCAAACGGTGAAAAGCAAACGATTCGGGTTGGAGATTTTAAGCGGGAACGTCGATCGGATCGGATTCGAGGACTATTTAGGGCAGATGGAGTTCCAACCGGAAGCGAGGACGAGACAGACGACGCACGAAGTCATGGAACAAAGGTTAGGATTAGGGTTAAATGGACCGAAAGGCAAATAGAGGATGAGAAAAAGAAGACCACACGGAGGGATGAAATACTAATAGAAAGAAGAAGGTGTAGTAGCAAACACACATATCGCGCTTTGCGCTCGTAATACATTTTACGTATATTCAACGCGTCGCCCCCGCGGTAGAGTCGTCTTCGTTTTATCGTCTTTATCGTTGCTGTTTCGCGTACGCCTCTGCTCTCAAAACGGCTTCAAAATCGCACTCCTCTCCTTTATTCGCTCGGAGAACGTCCAAATCGCACCTCCGCATGCGTAAAAGTTTCTCTCGTTGCGCTCGCTCTCGTTCGACCACTTTGGCCATTCTTTGGCGCAATTTGGAGACCGATTCGAGCACGTTTCGTAACCGCTCGTCGATTTCTTCTTCCTCTCTTTCTCTTTCTCCTTTCTCAGTGGTGTCTTCTTCTTCTTCTTCTCCAACCGTGGTAGAAATCACTCTCTCCACTTCGAGAGAACACCGATCGGTTGCATCCGTGACTTCTTTTTGCATCCATCTCGCGTTTGCGATCGTCCCGTCCAGTTTGCGAATCTGAGGCAAAATGGATCGTTTCAACCCTTCGGTCAACACATCCAGAGAAGAAGAAGAAGACGCGGGTTCATCAAGCTTCTTCTTCTTCTCGCGTTTTTCCTCCTTCTTCTTCTTAACTGTTGCGCTCATCGAAAGGAATCTCTCGTCGTCGTCGTGAAGTCATCGTCGGACTTCTGTCGTAGGTGCGCAATTAAAATGTGTCCGTCGTCGGTTCTTCAAAGTCGAGAGAGAAGAAAAATCGAGAAAAAAAAATATTTAGGGTATCACTCCTAATTAGGGTTTAAGCGTCGCTCTTTTCAGATCTCTCGTTTCTCTCTTTTGTTCTGTTCTTTAGAAAAAAATTCGAACATTTCGTAGGGGTGTTGCGTTGCGTGTTGTTTTCGCTCTGTTTGAAGAGAGGCTTTAGAGAGGCTTTCAGAGGGGCGTAAAAGTCACGGTCACGCAATACATAGAATATTTGCTTTGCGATCTCTCGAGAGCGTGAACTATGATTTCCAGAGGAGGACGACGACAGTTCGTTGAAAGTACGACGAGTCAACAGATTTTGGCGCGATTTTTCTCCTCCCATAATCAGACGTCGGTTCGAAATCTTCATCATCATCATCATCATCATCATCCGTTGGTGGTGTTTTCTTCTTCTTCTTCCTCCTCCTCGCCCTCAAACTCGGCGCGCTGTTCTCCGTCCTCTTCGTCGTCTTTGTTGTCGTCGCAAAAGAGACAACAAAGAAGGGGGGTGGTGACAACGACGACGAAAGAGAAGAAGAACGACTCTCATCATGGCGGCGATGATGCAATCGGAGGAAAAATACCAAAGAAGAATAGTAGCAGTAGCAGCGTTTTCCAGAATGATAATAAAACGATCGCGAGATCTAACAGAGGATTTGCGGCAGCGGCAGCGAAATCTCCGGAGGATTACCCTCCGCACTCGGTGATTCCGTTTCCGTCGCTCTCGCCGACGATGACGCAAGGCGGCGTCGCGTCGTGGGCGGTGAGCGAAGGCGCGAAGATTAACGCCGGGGATATTTTAGCGGAAATTCAAACCGATAAGGCGACCATGGAGATGGAATGCATGGACGACGGGTACTTGGCGAAGATTTTGGTTCCAGCTGGAGAAGCGGACGATATACCGATTGGAAGAGCGATTGCGGTGACGTGCGAAAACGAGGAGGACGTGGGGAAATTCGCGGATTACGTGGCGGAAGATACCGTTGGTACTGCTTCTGTGTTGGACAGTGGCGAAACTTCTTTAGCATCCGCGGCGGACGAACCCGCGGCGAAAGCGATTTTGGAACGACCGGAGTACGAGGCGATTAAAAAAGGAGATTTGACGAGAAACTCGCGAGCGGCTGGGAGAGACTTAGACGGATCGAAAGACGAAGATTTGAACGGCGGTACCGCCACGGCTTCAAAACTCCCAGCGGATTCACCAAGTATGACCGTCCGCGACGCCTTGAACTCCGCGTTGTCCGAAGAAATGACCAGAGACGAAAAAGTGTTCATCATTGGGGAAGAAGTCGGCGAATACCAAGGCGCGTATAAAATCACCAAAGGGTTGCACCAAAAGTTTGGCGCCGAACGCGTTCGAGATACGCCCATCACCGAAGCCGGTTTTACCGGCATCGCGTGTGGTGCCGCATTTATGGGTTTAAAACCAGTCGTCGAGTTTATGACGTTCAACTTTGCGTTACAATCGATTGATCACATCGTCAACTCCGCCGCGAAGACGCTATACATGTCCGCCGGTACCATCTCGTGTCCGATTGTATTCAGAGGTCCAAACGGCGCCGCCGCCGGAGTCGGTGCGCAGCACTCCCAGTGCTTCGCCGCCTGGTACATGTCCATCCCCGGTTTGAAAGTTTTAGCCCCATACGACGCGGAAGACGCGAGAGGGTTAATGAAAGCCGCCATTCGCGACCCGGATCCAGTCGTTTTCCTCGAAAACGAACTCTTATACGGCGAAAGCTTCCAACTCCCGAAAGAAGCCTTAGACGAAGATTTCACCATTGAAATTGGCAAAGCAAAAATCATGCGAGAAGGTTCCGACGTCACTTTCGTCGCCTTCTCCAAAATGGTCGGTTACTGCTTAAAAGCCGCCGAAGAGCTCGAAAAAGACGGCGTGAACGCGGAAGTCATCAACCTTCGCTCTTTGCGTCCGTTCGACCGCGAAGCCGTCGCTCGATCGGCCAAAAAAACCGGACGCGTCGTCATCGTCGAAGAAGGCTGGCCGCAATGCGGCGTCGGGTCTGAAATCGCCGCCTGCGTGAACGAAGACGCGTTCGACTACTTGGACGCCCCGGTGGAAAGAGTCACCGGCGTCGACATCCCGATGCCCTACGCCGCAAACTTGGAAGCGATGGCCTTGCCGAAACCAGCCGATATCGTTTCCGTGGCCAAAAGGACTTTGTTTCGAGGCGATTAATAATACTATTTGTAGAGAATTTGTTGTTGTGCACGTGTAAACACTTACGTAATATATATATATTTAAAATACAATTTAATCAAAGCTTCTTCTTTCTTCTCGTCATCGATCGCGTCTTCTTCTTTACTACTGCGTCTTTTCGCGCATCGTCATCAAACACATCAGGGAAACACTATTTTTGAAATCGGTTTGCTTCACAAAATTCATCTCGAACAACGAACGAAATGGTACCAAACGACGACAACACCACCACCAACAAAACGCCTCTCTCCCAAATTCGCGACGGTGGTCGGCAAAAAACGCTCAAATCTTTCTTTTCCACGACGACGACTGTCAGTTCCTCGAACAAGAAAAAGAAGAGCGATGATGCGATGAAGATGATTCAAAAGACTTTAGGGGAGAAAGAGGATTCAAAATTATCGCACGGGGACGATGAGAACAGGAAACCAACGCATATTTCGTCGTCGTTCTCCGGGGAAAAGGAGAACGCGAAAGAAGAAAAGGAGTCCATCGGAGTCGTCTTTGCAAAGGAAAAGGAAAAGGTGCATGCAATCGCTGCTGATGACGATGCGAAGCAAGTAACAAAAGGAGGTGATGTTTCCAAGAAAAATGGTGCCCAGAATGCACCTTCTTTGGCGAGCGTAAGCGAGGAGAGGAAAGGCGTCGAGATGATCGCGGAAGCCACGAGAGCGACGGGGAGAACCACATCGACGGTAAAAGAGAACGAGAGAACAGAGGAAAAGATGGACGTGGACGTAGATTTCGAGGAAGAGGAGGAGGAGGAAAATCCAATTTCCTTCGCGCGAAGGAACAAGCGCAAGCGGTCGAACGCCGCGTCGTCGATCGCGAAACGACCGACCCGGGCGACGAGGCGGGAAGAGGAAGAGGCGAAGAGGAAGAGGAAGAAAACGGTGATTATGGATTCGAGCGATGATGACGAGAACGAAGAGGAGGAAGGAGGAAGCGAATCGGACTTTGCACCGGAAGAGTCCGAGGATGGCGACGACGACGACGACGACGAGGACTTCGAAGAAGAAGACTCGCCGGTGGCAAACAAAAAGACGAAGAAAAAGCCTCCGTCGGCGCAAGCTTCGAAAGCGTCCGCGACGGTAGCGCCGATAAAGCAACGCGCGTCGCCGCCGAAACAACAACCGTCCTCGTCGCAGCAACAAAACGGACTCCAAGCGGACCAAATATCAAAGTTTGACGAACGAGAGCGTCGTTTGTTTTCCTTCATGTTCCCTCCGAAACTGAAGGATCAAAACGGAAACCTTTTCGACAGCCCAAAATACGATCCAACCACGTTGTTACTCCCGAAAACCTTCCCGAAGAGCTTTCCGAGCACGGATGGCTCTCAGCATAAAATCTCTCCGGGACAGCAACAGTGGTGGCAGTTCAAAGCCACGCACTTTGATGCCGTTTTATTGTTCAAGATGGGCAAATTTTACGAAATGTACGAGATGGACGCGCACGTCGGCGTGAAAGAACTCGGATTGATTTACATGAAAGGAGAACAACCACACGCGGGTTTCCCGGAAAAGAACTACCAGAAAAATGCCGAAACATTGGCGAGAAACGGGCACAAAGTGGTCACGATTGAGCAAACAGAAACGCCCGCCATGCTCGCGGAGAGGAAAAAGAAAGACTCGAGATGCAAAGATACGGTGGTGAAACGCGAGAAGATTGCGGTGGTGACGAGAGGGACGATGATTGATCGCGTGATGGTAGAAAGTTGTCCGGATGCGTCTCACGTGTTGGCAATTTCAGAGTTTCGAAAGAATGAAGATGGGGCTATGCATTTTGGCGTCTGCGCGGCAGAATGTGCGGCGGGGAAGTTTGTTCTCGGCGCGTATAAGGTCGTGCCAGGAAGCGGCGACGAAGAAACCCTGTCGAGTTTACGAACGACGTTGTGCGAGCTGAACCCGGTGGAAATTATTTTTAGAAGGGGCGAGACGGATGCTAAAGAGTTCCCTGGACCGGCCGTGGCGGCGGCGCTCAGAGATTGCGTGCCAAATGCACACATTCGATACGTGTGTTCGTCTTCGATGACGTCCTCAAAAGGCGTAAGAGAGGAAGTTGAAAAACAAGGCTATTTTAAACCACTCGCGGCGTACCCGGATGTTATTGAAACTTTTTTTGGCAACGCAAGTAATATTAACGCCGAAGCTGCGCTCGTAGCTTTCGGCACGTGTCTGCTCTACTTGAACGATAATTTGGTCGCACACGATGTTGTGCCCTACGGAAAATACGAAACCATCGCCAACGACGAGACGTTTTTCGGGGTCGAAGGAAGTGTTGTGAATTCTTCCGCACCGCCTTCGCCATCCGCCATGGAACAAGAAGCGACAACGACATCAGCTGCGACTACGAAAAGGTTACAATACCAACACGCGTTCATGCGCCTGGACGCTGCTGCTTTGTCCGGTCTCGAGATTCTAGAAAACACTGAAGGCGGGAGATCGGGAAGTTTGTTAGAGCTCGTCTCCCGAGCGGCATCTGCACCAGGCACGCGCGTCCTCCGAATGCAATGTTGTCGCCCATCGTGCGACGCGTCAGTGATTCGATCGAAGCAAAAGGCAATAGACGCGTTGCGCTCGAACGACTCCGTCGATACGTTTCAAAAAATTCGAGCGTTGTTGAAAGCGAGTCCAGATTACGAGCGGTGCGTGGCGAGATGCGTCGGCAGCGGGGATTCAAACAGAAACGCCGATCGCGTCGTTTTGTACGAAGACATGCGCAAAGCAAAGTTGAATGACTTTTTAGCGGCTTTAGAAAGCGTTCGCGCGGTCCGCGATGTCGCCGAGGAGATCTCGAGCAACGAGCACGTGTTGGAAAAATCAAATTTGCTCAGAGCTTTAGTCACCGGCGAAAAAACAAACGCCGACGAAGAAGATTACTGCGGAGACCTCTTCTTCCCGAAAGACGAAATTATTAAAGGTTTGCGCGAGTTTGAAACCGCCTTTGATTGGGTTAAAGCGAAAGAATGCGGCCGCATCGAACCAGCCGCTGGTGTAGACGCCGCCGTGGACGCCGCGGACGAAGCCATCCGACAAGCAGATGCAAAGTTGGAAAACTGGCTCGACGAAGCGAGAGCGTTGTTGCAGTGTCAAAAATCCGAGCTACAATTCGTCACCGTCATGCGCGACACGCACATTATTGAAATCCCAGATCGATTATCTCGACGGGTTCCAGAAATGTGGACGAGAGAAGGTAAGCGAAAAGGGTTTGAGCGATTCTCGTGCGAGACGGTTGATCCCTTGAGAGAGGCGCGCGCGAACGCGATGGAGGCAAAAGAAACCGCCATGGAAGGCGTGATGAAAGGTTTAATCTTAAAATTCCGCGCAAACTGGCGCGAATGGCGTTTGGCGACGGAGTGCATCGCCGAAGTCGACGCGCTCGGCGCGCTCGCGGTGGTTTCGGATGAGTTCGCTTTGCTCGGCGAAGGCCACGCGGTGAAACCGAACGTCTCGCCTTTTCCCGGGGATGGTAAGAGCGCATTCCTCGAGTGCGACGTTTTGACACACCCGTGTGCATCTCTCTTAAACAAGCAGTTCGTTCCAAACGATTGTCACTTTGCCGCTGATAAAAACTTCCTCCTTCTCTCCGGTGCGAACATGGGTGGAAAATCCACGTATCTCCGACAAATCTGCGTAGCCACTATCCTCGCGCACATGGGCTCGTCGGTCCCCGCGAAGACTTTCAACCTCTCCGCATGCGACGCCATTTTCGTTCGCATGGGCGCGAGAGACGACTTGCGCTCTGGATTTTCCACGTTTGCGGTGGAAATGTCCGAAATCGCGAAGCCGTTGCGCGAAGCTACGAAAAATTCCTTGGTGTGTGTCGATGAACTCGGTCGAGGCACGTCCACCACCGACGGCTGCGCCATCGCTTTAAGTTGCGGCAAACACTTGATGTTGCGAAACAAATCCCGCACGCTCTTCAGCACGCACTACCACAAACTCGCGGATTACTTCGCGTTCGCCTCTAGCGCGATATTAAAACACGTCGAAGCGCTCGTCGACTCCACTCGAGTCCCGCCCCGAGTCGCGTTCACGCACAAAGTCGTCTCCGGTTCGTGCCCGAAATCCCACGGCGTCAACGTCGCTCGCTTAGCCGGTTTACCCGAAACAGTTTTACAAACCGCCTCCGCAGTCGCGTCCAGAGCGGAAAAGTCGGACGAAGAAAACGCGTTCCAAGGTGGTAAAGAGTGTTCCATCGGCGCTCGAGCGGGAGTTCAGTATTTGTTCTCCCGCTTTCGAGAAGAGAAGGCGTTGTTTTTCGCCGACGACGAAAAGTCGGGAATATCGAGCGCGATCGAGACAGTTCGCGAAGCTTTGTTCCTCACTCACGAATAGACAGATCCGCAGCAGAGAGAGAGAGAGAGAAAGAAAGAAAGAAAGAAAGAGGGAGAGAGAAGTGCACAGTTCTATTTAAACGAAGAGACACTACATTGTACAACAGATATTGATGAAAATTTTCTCTACTTCCTCGTCGTTGCCACGTCGTCTGTCGAATCGTCCAAAACGCTCATCCGTTCGCTCCCGTACATCTCGTACTCTCTCTCTTGCCTTTCCATCCATTTCAGCTCTTTCTCCGCGAACTTTTCAAACTCCTCCGGTTTTTCTTTCGCATCTTCGTACGCATCGTTCGTCCTTCGCACGAGGTACTCGCGGACGTTGTAATCTTTATACGACTTGGCGACGCGAAGCATTCTCGCGAGTAAAGTTTGCGCGTTTTTCGTCGTCGTCGTCGCGCTCATATCTTTTTTACTCCTCCGCTTCTTTTACCACAGAGTGTACTACTAATACTACTACCACGAATGTTGCCAATGCTGTTCTCGTTCGGGAGGCGCTCAAAGGCTTCTTTTACGCGCGTTTATATGCGATGGTTTGTGTGAGATAAAACTGAGGCATTTCGTCCAATTTGCGTCATACGAAAACCATCTTTTGGTTTGTGGTCGTCTCGCGTCGTCGTGTACGTCGAATCGTGTTGCGCTCTTATTTCACGCCTGGATAAACGAAGCGATCGATGAACGACTCTGAGCGGCAGCGCGAGAATAAAAAAATGCGCGCGTTCGTCCGCACCTGGCGCGAGTCTCGCGACCACGCGTTCGAGCTTTTCGACGTCGTCCTCGACGTCGTTTCCCGAGTGCCGATGTTGAAAGAGAAACGTTTGTACCCTCCTTCGTCCGAGGAGGAGGAGGAAGAAGAAGAAGAAGAGTGCGATGATGACGATGAGAATAACGGTGAGAATGAGAGTGTGGTGAATATTGAGAAAGAAAAACGGACGCATCGACGACGCGTTGCGGGATCCAACTCGGTGCATAAAGAGACGGTCGCGAAACAGATGGAACAGTTAGGAGTGATTCTGGAAAAGTTAGACCGAGAGCGAGATCGAATGAAACAGTTCGTGGACGAGATGGAAAAAGTAGTCAGTCGAGGAAATCGAGAACAAACGCAATCGAGAAAAACGGGAGGAGGCTTTGATGAGAAATCACAAGCATCGTCGCACATGTTTGAGTCGATGGAAAGGATAGAAGCGTCGTGGCGGTTTTACGGGGAAGAAACGAGCGCGTGCGAGGCGCTTTTCGGGTTGTGCAGAGAGGCGGCGGAAGAGGCGGCGGAGGAGAAGAAGAAGAAGAAGAACGATGGTGGCGAGGCGAGTGACGGAGGAGAGATGGTGAGGAGCGCGCGGGCGTTTTTAGAGGTGAGGAGGAAAGTAGATTTAGAGCGGCGGTGGATAGTTTAGCGGATACTAGCTATTAGCGCGTTCTGTGAATTGCGTAGTGTACAAAATTTTCTAAACCTAATAAGTTTTAAAATAACTCTATTTTCAATCGCGACGCGGCGTACCGAAGCCATCTTTCGAACGGGAACTCGACATCTTCATCTGTTTGCGACGTTTCATTCAGCATATCTAACGATTTGGACGTTTCGCACGGGTGCACGCACACCCATCCACCGCCAACGGAACACTTTGGAAGTTTTTGTTGTCGATCCCAAGGGGCGAGAAGTTGCGCGAAGATGTCGTCGTCGTTGTCGTTATCTTTGTTGTGAAGCTTCGTCACCAACGCGCGATTAGTTTGGTCTAAACTCAGCGCCGAGCCGCTCCGCGAATCAAACGCGCGGAGACACAACACCGGGACCTCGTAGGATGGGGAATAGATGACGTCGACTTCTACTCGAGCTCTCGAGGAAGCTTTACTCGTGTCATTCTTACGGTGGCGAACAATAAAGACGACATCTTCTTCAAAATATCCTTCGTCGACTTCGTTGTCGTCCTCTTCCTCCTCCTCTTCTCGTTGTTCGTACGCCACCGTCCCAACATTTCGAAACGCCAAAAACGCGCCTTCCTCGTTCCCATCGTCGCCTCTCCCGACGTATCGACAAACCGTCGCATCTCTCTTTTCCGCGTGAGCCTTCGCAGCGCTCTCGAAATGCGTTCGAGATATCTTCGATCCTTTCCTCCCTGGCCGCGTCGTCATGTTCGCCAACGGTTAATCCGCAACTCTCTACTTCTTCCCTTTCTTCCCTCCTCCTCTCTTCGCTTTCTTTACAGTAGCGCCTTTGTCGTTCCCTCTCGCGAACGGATTTCTCTCGCCAACGCGGCCACCTCTCTCCTCCTCTACTTCCTCTTCTCTTTTCTTCTTCCTCGGCGAAACGCGAGTCTCCAAGGTGGTTTCTTTCTTCGGAACAACAGCAAAAGCCGTGAATCCTCCTCCCGCTTCCGGATTCGTCCTCGTATCCGTCTTCGTGGAAGCAAAGAGCTCCTCTTTCACTTTTTGAATCTTCCCTAACGTCGCCTCTCGTTGCGCCTCCAACAAGCGTTTCTTTTCGTTCTCTTTTCGTATTCTCACGTGTTCCGATTTCTCTTTGTTCAAACGTTCCGCGCGCATGCGATGGACTTCCAACGCGCGGATCACAATCGACGTTGGATCGGATGTTAAACGCGAAGGTGGTGGAAAGAATGAATCTGTCGTCGACGGATGCTTCTGTCGCGGAAAGTCTTTCAAGCCGTTCGTGAGAGAGGATTGTTTCGGAGTGTACGACGTCGTCTGAATCGATGTCGTTTGCTGCTGCTGATGATGATGATGATGATTCGTAAACGCGCTTCCTCGAGACGGATACTTCGCGAGGGGCATGTTCTTCTTTTCGCGCTCTCTTTCTTTGTGCGTGTTTGTGAAGTTCTTTCGATGTGTGGAATATGGTATACAACTACGCGAGAGCGCGCGGATGATGTCCAGAAGGAAATAGGAAAAGGAACAGAAGATGAGATGAATACGTATTGATGAGTACCTGGTAAAGTATCCGTGTATCGTTAAAACGTGTATAAAAGTATAGTTTAAATAGAAGCGAGCGGCGCGTTCCTTATTACTGCTCCAATATCCCTTTCACTCTGACCATCCCTTTCTCGCACAAGTTCAAATCTCTTCGAAACCTTTCGATTTCTTCCGCGTCGCCTTCGACGATGACATCTGTCGTGACCTCGTTATCGACCATTTTCACTTTTACTTTTTCTTTTCGTCCGGCGTTATCCAAGTAATACTTTCCGCTCAGAGGCGAAATTAACGCCAAAGAGTACCAGAGATTCCCGCCGGGCAAGGCGATTGAACACACCAAACCAACGCACAAGAGACCAACGGCGATACAAAAAGTAATGTACGCCGCCGTCCCTCGTTCCGGCGCGATGTTCCCTTCAAACGTAATCACCTCCCCGGCGTCCGCGACCACGTAGTTGTTCCTCTTGAAGTACATCGAAATCTCTCTCGCGACGTCGTCCAACGGCAACGCGGCGTCCCCGGCCGCCATCGGACCCGGAAGTTCGAACGTCTTTCTCGAAATCTTCGATTTCGCGGACCGTTTCACCAACGAGTACAACCCAGGTGCGGATAACACGAACAAAAATAACGTCGCGTAGTAACTCTTGCTCGTTTGGCCGTCGAGGACCCCTGGAGCTGCCTCGAGACCTTCATCTGCAAAAGCTGGAAACGCAGTCACGAAGTGCGCGAATGCGGTCGAACCAATCGTAATGGACGCGGAATCGATGGCATCTTTCGAGAAGCTAAATGATGATGATGATGATGATGATAGTGCTGAGGTGTTTGTGTCGTCGTTTTCTTTGGTGTTGCCTTTCGGAGTGGTGTCGTCGCTTTGGGGAAATGCTGACGAGACGAACAACGCGCTGAATCGATTAGTCGTCGTCGAAGCTTTCGCCGCCGCCGCTTTGCGAAAAGAGGAAGAAGGAGAAGAAGAGGACGAAGAAGACGCGAATCTGGACGCGAACGAGCGCGAAGAATACGCGTTTATGCCGGTTGATGCGAGCATTGTGTGTGTGTGTGTGCGTGTATTTTGGATATGAAAGTGTGACGTAGTCTTGGACATTTTTCGAGGAAAAATCACAACGCGCGTGGTATTACATGTTTTCATTATTCTAATTCTGATTCTGATTCTGGTTCTGGTACGTATAACTCTCCATCTTCGTATCGATAACCGTCTGGTAGAGGACAGTTGTTGTCGAGGAGGTATTGTAAACATTCGGGGTTGTTGCTCTCGTGCGCTACTTGAACGCACCAA
>Ga0182095_1650229_pt1 | contig 12184 bp, 9 predicted proteins | sample 041ome_19_FD_127784 | JGI IMG/M metagenome (GOLD analysis project Ga0182095, IMG submission 127784) | Metatranscriptome of coastal salt marsh microbial communities from the Groves Creek Marsh, Georgia, USA - 041412BS metaT (Metagenome... | ecosystem: Environmental > Aquatic > Marine > Intertidal...
CGTGAATGTATTCTCCGGCGGCGTGTTGCAGCAGATCCGCCACCCGCGTCTCAAACATTTCTTCTCAAAGGTAAAAGAGAGATGCGACGACGACGAAGAAGAAGTATAGGATCTGCGCCTTTTTATTCTTCTCGCGCGCGTGTGAAATTATATGTGCTTTTTTTCTCGCAATATCGCGCCAGAAAAAGTGTAGGACAGACAGTTAGAAAACACAAAAAAACAGTTACGCATTTTTACAGTTATTTGTTTCATGTCTGCGACTTGCGCCGCGTCTTCCTCCTTTTCCTTCTTCCATCGATGTCGTCACCGGCCGTGTCATCGTTGTCATCGTCGTCGTCGTCATCGTCCTGGATTTCGTCTCTGTTCATGCCAGGAGCAGCGAGAAGAAGAAAAAGAGACCAACGCAACGAGGACGGTTAGCGGAGAAGATTTCATGCGGTTACACCTAAGTAAACAACCTGCGCGCTCTTTTCAGTGTCTCTCCTTTTACTCTTCGCACGTGGATGCGATCACCACGGACCCTTCTTCTTTTGTGCTGCGAGCCGACGATCATGGTTTTAACCGAGGGCACGCGGTGTTCGACACCGTTTCGATTGACGTCGCTACGAGGACGTTTCAGGACTTGCACTATCATCTGGACCGTTTGAGGACGAGCGCTTCGATGAGCTTTATTCCGTTCCCTGAGCGATTGCCGACGTTGGATATGGTGGAAAAAGTGGTGAAGGATACCGTCGCGGCCGCGTTTGTTGAGAGAGAGAGACGCGGGTTTGCGATGCGGGAGAACCCAGAAAGCGGGCTTTCCATGCAAGCTCGCTTTTATCTGACCGCTGGAGTGGGCGGCTTTGCACTCTCCAGGAAAGAATGCGAGGAAGGGAGTGCTTTTTATTGTGTCGTCATCGAACGAAAGCAAACAAAGACAAAAACGTTGCGCGCTCGGACGACTCCAATAGCGGTGAAGAACAAACCATTTTCGATAATTAAATCGACGAATTATTTACAAAATTGCATGATTGCGAACGATGCGGAGATGCACGACGCTGATGTCGGTATTTGGGTATCAAACGATAAAGTTTTAGAAGGACCGAGCGCGAACGTAGCGTTTGTCGACGATCGGGGGATTTTTGTGGCGCCAAAGGTTGACGACGTTCTAGACGGGGTAACTATGCGGAGATGTTTTGAATTCATCGAGAAGGGGTTGCTGAAAGACGTTGGAGTCATCAAATGCGAACGAAAGGATTGCAGCTTCCGAGAGTTAATTTTAGAAAAACGGGCAAAAGAATGCATGATGATAGGTAGTGTCGTTCAATGCGTACCAATCGTAAAATGGGACGACGTTAATATCGGTCGAGACGAAGTAGGTGAAAACGATCGAAATAGAGTCGCCTTTCGCCTCAGAGAACTCTTGGAAAAAGATGCGAGAGGCGTTAGAGTTTCGTAGGTGTAAAAAAAGTGTTAGCAAATCATATTATACAATATCAAAAGTAGCTTTTAGAACTTTACGAGCCGCGATAGGTTCCGTACCCAAACGGATTCAAAAGTAAAGGCACGTGATAATGCTCTTTTGTTCTGCCCTGGAATACCGTGAATCTAATCGGACACTCCGGATAGAAACTCTTCTGTCCAGTCGTCATTCGCACGTACTCTTGCACGTGAAAAACGAGCTCGTAGTCTCCAGCGAACAGCGTTTCATCCCCTCCCATTAAATCCGTCACCCTTCCGTCGGCATTGGTGTAGCCTTCCTTTGAAATCCAAGGCGCCGCCGAACTCCGGTTATTCAGAGTCACTTTAATACCTTCCGCCGGTTTCCCCAATGCCGTATCCAACACGTGCGTCGTAATCGGAGACTTTTTCTTCTCGCTATTCGCCAAAGTGCTACTGCTAGTTTGTTCGTTCAATATCTTCACCCTCTTCTTCATCGAAGACGCCTGCGCGGAAGACGACGCCTGTCCCGCGTCTTCGTCAAACCTCAAGTTCAGCTTCTTTAACCTCAATTCCGTAATCTTCATCTGCTCTCTCGCCGCGACCATCATCTCTGCCCACGGACTGTTCTCCATCCTGTCCTTCACGTTCGCCAGTACAAACTCCGCGGTCACTCCAGTCGCGCAAATGATGAAAATTCTACCGAATTTTTCCTCGTATTTCACGTTCATCTCCCCCAACTCTTTCAGCGTCCCTTCGGTTGCCGTCGCCATCGCGTTCGATTGTTCACCCATCGCCCAATCTCCGCTGGTGGAGTGAAACTTTTCTCTCAACTTGATGGGATCGTCCCCGATTCTCGGGTGCCCACGAAACGCTTCCTCCCAATCCGTGGCCGGGTTCAAGTCGAACCATATTTCGCGCGCGTGATGGACCAACTCCGGGAACGAGTTACACGTTGCCGAGCGCGATGCGAGTTTGGAAGCGAACGCGGTGGACGAGCAACAGAGCGAGAAGTGGTGAATGATTTCATCGCGCGATAGAGATCGTAGATCGATAGAAACAGGAGGCGACGACATGATGATTATGGCTGACTGACTTACTGTTCTTTTTACAACGTCTGCGCGTGAGTTTTTGCGCGTTAGAGTGAGGGAATTCGTGAGCGAAATCAATTGATGTGTTTTGTGAGTACAATCGATTTTTAACCAACGTCAACTTTCTCTTATTCTTTCCCCATCTGCTTCTTCAACGCTTGCAGCATCTCTTCCACTGTTTCATCTTTTGCTTTCTTATTTGCAGAGTTCGTCGTCGTCGTCGTCGTCGTTTTACTGCTACTGCTACTTCTGCTGCTATAATTACTGCTGCTGCTGCTGCTCGCATTACTTGTCCTAGTGCTACTCGTCTTTTCGTTTGCCTCTTCCTCGTATTTGCGAAAGTCCCTCCTTTCGTTCTCCTCGAGAAACTCCACAAACTCCTCGCCGAGCATCTCCAATTCTTCCCATATGCTCTTCGGTTTGGACGGATCTCTTCCTTTACGTCTCTCGCGCTCTGCGAACTCTTTTTCTACGTCGCGGAAGAAATCTGAAAAGCCGTAAAACGGTTGTTCTTCTGCATTTTGTTGTTGTTGTTGTTTGGGTCTCGCCGCGTAGGAAGAAGAAGAAGCGCCCGCCCAACCGCCGCCGCCCGCACCATTCTTTTTCCAGAAAAGTCGTTTTCTGTCGTACTCTTCCCTCAAACGGTCGTCTGATAACGTGTTGTACGCTTGCTTACATTTGTTAAACTCCTCCGTCGCATTTGGTGCCTTGTTTCTATCCGGATGCGTTTCCAAAGCTCTCTTTCGAAACGCAGATTTGATATCTTTCTTGGTGAGCGATTCATACGGCGGCGAAAGGTTGAGGATCTCGTACAAGTTTTCGTCGCCTCCTCTTTTCCCTCCCGCGGAAGAAGAAGAAGAAGAAGACGCACTCACTGCAAAGTGCCTCCTATTCTTCCCGGTCGTTCTCCCTCCAGTATTAATCATACCGCCGCGTTGTAGTTTTCTTCGTCTTCTCTCTTCACCTACCACCGACGATACCGAACATTCTTCGCGTCTCTGTGCGCGCGACATCATCATCGTCGTCGTCGTCGCCGTCGTCGTCGTCGTCATAATTGTCATCATCGTCATCGCGCCTCTCGATGAAAAGAAACAGGGAGAGGTTGAAGAGAGGTGCGCCAAAGCGTCTCGCTTCCGTAGCGAGACGGAACTCTTTCGATGTAATGTCAAAAAATGACGTTTGTGAAAAGGCAGCCGGAAACTCCATTTCGAAGAGGATTGCGGATAACACTCACTTTTAGAGAGCGAGAGAGAAGGAGAGAGAGAGAGAGAGAGAAAGAGAGAAAGAGAGCAAATTCTCCTCAAGCTTTCCGCATTCTTTTCTCTTCCTTTTTTATTCTCGTCGCGCGCCCCAACCCCGCGCGATGAAACGGTCAAAAGAAGACCACGCGGGCGCGAAAGAAGATGAAGACGAGGAGAGAAAAATACAGTTGCGCAAAACGAAATTCTATGCCGGCGAGAACAAGAACATAGCGTCGGATTCGCATCTCGATCTGGTCGCGCTCGCGAGCAACAGGAGCATAACGCCGGTATTTTTTGATGATCTGCATCAGCGCGAAGGCGGAGGAGCGGCGACGAAAAAGGCGACGACACCTCCAAGTACGGACAATCAGGTACAGATTGTCACTTCGAAGCCCAGAGTGCTGATTCTACACACGGGTGGAACATTAGGTATGAGCAGCGATAGTTTTGAAGAGGAAACAGCAACGGTAGGGGTTATGGAAGGTATCGTAGGTCATGGTCCGTCGCCGAAAGGTGCTGCAAGTAACTCTGTTGGCGTCGATAACACCATGGTGTCGTCGCCGGTGATGACGTCGCAAGGAGGCGCCATATCTGGAGAAGCAGAGCAACACGGCGCATATCAGAGACGAGTGAAAAAAGGAACCGGAGGTCACTACGACACCAAATTGGGGCCTCGGTCGTTATTGACGGACATTCTGAGTGCAGTGCCGGAGTTGTCGGCATTTGCAAAATTACGAGTTCGGGTTCTGTTCAATAAAGACTCGTGCCAGATTGTTCCAAGCGATTGGGTGTTTATAGCAAAGGCATTACACGAAGCTCGAGAAGAATACGACGCTTTCGTTTTAGTTCACGGGACGGATACGCTCGCGTATACCGCTTCAGCTTTGTCATTACTTTTAGCGAACTTTGGGAAACCAATCATCGTGACAGGAAGCCAACTGCCACTCGCCATGCCGCGGTCAGACGCTCGACAAAACCTCATCGACTCTGTCTCGTGCGCAACGGCTGGTTTCGTACCTCCGTTCATATCGGTTAACGAAGTAGCGGTGTGCTTTGGAGGGAAATTAATGAGAGGCAATAGAGTTCGAAAAGTATCTGCGACTATTTATTCCGCGTTCAGTTCCCCAAGTTACCCCGATTTGGCGCATCTAGGGGTAGGGATCGATTTCAATCCGCAGTTGCTGTTGAACGTAAAAGATAAAGAATATAGGCCAAGATTTGAAATAAATCCAAACGTGATTCGAATTAGCATCATTCCTGGATGCGATCCGAATAAAGCGTACGGAGATTTATACGAAAGAGGTGTCCGAGGTATCGTTTTGGAGGCGTTTGGCGTGGGTAACATGCCCAACGACGAATTTTGGATCCCGTGGTTACGAATTCAACGTAAAAAAGGACTCGCTGTGTATCTCTCTTCGCAGTGCGAACGAGGTACGCTTCACCCAGAGTTGTACATGGCGGGTTCGTTTGCTTTAGAAATGGGTGTAAAAGGCGGTCCGATGATGTCGCCGGAATGCGCCGTCGTAAAACTCATGCTGTCGCTGGCAAACGACGACGTTGATTTAACCGTCCCGCTCGCCGGCGAGTTGTAACTAAATTGTGCGTATGCGTGTGTGAAATTATTATAGCGTGCGTATGTTGTTAATGACCATTTTCTATCCTTGTACATGTATACATAACATAACATCGTCATCATCTTTTCTTCATCTTTTCCGAGGCTAGTTCTAGAGCCGCTTTGACCTCCGCTTCCGGAGCAATCGCAAACAAACTCGCTGGATAAACGCTACTCCCCCATTTCGGATGCATCACAATTTTACAACACCCGACGTTCGTGCATTCATAATTCAGTAGCGTGACCAACGCGTCCACTTCTCCGTACACCCTCTGCGAGTCTCGATGTATCATCGATAACCCAGAACACGGGTCGATGTAATCGCACCAAAAATTCTTCTCTCTCAAAGCCCCCGTCGCAATCTCGGCAAACTTCATGAACCGCTCCAAGCACAAATCCTTCTCCTCGTCCACTCTCTCCCCGGTTTTGATGATATCCACCGCGGTCTTCTGGCACGTCGGCACGATGATCAGTTTATCCACCTTTTTCTCCCCCTCGTTTTCGTCGTCGTCGTCGGCGAAATTGAACATCGCTTGCGCCTCCGCTTTGTGCTTCTTCGGACACAAGTGCAAGGAATATTCGAGTTCTGCGTACGTCGCCGAGTCGTCTCCTTCGTCGTCTCCTTCGTTTCTGAGGCCGACGACGACGGTCGTCACGTTTGCTTTTGTTTCCGCTAATGACATGTGTGTATATGTAATGAATGGTTCCTTCCTCGCCTTTTCTGTGTTTGTGTTGTCGTAGAAGTTCGTTACTTTTGATGTTTTTTTTTCGCGCCAAAATTCAAAAAAATCAAAGCAAAAAGTTCCTCAAACGAAGAGAGGCAAAATCTCAAACATCTATGCGCGCGATAGCAGTCGTCGTCGTCGTCGATCATCAACACGAACAAAAAGTACGGATAAAGACGATGCTCGCATCATCAAAAGCAGCGCGGAAAATTGTAGCCCGAGGTGGGTTCCTCCCGGTCTTTTCTCCGAGGAGGGCCCCCGAGACGGAGAGAGGATTGGCGTTTACTTCTTCTTTGTTTTCGTCTTCTTCCGCATCATCATCATCGTCATCAGCGGTAGGAAGAAGAACAACAACAGAAATAACGCGAGATGACTTCGCGCAAAGAAGGGGAAGATGTTTGAGAGATTTGCGATCGTTCGCGGCGCGCGGCGACGGGCGACCTGTTTCGGATTATTCTTCGAGCGCGGCGATTGCGCGAGAAATGGAAGATGAGGAAGACGAGGAAGACGAGGAGGGCGAGGACGATTGCAGCGCAGAAGCGGAAGCGAGGCATTATAAAAACATGCTCAAAGATAGCGCAAACCGCCCCACGGTTAAAAGTATGCTTCGCAGGATAGACGAGACGGACCCGTTAGGCGTCGATATGACGTTGCGAGGATGTTCGAGTCGGCTGTACGATGGCGTTTCGGGAAAGAAGAAAAAGAATACGAAACCGGCAACGCTGACGGTGTACGACTTTGCGAGACTCACGCAGGAGAAATATCCGCAGAAAATTTTACTGATAAGAGTTGGCGATTTTTACGAATGTTTTGGCTGGAACGCCGTTTGTTTAGTCGCGCACGCTGGGTTGAATCCTATGGGGAACACAGGCGTGCCTCGAGCCGGATGCCCAAAGAATAAAATTCAAGAAACTTTAGATCGGTTGACGTCTCACGGGCATTCCGTCGTGGTGTGCGAAGAAGTTCCGCAGATGGTAAAGTATGGCACATTGAAAGCGCCGCCGAAAGACAGATTCGTGAGTGCCATTGTGACACCCGCTTCTCCGATGTACGTTTGCGGTGCAGGAGATCGAGGGGAGGATGTTAATTTCGCGGATGAGCAAGCGTTGCCGCTCTGCGCGGTGGCTTCCTCATCGTTGGGGTACACTCTCGTTCGCGTTCTCGTTGATGAGCGAGTGTGTCGAGTTGATTACGGTCTAACTGCTGAAGGGTGTGCGGCAATCTTACGCGCTTCTGGTTGTGCCGGGAACAAGCTGTATAAACACAGATCGTTCGGCGCAAATCACGCCAGCAAGAGTAACTCGAAAGGCAATTCGGGTCAATCGCGACGTTTACGGTGGGAAGTTGGCGCCATAGAATCCGCGGTTGCGGAAGACCAGTATGATGTTACTGAGCTGGCTGATGAAAATGACTTTTACAACGACGAAAAGAAGACGATGAATATTGAAAGTGGTCTGCGCCGGCGCCGGCGCGGCCAACGCCTGAGATACGACGGAGATGTCGTTCAAGGATTTTTGGATTTAACGCGGCGCGAGCACGGATTGAAACCGAACGAAGACTTCCGAGTCGTCAACATCTCAAACGACCCAAATTTGGCAGAAGCCGAGAGAGGTTCCATGCGTCCTTTGTCTCTGAACACGGCGCAACAACTCGGTGTGCTTCCAAGTCGAGGCGTTCCTCCTTTATTAGCCGCAATCGTGAACGACAAAGATGTCCCGGCGAGTTGTCGCTCATATTTACAAGAGCTGTTGTTATCGCCTCCGCCACAGGAGGTTGCCAAGTCAATTCAGTTGGCATGCGAAAAATTCAAAAATACAAATGCATCCATGCCGAACTTGGAAACGTTGCCGGTAACAAAAATTGCAACGCTGCTGAATTCACAAGAAGCCAGCCATGTTTTCTTCGCAGACCTTTTCGCCATGGCAGATGCATGCGAGCGATTTCTCGAACACGATGATGCGGATTTACGGATCGCGGCTCGGAGTTTATTAGAAAAAGCAACAAGCCGCAAACTTGGAACGCGAGCGTACGAAGATGAGAAAAAATTAACAGAAACGTGCAGAAATGTAAAGCAAGTCATTGAAAGCATCATCTCTTCGGACGTATTTGATGAATATCACTCAGGATATAGACCGAGAAGCGCGGCAGCAAGTAGTGCTATGGCACGTCGCGATGGTGATGATGGTGAGAGTGATGCAACAGATGATGCAGAAGAAGACGATTACACTTTGATAGGCGATGATGAAGATGAAGCAGACGACGGCATTGTTCGTTGTGACCCTCTTTCTTCGTCATATTTACGTTATTTCCCGCGACGATTTGCTTTCGAGAATGAGCGCTGGAGAGGTAGAGTCAGACGAGATACAGTTGCCGAGGCTATCGATAATGTGGATGTGGCGGCGAATGCCTTACACGATGCGATTGTGGATGATTTACTCCCCGTCCTCGAAAAGTCCGACGAAACTCGCAAAGCGCGCGCAAAGCGTTGCGAAATTGAGCATTGCCAGCGTAATAATTCATTGTGGTTGCGCGGTGTTTCTAAAGCTGCCGTTTCACAGTTTGAATCCTCGTCATCTCCTTCCGCTACATCGCTGATTCACCCTCGAGACCGCTTTGGGCGCGAGTTAGCAGATCGATGGACGACTCAAAACGTAGAAGATAAGCTAGAGATATACCGACACAGCTGTCGGGAGGCGCGAGCGGCTGTTGCTGAACAACTTCGAATGCTGTCTAGTTCGCTACAACCATTCGTGGGTGCATTGATTGCATGTTCCACTTTGTCAACTATTTCTCTTGCAATAAACGCACACGTTTCCAAGGCCCAATCTAAAGGGTGGACGATACCACATCTTCTCGATCCAGAAGATTGCAAAACTCCGTTTCGTGTGGAAGATTTAGAGCCATTCTGGATGGACGGTACCGCCGATCTAAACGTGATCTCAAACACGGTGGATGTAGATGGAATGATAATATTAACGGGTCCAAATATGGCGGGAAAAAGTACGATTCTTCGTAGCTTGACTTCCGTTGCATTACTATCACAATGCGGATTAATGGTTCCGGCACGGGGAGAGTGCATCGTGCCAAGATTCGATTCAATCACTTTGAGAATGGCATCGTCGGACTCACCGAGCGAAGGTCTAAGCGGATTTGCCGTTGAGATGATGGAGATTAAGTGCGTCATGGAAGAATCTTCGTCTTCCTCTTTTGTTTGCGTGGATGAACTTGGAAGGGGAACGGAAGCCACTCACGGCACCGCTATCGCAGCGGCGGTGATTGAAAAGCTAGATCATTTGGGGTGTCGAGGCGTATTTGCGACGCACCTTCACGGCGTGTTGGATTGCGATACGCACCTCTCGCCATTCGCAAAGAATATGCGCATGGGAACAACAATGACATCGGAAGGTAAGATGCGTCCAACCTGGAAAATAGAAGATGGGGAATGCAGAGAGTCACTGGCGATACAAACCGCCGCGGATTGTGGGCTCGAGGATGACGTTTTGAGACGCGCTCAATCTTTTTTGCAGCAGAGCATTACTACTGCCCGACCATCTTCCGCCACCGTTTTATCCTCCTCAACAGTCGAGAAGAGGAGAAGCAGCGGCATTTCAGACTTAGCCGCGGGACTTTTAAATGCTCGGAGTTTCATTCTCGCCGAAGAAGGTGAAAAAGACGCGGAAGACGCTGCCGGTGTGTTCGTAGTGTTACGAAATGAAAACCCTCCCGCGAAGGTGGCGCACGGTTGTTCCGTCGTCTACGTCATCCGAGACGCCGACGGATGGACGTACGTCGGGGAAACCGAAAGTATCGCCAACCGATTGAAATCCCATCGTCAGAAATACGGCTCTGACATCGACTGCGCTTTCGTAACCGTCGCGGAAGGTAAATCAACAGCCAGAGCAATTGAAACGGCCACCATTCGTGAATTTAGGAGACAGGGCGTGCCCATGAAGAGCGATTTCGATGGATCGCACGAAAATTTCGGCGGCATTAGCAGTCGAAACAAAAATAGCAGTAGAAACTAGAAAAGCTTGAAAGAAAAATAGTAAATATGTAAGTTACTCCTCTGGTTCAGTGTAAAATTTCAAATACGCGAGTGACTTCCGTCAAACAAAACACACTCTCCGCTTTCAAAAAAAAAAGATGCAAGTCGAAGACGCGCACCCGATCGCGAACGATGGCTTTCAAATTGAATTTCTGCAATGGGGCGGTAGCCGTAATTATGCAAACAACATGTCGTCCTCGCCTTCGTCCTCATCGTCCTCGCACGTTCCAGAGAACGTCGTGATACTGTTACACGGTTGGAGTGGAGGTCCAGAGTATTTCAATTTCAGCATGCAAACGCTGAAACACAACGAGAACGCGTGCTATTTTGCGCCGAGATTCAGAGGCCACGGGTGCAAAGACGACGCGAAAGGCAAATTTCACATCGCGCGTTTGGCGAAAGACGTGCACGATTTTATCCGATGGTTGAAGAAGAAGGGAATTTGCCCGGAAAATCAACAGTTTTCGTTCGTTGGCACGTCTATGGGCTGTGCGGTTATTTGGAGTTTTGTGGAACTGTTCGGCGAGAGCGAGGTGAAAAATTACACGTTCGTCGATCAAGCGCCCTTGCAAAATGTTCGGAGCGATTGGTGCCTAGGTTCCACGGGGTGTTTCGACGAAGCGTCGTTGAAGAATTTGCAAAGCGCAGTTCTCAAAGGTCCAGACTTGTCTGAATTCGCTGACGGGAACGAACGTGCTTGCGTAGCCCAAGGATCTGATTTTAAATGCGAGAAAGAAGTAAAAAACTGTACGATGGGATGTAAACCAGAAGCTTTGGCGGAGTTGATGGCGGACCATACAAATCTGGATTGGAGACCCTTGGTCGCAAGCTTAGAAAAGCCAGCGCTCGTGGCTGTAGGAGAAAAGACGCAAATTTTTCCGTGGAAAGGTGTGGCGTACGTAGGATCTTTGATGAAGAACGCGCAAACGATGGTGTGTAAAGACTGCGGACATTGGCTGTATTTAGAACAACCTGGTTTGTTTGGATTTGCGCTTTCTAACTTTATTTCCACGACCGAGTCTGGCGAGAGTCAAGGTCCCTCCAACGAAAGCATAGAGGCGGATTTGCGAGGTGGCTACGAGTTTTACAAGGACAAATTTTACTTTATAGACGCAAAATTGGTCGACTATCGGTTCGCCGGTGGCTCGCCAGAACACTATAAACTATTGTAACTACTAACTACTACTGGTATCACTATCGGTACTATTACTGCATCTCCTTCTATTCAAGGCGTCGCCATCAAAATAACTTCAATCAGTTTCTTCTTCTCTGTCATCGCCGAGGCGTTCAACGATTTGCCCAATCTCCAATAATTCAAAATATACACGAGTTGATCGCAGTCCAGCTCGTTGAGTTGCCCCGTGAATTCTTTCTTCTTCATCAAGTACATTTTCTCGCCCCGCTTCAATTTTCCTGCTCCGCCAGGACCAGCCAGACTAATGACTTTCGCCAGAACGTTCTTAATTCCTTCATGTCCCCTCGCCCTCTGTGCGAGATGCCCCGCAATGGTTGCAAAACCTTTATCTCGCTCGTATATCGCTTCTATTTGACCATTTTCGCACGTGAGTTCGAGCGTTTTTTCGATGACAAATGTATCATTTGTAAATGCGCTCAAAATCAACGGCGTAGACTCGTCGCAGAAATCTTTCGCCGTCATATCCAGACGCTCCCCAGCTCGCTTGCACTCCTGAAGCGCCAACTCCAGACACTCCATGCTCCCAACAGATGCTCCGTACACCGCATAATGCAAAAAACAACTCCCGTTCTCATCTCGGGCTTGCAACAACTCTTTTCTTGTCCTTTCGTCCAAAGTGCCTTCTCTCAAGAGCTCGGCAACGGTTTCGACGTTCCCTTTCTGCATCTGCTCCATTAAATACGTGCGTTTCCCGCACCCGCTACTTATTTCGTGCCTCTCTCGTCTCGACAAAGCATCAGCGCCTGGCATTTTTAGAAGCACGCGCAGCGCCGCCGCGTTGTTGCACTCGAAGTAATCTCTTTTCCACGAAGAAGACGAAGACGAAGAAGAAGAAGAAGAAGAAGAAGAAGAAGAA
>Ga0182095_1249173_pt1 | contig 12165 bp, 7 predicted proteins | sample 041ome_19_FD_127784 | JGI IMG/M metagenome (GOLD analysis project Ga0182095, IMG submission 127784) | Metatranscriptome of coastal salt marsh microbial communities from the Groves Creek Marsh, Georgia, USA - 041412BS metaT (Metagenome... | ecosystem: Environmental > Aquatic > Marine > Intertidal...
CAAACTCCCATCCGTGGCAGCCTTGGTCAACGCTCGAGCAAACGTGTCCGTCTCGTTTTCGTCGTCATCTCTGGCGGATACCAACACGTTTTCGTTGAGCTCGACGCCGAGCGCGCGAAACCACGTTTTCACTCTCGCCGCGCTTTCCCTGATTTCCGCGACGTTTTCTACACTTCTAAAATCTCTATTTTGCAACGCGACGAGCTTTCTACTATGAGCGGCGGCGCGCTTTAAATCTTCTTCTTCTTCTTCTTCTTCTTCTTTTCCCACCTCTTTGCTCACCACTGTCTTGCCAACACTACCATTTATCGGTATCGTCGCTCTCTCCATCGCCAGATGAATAGCTCTCTCCAAATCGTCCTTCGCCGCGGGATCCGCGCGCAACTCCAACGTCCTTTTCTCCAAATCCGTCATCGGGTAACTCCCAATCGGTTTCGCCTCTGGAAGTATCATCGGTTTCCCATATTCTTCCTCCCACGGCGAAGACGCCGCCACCCCTGACGACGATACCACCCCTCGTCGCGGATTCCTTCGCATGTACTTCTCCTCCTCTTCTCTATTCAGCGTCATCCCGTCTAACCGCTTGTTTACCGTTGTCGTCGTCGCTTCCGCCGAAACACCACTCGTATTCTTATTCGTCGTTTTCTCGCTGGCGAAGTACTCCTCGTCGATCTTGTTCGCATCATCCTCCATTTTTGTCGTAAACGTCAACTCCTCTTCCTCTTCCTCTGAAGAAGAATATCTCGTCTCTTCCCCTAACAGTCTGCTCGGTGGCGTCAACACTTCGCCTCTCTTTCTCATCGGGGAAAGTTTCGGTGGCAATTGCCGAGGCACCGAATCATCCTCCTCCTTTTCCTCCTCTTCCTCTTCCAGCATCGCTTCTTTCTTCGCCGACATCCACGCGAGCAACGACGCCGTTTCCTCCTCCGATGATTCGCCTCCGCCTCCTCCCTCGGTGTCGTCCAAATCCATCCTATAATTTGTGTCACACAAAAAAGCAATCAACAACAACACAAAAGGGCAATAAAACGAGCAACACTCAGCAGAAAGAAAGAATAAAAGGTCCTCCGCCGTTCTCTCGTTGGGCTCCTGTTTCGGAGAACGCTCAAAGAGCGCGCGTCTGATGTGTCGCAACAAACGCAAGCTTTTATGCGGGAAAACAGAGGGAAAAGAGCACCCTCCTTTTTTTTTGAATTTTTTTCAGTCAATTAAATTTTTTCTCATGTGCCTTCAAAAAAACGTAAGAAGAGTTTTACTCACTCCGCGCGAGATAGAGAAGAGAGCACACATCACATAACAACAACAACTCGCTACTATTGATTGCTCGCTCGAAAGAGAAGACATATACACACACACGCGCACTCAGATATATACTAAGAGTAAATGTCGGAATCATTCGCGTACGGCGCCTCGGAAGACCCAGACAGGAACGATTACTTCTCGAAACTCAGAATCCAATCCTCGCAACGGATGCAACGACTGTTGGACCGATCCGTTCCGTTCGCCTTTCACAGATGGCTCGCGTGGGTTTTTCTCGCGCTTATGTACACGCTGAGAGCGTATTTCGTCCACGGGTATTACATCGTGACGTATGGGTTAGGGATTTATAACCTGAACTTAATGATTGGGTTTTTATCGCCGGCGAGAGACCCAAGTTTGAGCGCGAGTGAAGGACCGACGTTGCCGAGCAGCAATAACGAAGAGTACCGGTGCGTTTTAGGAAAAAGTTTCGAGCGTCGTCATCGGTTTACGAATGCATTCGAAGGAGAAAAGGAACACCGTGTATGCGGTTTTGTGTATCGTATCTTTCTCGGTTTTCTTCTTCTTTTCCGCTTCGTCGCGTTTTCGCGATGATATTCGGAGGACGCGTTTGATTTTATCGACGCGCCGATGTATATACGCGTGGCCGTTGCCGTCGCTGACCGGTTCTCTTTTCGTTATTACTTTTGTTGCAGACCATTCGTTCGAAAACTGCCAGAGTTTAAGTTTTGGGTCAAATCCGCGAAGAGCTTGCTCGTCTCCTTCTCCATGACCTTCTTCCCGGTGTTTGACGTGCCGGTGTTTTGGCCGATATTGTTGATGTATTTTATCATGTTGTTCACGATGACGATGAAGCAGCAGTTGAGACACATGATTAAACATAAATACGTGCCGTTTTCGTGGGGGAAGCAAACGTACGGAAAAGGTAGCGGGGGAGGTAAAGAGATGAGCGGAGGGAGCGATTAGTGAGAAGAAGCGCTGTAATATAATAACTAAAACGTAATAGCATCATCCTCGCATAATAAAACTAAGAACTACTCGTGCACCTTGGACAGATACTCCCACAACCCATCGCCTAAATGGTGGCACAACTCCACCCCGATGCCTTTATTTTCCCTTCGCATAGCTTCCGCGCTCATAACGCACGTCCCGACCGCTAACGCGTGCTCTTTCCCTTCCGCGTATATCGCTACCGGTTCGTCTTCCTCCACCTCGTCGTGCATGGTCGCGCCCGCGCTCGTTAACCCTGGGCACATGATGTTTGATCCTTTAAACACGAATTTAATCGCCCCTTTGTCTGTTCGTAGTCGTTTCATCATTCGTGGGAATCGGTGGAGGACTTTTAAGGTTGGGTAATACGGACCGTCTTTCACGGTTTGGAAGAATAAAGGTTCGTTTCCCACTAGAACGACAGTCACTTTGTTCTCCAACTTCCCGACTCGGATTTCCGCGTTTTTTTTCGGCAACAACAAATCTAACGGCGTCGGCCCTTCCTCGTTTTCCTCCTCCTCGTCCGACGACGACGAGGTTGAATCTGAATCCGAGGAATCCCGGCGTTTTTGGCGGCGTTTTTCTTCGTCCTCGTCTTCATCCTTGACCGAGCGATTGGAACACAAGGAGGGAAACTGTTCGGCGATTTTCGATCGAATCGCGCGTTGGACGGAGGATTTGATCTGCGTGCTCCCGTGGAAATCTTCCAAGGAAAACTTTTTGAACATTAGTATTAGTATTACGTTGGTGTTGTTTTTGTCGTCGTTTACGTCGTCCTCTTCTCTCTTCTTCGCAAAAGGAGGAGAACTTCTTTAGGTATGTAAAGCGCTTTCGAGTTGGTTTTTTCTGAGGTATTTGTGTATGTTGCAAAATTTTAAAGTGTTGTGTCTCTCTCTCTCTTCCGCGAGGCGCACATTCAAACGACTCTTATTAGCGGTCAAACATGCCTCTGAACGGGTTATCCTTCTTCTTCTTCGGCTTTTGTTGCTCTTTTTCCGCGTTCTTCTTCTTCTCTTTTGTGCAAATCGCCCGCATGTATTTCACGAACGATAACGCGTATCGTAGAGTTCGGCCCAAAAAGTAACCCAATGGATAGGTCACGCACATCGTAAGAAGCAAAGGGACGGCTAATGAAAAGTCCAAGAGTGTAAACAGGACGCATCGGAGGATGGCCAAAAGACGGTTTTCCTTCTTCTTTGCGCCCGCGGCCGTCGTCGTCGTCTGGGCGGCTGTTCCCGCTCGTTGCGTTGCCGCTTCCCCGGCAAAGCCGTCGATCACGTTCATCGCGTTTACCGCATTCATCATGGACAGTCCTTGGTCTCTGACTTCTTGTGGAAGCGTGTTCCAGATTTCTGGCGTCATTACCGGAATTTGTGCGTCGAGTTCTTTCCACTTTTCAAGCGCGGCTTCCTCCTCTTCGCTGTCCGAGGAGTAGCCTTGTTCGCTGAACATATGCGATGGGAATACTTGGACAGACAAGCCACCCGTCAGCGCACGCAACAAATTGCCTCGATTTTCTTGCGCGCGTATTCTCTGCGCGCGTGAAACGTAGTCAATGTTCGCCTCTCTCACCAAAAATGCGAGCAACGTTGGATCGTACGGATTTCTGTCCAACGCGTTGCAAAAATCGTACGTCAATTTTTGCTTCTTTCTCTCCGTGGCGTTGATCATTACCGCGCTATTCTTGTACGCATACCACGTCTGCGCGGCAATTATTGGATTCCTCATTTCAAACGGAAACAAAATGGCGTTTTTCACGAAATTCTTTGTCTTCTCGTGCTCCAACAACTTCTTCCGAATCTTTTCGCTGGCGCACGCGAGCAAGATCGCGTCCGTCTGATTGAGCAAAGCGCCCTTCCCGACGCGCTCGTTCGCGAGAACGTCGTACTTTGCCCCACGTTCGGCGAATCCTTTTTCATGTTTTTCGTAACCGAAGAAAATGTCGATAAAATCGGGGTCTTGAAACAGTTTCAGCAACGGACTCTCCTTCTTCTCCTTCAAGTTTCTTGTTGGATTTTTCACTCCACCAGCGTCATCAACTCTCACGACCTTTCGAAGGTTCTCGAACGTGCCGAAGGTCACGCCAAACGAGCGATATTTTCCGAACCACGCGTTTTCCGCCTTGCGGTCGATCTTTGCTCTCAAATCTCCCAGATCATCATCGTCCGAAGCCATTTTTTCTTTATGTGTATACAACGAGGGAAATGGAAATCCAAATGTGAGATGTGAAAACGAATAGACGCTTAGGATGATGATGATAAAAAAAAGAAGAAGAAGAATATCGAGCGCTTCTTTTATTAAACGATAATAAAATGCGACGAGGTATTCTTCTCGTTGTTGCTGTTTCTTTCACCCCAAAGAGAGAGCGAGATCTTTCTTCGGATGTGTGCGCGCGCTTTGGGAAAACTCTTTCTCTAAATCTTTTGATACGAGTTGTTTAGGGTTTCAAATCAACTCGAAAAATTCGAAAACATAAAAATACAACAATTAATTAATCTACGGAATACTTCTCGCACCCGACGTCGACGCTTTCACTGAACTCGGACTTCCAAAACCCATCGGTTTTGTGATTCATCATCCAATCTTTGTGAAATTCGTCGTCGCTGTATTCCGCGTGGTCTTTATTTGTTTCGGCGGGTTTCAAGCCGGTTAAGCCGCCGCCTTGGGACCAAGCGCAGATGGCGCCCGAGGCGGCGCCGGCGAAGATGGAAACTTCAGAGGTGGATTCGTTGGCGCTCATTGCTGCGCACGTGAGGAGGCCTTCCGTACCTGGTAAGGAGTAGAGATAGCCGCCATTGATGTCGACGTCGGAGTCCAAGACGACTTCGCCCTCTTCGCGTTCGACGAAGAGCGAGCCGGAGAGGCCGACGCCTTGGCCGTCGACGCACCGGACGTGGAGAAGGCCGAGAGGGGCGTCGGAGGAGTCGGAGTCGTCGGAGTCGTTGGAAGTGTCGTCATCGTCGTCGTAATATCCGGAGACACCCATGGTCGTAGCGCTGGATAAGGTGGACGTTTGGCTTTGGCCGCTGGTGGCGGTTTCGAGAACCGGGAGGTCGTCTTTGTGATGGTCCGATGAGGCGTTCGCGGACGTCTTACGTAACAACAAAGTGCTCGCAATGTTCGAAACTGCTTTAGAGAGCGGGGTTTCTCTACTCTTTTGCGAAGGTGGAAAGTACGCCGCGGTGGAAACCAACACTCCAGAGGGTTGGCCGCTTTGTAAGTTTCTCTGATTCGTCGCACTTTTCGGCGTGGCGTTTGGTAAAGAGCAATACTCTAATCCGGAAATGGGCGCTTCGCACCCGTCGATTCTTGGCGCGTTTGGTAAATCACGAGGTCTCGCGGACGGTCTCGCTAACACGTGCGTTTTCACGGAGGAGGAGAAATCGCCGGCGAAAATAACTCCGGGAGGTCCGGCGCATACGGAAAAAACGCGGCGTCTGTGACCAGTCATGGTCGCCGCGGCAACTTCTTGCCTCGGATCCCAGACTTTGACGACACCGTCCGCACCTCCTGAAACAAACAAACCAGCGCCATCCAAAGACGGTTCGTTGTAGCTAATCACGCACGTGACGTCGTTTTGATGACCTCGGATACTCGCTCTTTTCTGACCAGTGTTTAAATCCCACAAACCGAGCGCGCCGGATCTCGAGCCAACTGCGATGGTCGCCGATTGCCAATCGACAGCGCCAGACGTGACGGCGTCGAAGACGTACATCTTTCGCGTTTCACGCGATCGTTCTAAATCCCAAACTCGAACGGTGTTATCTCTACCACCGGACACGCACAAGAAAGGTTTTTGAATTATGCCTGCGCTGGCGTTGCTATAATCTGCAATAGAGAGAAACTCAACGCGGTCGGTGTGCCCAGATAAAGAGTGGCCGCCGGACAAACCGACGTTTGGATTCCATCGCCAACTGCGAATAGTCCCGTCCCAACCACCGGTGGCGACGATTTTTGCGTTTGGTAGAACGTTCGTCTTCGAACAACCGACGCATGAAACGAGTTCGTTGTGTGCAAACGGATCCTCTTCCGGGACGATTGCGCGTCGAAAACTCGGCGCGCGGTCGCCCGCGCCGCCAAAACAACCCAAGTAAGGATTCAATATCGCTCGATTGTCCAAGCCAAAATTATCTTTTTGATCTTTGCCGCTATATTTCTTCGGATTCACCGCGGGTGTTCTGAGCTGCGCCGGCGGCGCTTTCGCGCCACCCGTCATCGAGGGGAGATACGGAGGCGTTAAATATCCAGCATCTGAACCGCTCGTATACGTAGGCGTTCTTCCAGTCGATTGTTGCGACAGATGAAGTAAATTTTGACTCGAGTTTTCTTTGCGTATGCGTTTCAAATTCGCTCTCGCTCTTCGTTGCGCTTCTTCGGTTTTCTTACTCGTGCCTCCCCGGAACCAATTCAAAATGGTGCTCAAAAATGCGCCTAAAGATTTCCAAAACACGTCGGTGAAGAAATACACCCACTCGTCTAATTTGTTCACAAAATGTGCCCATCGACCGGGCACTAAGGGTAAATCTTCCGAGAAAGTGCGTTCGGAGGAAAGCGTGTGCCCGTGATGGCCTCTTTGTTGTTGTTGTTGTAACTGTTGCTGTTGTCTGGACGCCGAGGACAGTTGTCTTCGTAACGCGTTAATCTTACCACTGTCGTCGCTTTCGCGCCTCGCGCGCCCTAACGACGGCGACGACGGTCGATGGACCGGCGAAGTCGATGAAGTCAAATTCGGCGGCAATACGATGAGTTTTTCCGTGCTCGGAAAGCGAGTGGACGATTTGTCTCGTTCGTGTTGCTTCCTGCGTCGTTCGCTGACATCATCGTCGTCGTCGGAATTGAACGCGGCGTTCTTCGTGATCATCTGTGCAATCTCCTCGACGGCGCTTTTCGTCTTCTTTTTTGTCGGTGTCGTAGCGGTTGATATTGATGTAGTTGTTGCTGTTTCTTTCGACTTCTTCTCCAGCATTCGCATGTGTGCGATGTTCTCCTGACTCGAATTCGCATTCGGCGTAGAGAGCGAAAACGAGCTATCCGTGCCTAACGGCGACTCCGGTTCGGAAGAATACCCGGACGATGAACCGCCTTTATCTTCTTCTTCTCCTTCTTCTTCTGCTGACTTTTTAGTCGACTTGCTTTTCTTCTTTTTCTTTTTCTGCTTGTTTTTACCGCCGCGGCGTTGTTCTTCCTCCTGTAAATGTTGCGACGACGACGACATCGACGTCAATTCCGTCGTCCCTGAATTCTTTCGCATCATGGCCGTTTTAGCTAAATTTGACGCCGACGCCGAGTTCGACGATCCCGATTTCTTCTTCTTACTTTCCACCGTCTTCCACTCTTCGCTGTCGTCGTCGTCGTTGTTTTTGTTGTCCATCTCTTCTTCTTCTTCTTCTTCTTCTTCGTCCTCGTCTAACGAGTTCAACGACCCGTAACTCTCCGAGTTCCTTTTCATCGTCGTCACAGTATCGTCGTCGTCCTCTTGAATATTACTCCTCGCGCCGGGAAGTTTACTCCTCGAAGTCGCCGAAACTTCAGAAGATACGGCGACGCTCCGCTCTTCCAACGCCTCTCCTTCCTCCTTCGTCTCTTCCGTCTGCATCTGTTGCTGCGCCGCTTTCATCTTCCTCCGCAGTTTTTTCTTCTCCTTCCTTCTCTGTTTCCGTTGTTTCAACTCCTCATCCTCCTCTTCCTCTTCTTCTTCTCCGTGTTCCTCTCCTTCGGCGGCTCCGTCCTCCTTCGCGTTTAACTTCTCCTTCGCGTCTTCAAACGCCTCCTCTTCCTCCTCGTCCGAATCTTCATCTCTCTGCTTCAACAACGCGTCCCACGAGTTCACGCTTTTAATCCCACCTCTGTTTCCTCCACCTCCTCCACCTTTCGCGTTGTTGTTGTTGTTGTTAAACTTCTTTTTGTGTTGTTGTCGCTCTTCGACGTTGAATGAGTTTCTCCGCGAGTTTTGCGCGCTCGCATTATTGTTGGAATCGATGATGGTCTCGTTGATGGATTCAAATTCGTTCGACTTCTTTCCTCCTCCTTTACCACCACTCAGAGGCGGTTTGTTCTTTTTCCTTTTCGCGTTGTTTTGCACGACCGTGGTCCACTCTTCTTCCTCTTCCTCTTCTTTGTGTTGTTGTTGTCTTCTTCCGCGCGCGTGTTCTTCGTCCGCCGTGTCGTTCATGATATTTGACTTTTCGTCTCTCGATTCTCTCTCGAAAATGTGCACTTCTTTTCTCTCTTGAGGAACGAACGAATGAAGAAATTTTTTTTTTTGTCATCTGTCTGCCATTTTTTCATACAAGTAAGCGTTTTTCTTATTCATATATTCTTTTTTTTCTCCATCTCATTTCATCAGCGTTTGACCACCACCGTTTATATGACTCGCGAGATGACAACAGAAGAAGTGAAAGAAGACAACAAAGAAAACAAAGAGGAGGAGAAGATGACGAGGATTGGTAAGAAAAACCCGCTCCTCCCGACGGTGCTTTGGGCGCAACGACGCGATCGCATTTTTTTAACGTTCGAGATCAAAAATGCGATTCGAGATTCGATTCAATTGGAGGTACGAAATCCGTACCCGCTGGAAGCGATGGAGGAAGAGGAAGGCAAAGGAGCGGCGTTGGGGTACGTTGGAACGAGCGCGGTTGTGTTTTCGTGCGAGAGTTTAGACGTGTGCGGAGAAGAAGAAGAAGAGAAGGAAGGGATTTTGATGATCGACGATTGTTCGATGGAAACAGTCGGGGAGAAGTTGAAAAGACAGGCGTTTGGAGGAGAAGAAGAAGAAGAAGAAGAAGCCTCGCCGACATCTGTCGTCGACGGCCAACAACGCCTCCGTTCTCCTCTCTCTCGCGAAAGACGACGTAAAAAGCACACGCACGCCATCGAACTGGAACTTTACAACGCCGTTCTTTCCAACCAAATCTCGCATAAACTCACCGTCACGGATAAAACCGTCCACCTGGTTCTCTTCAAACCAAAACCAACTCCGCACTGGCCTCGACTCCTCGCCACGCGCGAAAAGTTCCGCCACGTCAAAACCGACTTTGACAGCTGGAAAGACGAAGACGAAGAGTTGGAAGACGAGAACAAGTTCACGTTCGACGCGAACAAGATGTTGAAAATCGACCAGTACGAAGACGCGGAGTTATTCGACGATATCTCCTCGGACGACGAGGACATGCCGGACTTAACCGAAATGGTTTAAGAAAAAGTAAAAAGAGAGAGTAGTTCTACTCTCATCATCTCTTTGAGTAAAGTAACACACGTAATCATTCATTGATGAACCATAATACTCTCGATCGCAACCACCAAAGCGTAAGCTTTTTTTGGTCGTATTTTCTTATCCAATGCCGTTACAAAACCTCACAATTCCCGCGCATAGAAAAAGAAGAAGTTAATAAAGAAGAAGAGATCAGAGTTCTTCTCAAAACTCAGAATGTATCCTCTTCCTCGTCAAATGCACGCGCGGGACCCCGATGATGCGCGAGAACAACAACAACAACAACGAGAGCAACAAAACAGCGACAGCGAGGAGGACGAGAGCGAATGCCTTCGATGTCCAATCTCGAGATGCGTCTTTCTCGACCCGGTCATGGTTGCCGGTTCCGGGAACACGTACGAACGGAAATCCATCGAAACGTTCTTCGAAAAGCTAAAACGCGCGGGGATGCCGTTGCGGGACCCGATGACGAACGAGCCTTTGAACAACCACACCTTAATCACAAACTGGGAACGACGGAGAGCAGTGCAGAAATATTTAGAAAAATTACCCTCGGAGAAGGTACCGACCGGGTGGGAGAGCAGAGAGGTACCGAAAGCGAGAGAGTTTTTACTCGACGAGAAGAGACGGAAAATGGGCAAGGTAGGGGTGTTTTTAGAGCAGTTGGAAGAGGTTGGACGATGGACGGTGACGCACGCGTACGGGGTGGCGATTGCGTGTATAGTCGCTTTGCTTTGGACGCCGGTGTTTCCTTTGGATTTGTATTCCGGAACACATCCTATATTTGGCGGCGGGAGACGACTCATTGACGGGGACGAGTATGGGCTGTTTCCATGGGTGTTTGGGAGCGCGCGAGAGAGAGTGAAGGAACGGAAACGAATGGAGTTGATTAACGAGGCGTTTGATTCGAAGTTGACGCAAGAGCACGGCGGCATGGCGCCGGTGACGTCTTTGAAACCGTACGGCTCGAGAGTGGTGGCGTACAAGAACAACAAATCGAGTCTGTTGTACTTGGAAATCTCGCCGGCTAAGTTTTTTTCCGCGCGGGGCGTCTCTCAGTTTACATTCAGTTCGCTTTGGATCTTTTGCGTCTCGACGTTTACGAGAGGCGCGTTGAGAGCGAACCATGCGCAGCAAGGCGGCGCGCAGCATTTTTTGCTCCCCGTGTTTTCCGTGCCGTTTTGGGGAGTTGGGTTCGTCGTCGCCAGAGACGCCGTGTTGTCGGTGACCGAGACGAAAATAATAACGATTTCTCCGGAGACGTTTACCATCAAGAGTAAAATTGGCGGGTTCGATTACGAGGTGAGATACGGGAAGACGCAGGAACTGACGAGCGTGAAAAGAGAAGTGGCGAGTATCGTCAACGGCGTAAAACATTACGCGATAGTATTACGAAGAGGCGTGGAAAAAATATTCGTGGAAAACGGCGGTTTGGAATACGAAGATAACGATTTCGTGAGTAAACTCATCGCGGACGCTTTACGGGCGAACAGCCCGAAGCGATGGTTGTTTTCGTGATTAACAATTCAATGTACAAAGGCTAAAATTAATTCTAATGTTGTAATTCTATCTACTAATTATAAAGTGTACCAAAACATTTCTACATGAAAAACTATTATCTACAAGTCTAGGTCGCTCATCAAGTATTCCGCTTGTTTTCTCACGATGACTTCGCCTTCTTTGAACAGTTTTGCGGTCACGACGTTTCGTTGCAACGCGATTATTTTGTTGTGCGCGATCGGTAACGGTCCAGGGAACGACACGTCCACGTGTCTCCAAGGCCCAGCGGATCTCAACCCGTGTTCCATAAACTTCGTCCATCGCTCGTTACCGACGCGACTGTTCTTCTTGACTAACTTCTCCACGCGTTCGCGCAACGGCGCGGTCGGTTGTACTTCCGCTAATCCACCCGCTTTGCGATCTTCTAATTTGATGACGCCGTCGAAAACAACCGTCGGCCCTGAGTTCAAACTCGCCCACTCGGCTTCTTGTCTTCTCGATAACTTTTCGTGTCTAATCGAAGCGGTTTCGTAGGAAACGAGGAAATCGTTCGCGGCGTTTGCAAACGCGCATCTTCGTCTAAACGCGCTCAACGCCTCGATAAAAAACATGTTAGACTCCTCGTCGTCGATTGTCATTCGAGCTAACAGCGGCATTTCATTCGTATCCTCCGTTCCTTCGACATCGAACAACGCTAAATCTTTAACGCTTTGACCGAGGCCTTCCCCGGCCCACATCCGAAGCGGTCCCGGGACTAATTCGAAGTACCCGTACTCGCCTACGCCTAAATGCGGCGTCGCCGTCGTCATGAACGTGTGCATCTCCATCCCTAAAATCGTCTTCGTCTCTCTCTCGTACAACCTCGTCAGCGCGTAGCGACAATATAAACCGCCCATGCTATTCCCGACGAAGCTAATCTTCGTCAGCGGTCCTTTCCTCTTCTCGTCGTACTCCTCCGCGAACGTTTCCACCTCGTCGACGATGCGTTCTCCGCCGGCAACGACTCCGTCAAAACTTCGCATCGGCGTGTTACACGACACTCTCAATATCACGCTGTTCTCGTCTCGCGTCATCAACTCGGTCGCGAGCGCGAGTAAATCGTCCTCGGAGCCGCCCAATCCGTGCACGAACACGTACAAATGCTTCTCATCTCTATTACTCGTCATCGCTTCCGCATTCTTCGCGCTCGCGGCTTCAAATCGCAC
>Ga0182095_1319145_pt1 | contig 12142 bp, 7 predicted proteins | sample 041ome_19_FD_127784 | JGI IMG/M metagenome (GOLD analysis project Ga0182095, IMG submission 127784) | Metatranscriptome of coastal salt marsh microbial communities from the Groves Creek Marsh, Georgia, USA - 041412BS metaT (Metagenome... | ecosystem: Environmental > Aquatic > Marine > Intertidal...
CAGCACCCGCCTTGAAGGTTGGAATTTGGAATTCTTCCGATGACGATGCCGCCTCATCCGCCGCCGCAGCTTCTACGAATAGAGAAGAAGAGGAAGCAGAGAGCGCGTTATCGTTCCCAAAGTTCGAAGGGACAGAAATACCGGCAAACAAGCCGATGAGTAACCCCAACAGAAGGAATTTAGTAAACTTCATCATCGTTCTTACGTTCGCGAGAAAGAAAGAAACGAGAGTTGGTGTTTCTAAAAAAGTGATGAAGAGATGAGAAGAATTTTCCTTCTTTTCTCCTTTTCTCTTTTGGAGATGATGGGTGACAATTCGGGAGCCAATCAAAATTTCACAAATTCGCGACCACAACGCACAAAGAACAAAAACAAGCGTGGATGTGGGGTGGTGGTGAATAAATAAATTTTTCGTACAAACTTTAACAACTTCGACGCTTCTTTCTTTCCTCATCCTCATCCTCATCCTCCTCTAATTCTTCCGAGTTTCGCCGCCAATTTACATACACTTCGTCCGTTCTAAACCTTTGCGTGCACGTCGTCTGTTCTAAAGGAACACCCACGCTTCCGTTCGCTAAATATTCAATCAAGCCGGTGTACGCAATCATGGCGCCGTTGTCGATGCAATATCGTTCATCCGTCGCATATAACTTTCCTCCGCGCTCTTTAGCCATTATATCCATCATCTCCTGCAGACGAAGATTACACCCAACACCCCCCACGATGAGCACATCGTTCGCATCGCAATGCGCCATAGCTCTTTCCGTCACTTCGATCAACATCGCAAACACAGTTTCCTGAAACGACATCGCCAAGTCAGCCTTCGTGACTGTATTACTATTATTACTACTTTTCATCGCGGCTACTTTTTCTTCCGCGTTGGTTAGAATTCCACCAACGTTTATATCCATACCTTTACAATTGTATGGAAATTCCACGAAGGTTTTACCTTCTTTCGCGAGTTGTTCGATGTTATATCCCGGCGCCGGGTCGTTCGAAAGCTCTAAACACCTCGCGAATCTATCCAACGCGTTTCCTACCGCTATATCTATAGTTTCTCCAAAAATTCTGTACCTGTTATCGTTGTACGCGATGATTTGTGTGTTCCCACCGCTCGCGTATAAAACGACTGGATTCTTAGCTTTCGTTACTAATCTTCCCATCTCGATGTGCGCTATGCAGTGGTTCACCGTTTGGATTGGTTTCTTCCAAATTTGACTGAGCGTTCGAACGACTAGCGCGACGACGATGAGGCACGCCCCCATCCCAGGTCCTTTGGTGAAACAAATCACATCAATTTCCTCGCCGAAATCTTTCAACGAAAATGAAGAGCGAGATTCATTATTATTATTATTATTATCATCAAACGCTTCTCGTAAAGCGTCTTCGGTTAAATCTAAAATCACTTTTTTGTGGTGGTTGGCGGTTTCTCGCGGGAGAAAACCACTACCCGTAGGCGCGCAATACGTCCGCCGTTTGTTACTCAAAATCGTTCCATCGCTGGTTACTATGCCGACGCCTATTTTGTTCGCCGACCCTTCGAATCCAATGGCTATCGTTCTCTTCTTCTTCATCCTTTTTCACATATATTTTATTATTATGGCGCCATGCATGGCAATCGGTGTGAGAAAATATCGAAAGAAAGAAAGAAAAATGCAAAAAAAAAACTCACTTTTGAAGTAACGAACACGCGCACACACGGAAAGAAAGAAAGGAAGAAAGGAGAATGCCGTCGGCGTCGTCGTCGGCGTCGTTAACTGCAGCAGCGGCAGCGTTAGTGACATCATCGTCGTCGTCAACGCGTCCAAATCTGACTTCTTCAAAGAAGACGAAGAAGGTAAAACTCAACTGGGTGGTGAAAGCTTCATCAACATCGTCAAATGAAGGATACTTACCCGGCACCATGCTAAGCGCGGAGCAAATCTTAGAAGTACCCATCGATAGAAGAGCGTTTAAACCTACGAGCGAAGAGTGCCCTTTCTGTGTAAACGCGATAGTGAAAGAAAATGGGAGCAAGTGTATCGGAGTCTGTCGGAACCCACAGAATGTTCCAGGACCCCTATTTTTTCCTCATCAAATGCAAACGTGTCGAGACGCGGTTCAAATTCAACTAGAATCGATGAAAGATAAGAATAATCCTAGAACCGACCACGGCGTACAAGTTATGTGGGAGTTCAGCGTAGAATCGGGAAACATGGATCGCTCGAGATATTTCGGTTTCTCGTCGGATATGTATCACTTTGATCATTTTCTTGGGAAGTGTTTGGTAAACTTTGACGCGTTCGTATTCAATAGAAAGCACGAGATTCTTGACGAGATTTCAATGAAAGATGGGCGCACTTTGGTGAGAGTCATAGTAACTGATAAAGTTGGGAGTGATACTTTTTGGGCTTTTGTCATGGTGAAGCGCACATTCAGTAAATACGAAGGTTGCTGGCAAAGCTTGAGGATTTTGCCGTGCGATGAAAATTGGGATTCGAAATATATTAACGCGAATACAGGCGAAGCTAAGATGCCTGGAATATAAAATAGATTTATGTATATTAGTAGTACTGTACACGAAAACGACTAGTTAACGGCGGCGGTTTTGACGCCTCGGGCACCGTCTACCTTTATTTTAATATCGGCAGACGCGACGGAGGAAGCGTTGTTGTTGTTGATATTTTTTACACTCTTTCCCGAAGCAGCGCCGAGGATAATTTCCTTCAGTTCATCACCAGTTAAGCTTTCGCGATCCAAAAGCGACTTTGCAATCGCGTGCAGCTCTTTCTCGTGCGTTCGCAATAGCGTCTTGGCGCGCACGTACGCGCTTTCGAGCATTTCTTTAACTTCTTCCTCTATTTTTTGTCTCGTTTCCGAGGATAAGCCGCTTTGATTATACTCTTGACTCGCTAAACCAATAGTTTGAGAAAACCCGTACTTTGTGATCATCTCCCTCGCCAATCGTGTCGCTTGTTGCAAGTCAGACGAGGCGCCGGTTGTAATTTCATCTTTGCCAAAGATCAACTCTTCCGCGACTCGTCCGCCCATGGTGACGTCAAGCATAGCCATCAACTGTTTGCGAGTGAGATTCAACTCGTCTTTATCTGGAAGTTGCATCACCATACCTAAAGCATGGCCTCTCGGAACAATGGTCGCTTTATGCACGGGCCTCGCACCTTGCGTTCTTAAGGCAACTAAAGCGTGACCACCTTCGTGGTAAGCGGTGAGCTTTCTGTTCTCTTCCGTAATGACTGCGGACTTGCGCTCCGCGCCCATGAGAATGCGATCCTTTGCGTGGTCGAGATGGCTATTTTTCACTTCCGTCTCGTCATCTAAAGCTGCCTTCAACGCCGCAATGTTCACAAGGTTTGCTAAATCTGCTCCAGAAAAGCCCGGCGTCCCTCTCGCGACGATTTCAAAGTCTACGTCTTTCGCGAGCTTCACATTTTTCGAGTGCACTTGCAAAATTTGTTTGCGACCTTCGACGTCTGGATTCGGCACCGCGACGGTTCTATCGAAACGCCCGGGTCGAACGAGCGCTTTATCCAAAGCCTCGGGCGTGTTTGTCGCTGCAAGCACAACAATACCTTGGACATCGGACGAATTAAATCCATCCATTTCCGTTAAGAGTTGATTCAAAGTCATGCGAGTGTTCTGCGCATCTTTCGGAGAACGCTGCGAACCGACCGCGTCGATTTCGTCGATAAAAACAATACACGGTGCTTGCTTCTTCGCCGCTTTAAATAGTTCTCGCACTCGTCGAGCGCCGACGCCAACAAACATCTCCTCAAACTCAGAGCCGGAAACGTAAAAGAACGGCACGTCCGCTTCGCCCGCGACGGCTTTCGCGAGCAAAGTCTTTCCTGTCCCCGGCGGGCCGACCAAGAGCAAACCTTTTGGAAGTTTTCCTCCCAAGCGAGTAAACTTTTTCGGATCTCTCAAATAGTGTACGATTTCTTTCAGCTCATTCTTTGCCTCGTCGACGCCTTTTACATCCGAAAACGTTGTCTTCTTCTTCCTTCGTATTTTACCACCTTTACCGTCGCTCTCTTCGATGAATTCGTCCTGGTTTTGAGGTTTTGGTTGATCTGAGTTTCCTAGAAGCGATCTTCCGACCGGTCCTCCTTTATCCTCGATGAGTGCTCCTACTCCGGACAAGACCACAAAAGCTAAGCCTAACGTGCGAATTGTTCGCCAAACTTGCGCTGGAAACGTTGGTTCTAAATGCTGCACGAATAACGGCGACTTTGGCGTCCCTAGCACTTCACCGCCGGAAGCCGAGGACGACGATCCGCGCAACGCGTTTGTCGCAGCGGCTGCCGCACCGCCGGAAGCATTTCCTCCTACCCCAGCTGTATTATTTGCCGCAGCTGTCGCGTCATTGATAGCTTTTGAGAATCCTTGTAAGGTTGGAAACTGCCATCCTCCACTTCCGCTAGCGCCGTGATTGTTCTTTGCCATCATTGCGGCATTTGCAGCCGCAGCGCCCGCAAAGCCATCACCTCCTCCTCCTCCTCCTCGTTGTCGTCCAAAAGCAGACGCTGCCGCCGAATGTGGTTGCATCATTTGCCCTCGCTGTAGAGTTTCTAACATCGCTGACTCGTTCAACCGATTCGTCGCTACTAATGCTTTGAGATATTCGCTCAGATTCTTCTCGTTTTGTTGGTTGACTCGGTTCGTTTCGAACAACTCAATCACTTTGTTGCTTTTGTTCTGCTTGTTCAACAGTTTGAGTTGCTGAAACTCGAGAGAGGACGAAGAAGAGGAAGAAGAAGAAGAAGAAGAAGAACCGAAGAATCTCCTGCTTATGTTATCGTTGCTCCTGTTGTTGTTGTTGTTATTCGAGACTTTGTTCGCGCTCATCGCGCGGTTGCTCTTGGAAAGATTCTTCGTCATCGTCACTCTCGTCGTCGTCATTCTCGTCGAAAAAAACGCACACGCATCTCGTGAGAGTTTTGCGAACCCATTCCTTCTCGAAGAAAGAGACATGTCGCGAGACGACGCGCTCGTATGACTCTTGTTTTTAAGAGAATGAGAAGGAAGTTAATTCACACACACGCACACACACGCACACACACACACAAGTCGCGCGCGGGTTTGGAGAATTAGTGATAAAATTCTTTTCAGTTTTTTTTCCTTTTCTGGCAAAAGGCACCATCATCAGCGACCCGTTTCTCCATGCAATAAACAAAAATTGGCAAATCATCAAAAATCATCAACACAAAAAACAAAAACAAAACGCGCGAAAGAGAGAGAGAGGAAGAGAGACTACGTACGACTCGCGCGTGAATTCGGACAGAGATTGCGCGGTAAAGGCTCAATAATTGATCTCATCTGTGGTTTCAAATTGTCGTAATGCCCTCTCGAAACGGTGGGAGTGGGTCCTCACCGTCGTCGTCGTCTTTAAAAACGAAGAAACAATTGGAAAAGCAACAGGAGAGACGAAGACGTTTTCCCGCCGCCGCCGCTGCTGGGTTGACGCTCGACCCGCTCCTCGTGCCTCGCTTACAAGCGTACGCTGAGAGTAATAAGACTCTTCTCAGAGACGTTGATGGTGCGGTTGAACATTTATGTCGAAGCTTTCGGGAATACAAGAGGAAACCCAAAGGCGTGTTTCGGAAAACTGTAGAACGAGCGATTGGCGTTGTCCTTGCAAAAGAAGGGAAAAATAATAAAAGCGAGGAGGATGCGACGAATACGCGAGGAGGAGAAGAATATGACGATGATGATGATGACGAAGAAGAAGAGGAAGAAGAAGATGACGATGATGATGATGGTGACGATTGGAGCGAGGAGGAAGATGATTATGAAGAAAACCGAGAAGAAGAAGATATGGATGTCATGAATAGAGCGTTGCAGAGCACGTACGCTACGGCTTCAAAAGGCAAAGAAGTTTTCCACCAAAGTGGTAGCATTAGAAATGGCGTTTCCGGGATTGAAAAAGGTTCAACACCGAGCGCTTTTGCGTCAGAGGAGAGAGTGAAAGCGGCTGCAATGAGAGCTTTGGCGAAAGCAGAAATTAATCCCATGGAAGGCAGACTCGCGCAAAACGGAACCGATATCAAGACCAACGTAGATGAAGATGAAGAAGGAGAACCTAACTTAGCGGAAAAGGCACAAATCGCGGGACATGAAAGAGCCGTACAAGCAGTCATGAGAGCGAATCGACGAAACAACGATAAAAACGGAGAGAAGAACAATAACAACAGTAATAGTGCTGGAGGAACGAAAGTGAAAGATCGACAGCTTCGTTTAACATCGAGCGGGTCAAAGAAAGGCGATAAGAAACGTTCAAAACGTAAACGACGGCGTGAGGCTGAAGAAGACCAGGCGATCGCCGATTTAAAGAAAAGAATGAAAGCGGATACAAATTATGATTTCCACGGCGATGGTGATCGTGAGGATAAATCCGAGAACTTATTTTCGCAAGCGACGAAACCGCGAAATGTTTCTCTCTCAGATTTGGGTGGCGTTGAAGAGGCATTATCCGCAATCGATGAACTTATACTGCGCCCTCTGAAGCATCCTGAGTTATACGATTGGCTCGGTGTGCCACCACCTAGAGGTGTTTTGCTGCACGGACCACCGGGATGTGGTAAAACAACCGTGGCGCACGCCGTGGCAAACGCAGCAATAGAAAATAACACGAACAGTGTCACTTTTTTTTCCATAGCAGCTACGGAGATTGTTTCCGGGGTTTCCGGTGATTCCGAAAAGAACATTAGACAGCTTTTTCGAGCGGCGAAAGCAGCTGCACCGAGCATTGTTTTCATAGATGAAATTGATGCAATTTGCCCAAAACGGGAAAGCGCGCAAAGAGAGATGGAACGTAGAATAGTGGCGCAATTTTTGGCATCCATCGATGATTTAAACGCAAACGACGAAGAAGACGAAGAAGATGATGATGAGGAAGGAACAGAAGAAGATGAGGAGGAAGAAGAAAATGGAGTAAGGAAGAGCATTGACAAAATCATCGATAACGCAAACAACCAAATCGATTCGGTAGAAATGAAAGACGCCACAAATGCGGAAGAACCAAACAAGCAAGGAATCAAGAAGAAGAAGTCACAAAAAGACGAGAAAGAGAAGCGACTGCGACACAAACGACACGTCGTTGTTATCGGTGCTACGAACCGCGCAGATTCTCTGGATGCGGCTTTGCGCCGATCTGGTCGATTTGATCGCGAAATTGCTCTCGGCGTCCCAGATGAACAAGCCCGGGTAAAGATTTTGAAGTGTCACTTAAAAAATCTTCGTCTGAGCGGAGACGTGGACGAAACTGATATTGCTAAGAAAACGCCTGGATACGTAGGAGCAGATTTAGCTGCTCTCGTAAACGAAGCAGCGACTTTAGCCGTTTCCCGCGTCTTTGAAAACGCAAAGACGAACGACCGCGAGTCAATTTTGACTGAACGACGATTGAAAGACTCCGAGCCGTTCACGACGAACGAACTCGAATCTGTGTCCGTGACAAACTCTGATTTTGTCAACGCTTTATTAGTTATTCAACCGTCTGCAAAAAGGGAAGGTTTTACGACAACACCATCGGTCACTTGGTCCGATGTTGGCGCGCTCACGGATGTTCGCGAAGAGTTGAAATTTTCAATAGTGGAGCCAATAAATAGACCGCACGTATTTCAGTATTTAGGCCAAAAAATATCGACTGGGTGTTTACTGTACGGGCCTCCGGGTTGCGGTAAAACGCTCGTCGCACAAGCCGTCGCGAACGAAGCGAATGCGAATTTTATATCCATCAAAGGTCCAGAGCTTTTGAACAAGTACGTGGGTGAGTCTGAACGCGCAGTTCGATCTTTGTTCGCACGCGCGAGGGCGGCGGCACCTTGCGTGCTCTTCTTTGATGAGCTCGATTCTTTGGCTCCAAGAAGAGGTGGCGGCGGCGAAGGTGGCGGCGATGCCGCGATAAGAGTAGTAAACCAACTGCTTACGGAAATGGACGGTATGGAATCGAGGAAAGCAACGTTCGTTATCGCAGCGACAAACAGACCAGATATGATTGACCCGGCAATGTTACGACCGGGAAGGTTGGATAAGCTTTTATACGTTCCTTTGCCGGATAAGAGCGCGCGCGAGGATATTTTAAGGGCGTTGATACGGAAAATTCCAATCTTTGCCTCGAAAGCCTCGAATAAAACCGAACCGGATACGGCGAATAAGTTGATTAAAGATGTTAGCGAGTTTAAAAAGCTCGAAGGATTCTCTGGAGCCGATTTAGCCTCCTTAGTTCGCGAAGCGTGCGTATGTGCCATTCGCGAGAATTTAAAAGTTTCACCGGAAGTAAAAGATGGAGAAAAAGAGGAAAGTCTGCCTCTTTTATGTCTTTCGCACTTTGAAATGGCGATAGAGAAAGTTTACCCGTCGGTGAGCGTGAAAGATCGGGAAGGGTACCTCAAATTGCGCGATAGCTTGCGCGGCGTCGCGGGTGCTCTTAGAACTCCAAGTAAAGAGAGATTTTCGAATGAGGACGAGAAGAAGGACGATGAGTAAGTACTTAGAAAAATAATTGCATAAATTTTAGATTTGATTGATGTACCTCGGAGGTACCGTTAGGTAGTAAAAAGTTGTGGGCGGTTAAACAGAGAAAGACGGCTTTTATGCCAAGTGGCATTTTCAATTTCTCCTCACAAAGAAATCTCTCTCTACTTATTAGTGTCCCGAACACGATAACATCAACGCCTTTATACCATGACCCCATCGACAACTCTCTCCGTGATTTCCTCTCGCATCCTTCCGTTCAGCTCTTCGTTCTCTTCGAGCAATAAAAATCGAAAGCAGATAAAGCGATCCCTAACGACTTCTGCTGATTCTGCAGACAACGACAAAAACAACGCCCGTGTGGAAAGCGAGAACAGGGGAGAAAATGAATCCACGCGACGTAGCGCCATGGTTTTAGGAACGTCTGTCGTTACTTTTGCGCTTTTTAACGCGCAACCAGCAACGGCGAAATTGCAAGGCCGCACAGGAGGAATTCCAATCGAAAACTTTCGAGATTTACCAGGCACAAATCCTGCAATAAAATATTACGACATGAAAGGCGGAGGTGGTGATAGTGCGGTCCCTTTCCCAAAAGGAACGCGGGTCGCAGTTCACTACGATCTTAAATTTCGCTCGTTGACGATTGCTTCTTCGAGAGTTGGGGCTGGTGTGACTGGCGGAACACCATACGGATTTAACGTTGGCACGCCCGCCGCTACTCCGGGCGGTCCGTTCTTACCAGCTTTCAACTACGGCATTCAAGGAATGGGAGTTGGAACCGTTCGACGAATGCTCGTGCCTGCGGAGTATGCGTACGGTAATAATCAAGTGCAAGAGATTCCTCCAAACTCTGAGGTGACGTTAGATTTGGAACTCTTGAGCATCGCAAAAACTGGTTTAAGCAAGTAATTTTGGAATGTTTTAAGAATAACAACAACGAACGCGTAACTTTATCTAGAGAGAATGTCTTGAACGAGATCGTCGCCAAGCTTTTTATCTCTTTGGAAATTACGCATGTGTAAAATAGACACGCATCCTTCCTTGGCGACATTATTTCCTTCATACTTTTTTGGCTCGCGCAACTCCATACCAAAATTCTTCTTCTCTCCGCTTTCACCTCCAATCATCTCCAACGTTTCGGTCAGTGCCGCTAAGGAATTCATCTTCATATAAGGACACGATGCGCATCCGCCGTCCATGCCGCACCCTTCACCCGATGCCGGTCCCGGGATGATGGATAGACTAGACATTGCCTCGCTCACAATTTTCCCCGAAGAGCTGCTATTGACTTGCGTGATGGAATCTACGGAAACCGGGAACACAATTTCACACTCGACGCTCGAATCGTTCTTCTCGAGCTCTTCGGTAACAGCTCGCACGATTGATGTGACCATGCCAGTTTCAGTACCGAGCACGAATTTCATGCGTTCTGGAACGTACACTTCTCCATCTTCTTCCAGCGCGCTAGTGCTATTGTTGTTCTTGTTGTTCTCGTTCTCGTGCTTGTTCTTGTCTTTAGGCGTCGAAGAGGAAGAAGCAGAGGAAAAGAGTTCTCTGCTCTTGCGCTCTTTTTCAATACCACCTCGGATTTTGGCTAAAATGAAATCTAAAATATTTTGCGTCGAGCCGACGACGCCCATATTTCGTTCGCGAGCTTCCATTGCTAGGGTGAACATTTCTCCCGGAACTTCAAAATGTGCCGCTTGATAGGCGTCGGAATAACAGTCTCTCACAACTCGACACACTTCGCCACCGAACAAGTGATGCACCACGCACGCTCCGTCGCGGAAGTATTCCATGTTATCCAGAACTTTTTTCACTGACTTTTGGTCGTGTTCAGGGTGTAACTGCTTGATTTCTTCGTCCGACCACGTCGTTGATGCGCGCGTCAAAAGTTCGACCAAGTTGCCGCCCATGTACGTATCTGGACCGTAAAATATCTTGACGTCCGGAATTTGAGCAGCAGCTTGTAAAACCGTGTTGACGACGTTCGAAGACGTGCACGCAATGGTTGGAACTTTTGCGTTCGCGCTCGCCTTCGTGTCCAATCCAGTGTTGATGTAGATGACGTGCAGAGAATTTTTCGCCTCGCCGGCTTCTCGCAAATATTTTTCGTACGTTTCTGTTTGCGCAGCTTCTGCTAAGGAGCACCCGATGGCATCCGAGGACATGCGGTAAACGTTCGCTTCAGGAAATCCAGCGTCGTCAATAATAGCTCGCACGTTCTCTGACATGAAATCTACACCTAAGACGCAGATGTTTTCGCACTTTTCGTCTCTCACCATTCGCACCGCCGCGTCCGCCATGACTAAAGAATCGGAGATGAAGATCCTCGACGCGCACTCTGGATGTTTCGCTTTACATCGCATCAGCACTCCTTGGACTTCTGGGTCCATGTAAAAATGCGCGACGATTCCACACTTTTTCTCAATCAGTAACTTCGCCAACTTGTCCACCTGTTGGTCGTCCGGCGTTAAATATTTCGCCTGCGCTTCCGCGAACGACCCTTTCGGTTCGCATCCGGACTTTGTAACGATTAATGAAGGGAAAGGATCGCTTTGGAAATCGTTGAGTAAACTTCTCGCTTGTCTTTTGATTGTTTCTAAAGCGTTCTTAAACCCGTTTTGTCGAGAATCAATCGCGCTCGTTTTCACTGCGCTTTCCGACACCCCTCGCAGAGTCGCAGCTACGATCGATTCCACATCGATGTCTTCGATTTGTTTCAGGGTGTACCCTCGAAACATTTTCGTCACGACGCCGAGGAAACCTCTCGTTATCGCTGAATCTGAGTACGATTGCAATCGCGGGGCAGATGAACCATCCGATCCTTCTGTTCCTTCTCCTTCTCGAGAGAGAGACACTTTCACCCACGTTTGGGAAGCCGTGCACCCCATCACTCGAGTGTTTTGGTTTCTCTCCGCGAGTGATAACTCGACGACGTCCACTTGCGACTGCAGGAGCTTCTTCGTGGCTTCTTTCTTCTCCTCTTTCGTCAAAGAAGAAGAAGACGACGACGATGATTCAGACGAGTTCGAAGAAGAGGAAGAAGAAGAAGAGGCGATGATGGATGAAACTCTTTCTCTTCTTTGTCTTCTTCTTCTTCGGGAAGATGATGATGATGATGATGATGATGATGTCGTCGTCGCCTTCTCCTTCCGTCGGACGCTACTCCTGCTACTTTTGCTCGAAGGAGATGAGAATATTTTGGACGCGCTGCTCCTCGAACAACAACACAACGACGTAAACGACGACGACGACATTTATTCTTCTTCTATTATATGTGCGTGTACGCGTAATCAATCTCTCTTCTCGTGTGTTTTGATAAATAAATAGTGTGACGATGGGATGATGAGGCGGAAAGAGAAGAAAGAGAGTACGAACGAAAAAAATTGGAAGAAGACAAGCGACAAGTCGTCTGCAAGTGCAAGTGGATAAAAAAAAAAGAGAAAAAGAGACACACAAAAGAGAAAAGCGCTTTTCGCGCGCGCTTCTTCAGAGTTTTATCTTCTTTGCTGCTAAAGTATATAAAGAGAGCCATCATCATCATCATCATCATCATCATGTTATCATCAGCGACGACGATGTCCCTCTCGACGAGTGTCGCTCACGCGACCCGGGTGATGTCCTCTTCCTCCACCTCTTCTTCTTCTTCTTTGTCTTCCTCCTC
>Ga0182095_1104827_pt1 | contig 12120 bp, 10 predicted proteins | sample 041ome_19_FD_127784 | JGI IMG/M metagenome (GOLD analysis project Ga0182095, IMG submission 127784) | Metatranscriptome of coastal salt marsh microbial communities from the Groves Creek Marsh, Georgia, USA - 041412BS metaT (Metagenome... | ecosystem: Environmental > Aquatic > Marine > Intertidal...
TTCTTCTCGCTCGTGTTATGCGTGTATAAATGTGCTCCTCATCGATACCAACTCTCTCTCTCTCTCTCTGTTCGAGAGTTTGTGAACATAAACCCTAAACTCATTTTTCCACTCACAAAACAGCCAGCCGACAATTCTCACAAATTCTACTTTTCTCTCCCGCATACAACGCGCGCACGTACACATAAACAGCAAACAAAGCGAACGGAAGAAGAAGAAGAAGGAGAAAAATAGAGAGCCGCGGCGGCGTTGCGTTGTGGTAGTAGTTGTCGTCGTTGTTCTTTTATCTCTCTCTCTTCAACGAGTGAGTGCTTTTATTATTAAAGAGAGAAGAAAGAACACAAAACACACACTTACGCACGCAAGTGAACAAAAAGGACGAGAGAAGAAGAAGAAGAAGAAGAAGAAGAAACCGTCATCAGACGCTTGCAAGAGGAGCGACGCGCGGGAGCAAACGCGCGTCTTCTCGACAGAAAAGACGATGAAGATGACGAAGATGGAGAAGACGATAACGATAAAGCTCATAGTAATAATAATCGTCAAAAGCGATCGTTAAAGTCGTTCACCATGCCGGCGAACGCGCTCAAAGACTTCACCGAAGGCGAGGAGGAGGAGGAGGAAATGCTGCTGAAGGAAAAGTTTGGGGTTTCAAAGAAAATTTCGGATCGAGAAAACGAGTACAAGAAGAGAAGGTTTCAGAGACAACTTTCGCCGGAAAGAGAGAAGAGTAAAGATGGCGGCGGCGGCGAGAGAGGGTACAAAGAAGCCATGCGCGAACAGATGCTCGCGAGAGAGAAGGAAGAGACGATGAAGAACATCGAGAGGAAGAGAGAGAAGGAAGAGGAGGAGGCGAAGCGGAGGAAACTGTTCGAGGACGCCGAGAAGGGGAAAAAAGAAGAAGTTGGCGACGATGATGATAAACCGACGGGCGAGGAGAAAAAGAGGAAGAGAAAGAGTAGGTGGGATAAAACGAGCGCGAACGAGGAGGCGGACGGTGGAGTAGCGGCGAGTACCGGAGGCGGCGTCGCGAGGCTGGACGATTCAGCCGCGGATACCGAGAAGGTCAGGGAACATCGCCGACGGATGCAAAACGATACGTGGGATGACGACGAAGACGATAACGCGTCGCAATCGGTTGGTAACAACAATAAAACCAACGAATGGGACGACGATGATTCCAAGGCAGCCGCTAAAGCCGTAAGAAAGCCGAAAAGAAACCGATGGGACGACGCGACGCCGAGGAACCAACAACCCCAAACAACTACGCGAAGGAAAGCGAGCAGATGGGACGAGACGCCGAGAAATGAGCCGAGCGTCATGATGATGCAAACGCCTATGATGACTGCCGGTGGTTTAGGGTCCGAAACGCCGTTGATGACTGGTTCGTCTGCGTTTATGCAAACGCCCGCTCGATCCTCCGAATTTGGAGGTCAACAACAACAGATTCCGATGACGCCGGATCAGTTGCGATCGGCCAGGCACGACCGAGAGATGGAAGAACGAAATAGGTTCATGACGGATGACGAGTTGGATGCGGTTTTACCAGGTTTGCCGCAGTACAAAATCCTGGAACAACCAAAAAACTACGTCCCGCTCCGAACGCCGGCGAGAAAGGCGCAGTTTTCAGTCGGTGGTCAAACGCCGCTAACTTCCGCGGGAGGCAGCGGTGGTTTCTCTATTCCAGAGGAGAATCGCACGCAGATGTTTGACGTTCCAGACGTCCCGGAGGATTTACCAACCATGAAAGCGGAAGATTACCAGTATTTCGCTCCTTTGTTGAAAGAAATCGACGAAGACGCCTTGTCGATCGAAGAGCAAAAAGAACGGAAAATCATGAAGCTTTTGTTAAAAGTCAAGAACGGATTACCACCACAAAGAAAGTCGAGCTTGCGTCAGTTGACGGACAAAGCGAGAGATTTAGGCGCCGGGCCGTTATTCAACCAGATCTTGCCTTTGTTGATGTCGCCGACGCTGGAAGATCAGGAAAGGCACTTACTCGTGAAAGTCATCGATCGAATCTTGTACAAGTTGGACGACTTGGTGAGACCTTACGTGCATAAAATCTTAGTCGTCATCGAACCTCTGCTCATCGACGAAGATTACTACGCGCGCGTGGAAGGCCGAGAAATCATCGCCAACCTTTCCAAAGCCGCGGGATTAGCGACGATGATTGCCGCCATGCGACCAGACATCGATAACGTCGACGAGTACGTGAGGAACACGACTGCTCGAGCGTTCGCAGTCGTCGCGCACGCGTTGACCATACCAGCGTTAGTCCCATTCTTAAAAGCGGTGTGTCAGTCGAAAAAATCGTGGCAAGCGAGACACACGGGCGTGAAAATCGTTCAACAAATCGCCATTCTCTCCGGCGTCGCCGTCTTGCCGCACTTGACGAAATTAGTTCAAATCATCGAATCCGGTTTGGAAGACGAAAACCAAAAAGTTCGCATGATCTCTGCTTTAGCTATCGCGGCGTTAGCGGAAGCTTCGACGCCGTACGGGATTGAATCTTTCGATTCCGTGTTAAAGCCGTTATGGAAAGGTATTCGATCCCATCGCGGCAAAACGTTGGCGGCATTTTTGAAAGCCATAGGGTACATCATTCCTTTGATGGACCCGATTTACGCATCGTATTACACGAAAGAAGTAATGGTGATTTTGATCAGAGAATTCGCCACGGCGGACGAAGAGATGAAGAAAATTACTTTGAAAGTGGTCAAACAGTGCGTGCAAACCGACGGCGTCGATAGCGAATACGTGCGAACGGAAATCATTCCTCCGTTTTTCAAAAACTTTTGGGTGAGAAGAACCGCTTTAGATAGGAGAAATTACTTGGCTTTGGTAGAAACAACCGTTGAATTAGCGTTAAAAGTAGGCGCGTCCGATATAATCTCTAAAATTGTCGAAGATCTAAAGGACGAATCCGAGCCGTTTCGACGAATGGTCATGGAATGCGTGACGAAGGTTGTCGAACATTTAGGGGTTTCCGATGTCGACCAAAGATTGGAAGAATTGTTGGTCGATGGTGTCCTGTACTCATTCCAAGAGCAAACGCAAGACGAAAACGACATCATGTTGAATGGTTTCGGTACCGTCGTTAACGCTCTCGGTCAAAGAGCGAAACCGTACTTGCCGCAAATTTGCGGCACGATCAAATGGCGCTTGAACAACAAAAATCAAGACATTCGTCAACAAGCGGCAGATTTGATTTCAAAAGTCGCGCCGGTCATGAAAGTGTGCGAAGAAGAGCAATTGATTTGCCATTTAGGTGTTGTCTTATACGAATACTTGGGCGAAGAATATCCGGAAGTTTTAGGATCCATTCTTGGCGCTTTGAAATCCATCGTCGCCGTGGTCGGCATGTCGAAGATGACGCCGCCGGTGAAAGATTTGTTGCCGAGATTGACGCCGATTTTGAAAAACAGGCACGAAAAAGTGCAAGAAAATTGCGTGGATTTGGTCGGGAGAATCGCCGATCGAGGCGCGGAGTTTGTCCCCGCTAAAGAGTGGATGCGGATCTGTTTTGAACTGCTCGAGCTCTTGAAGGCGCGAAAGAAAGCCATTCGAAGAGCGTCGGTGAATGCGTTTGGGTACATCGCCAAAGCGATTGGACCGCAGGACGTCTTAGCGACGTTGTTAAACAACTTGAAAGTGCAGGAAAGACAAAACAGAGTGTGCACGACGGTGGCCATTGCCATCGTCGCGGAAACTTGCGCACCGTTTACCGTCTTGCCGGCGTTGATGAACGAATACCGGGTGCCGGAGATCAACGTACAAAATGGCGTTTTGAAATCCTTAGCGTTCTTGTTTGAATACATCGGCGAGATGGGTAAAGATTACATCTACGCCATCGCACCGTTAATTGAAGACGCGCTGATGGACAGAGATATCGTGCACAGACAAACCGCGTGCGTGGCGGTGCGGCATTTACTTTTGGGGTGCGCTCGATTAAATTGCGAAGACGCGGCGACGCACTTGATGAATTTCGTCTGGCCGAACGTGTTTGAACAGTCCCCACACGTCGTGAACGCGGTCAACGAAGCCATCGAAGCTTCGAGAGTGACGTTAGGTCCGGCTTATACTTTATCCCACTTAGTTCAGGGCTTGTTTCATCCAGCGAGAATGGTTAGAGAGCGATACTGGCGCTTATACAACAACTTGTACGTCGGGTCGCAACAGAGTTTAGTCGCCGCGTACCCTCGATTGAAAGACGATAAAGAGAACGTGTACAGAAGGCACGAATTGGAAATGGTACTATAATAACATATAAGCGAGCGTTGTATTCTTGATATCATATAAATCATCGGAAGTACCAGTACCGTATAGGTATGCAGTGAACTCTTTCACTACAACTTGCGTACAAACCTTTCTAAAATAATACATTCGTGCTCCAATTTGCGCTACGCGTTGACTTTAAATCAAAAGCACTCTTTTTCTCTCTATATATATAAACATCTATTATTTTTAAGCTAGTCAAAATCGCTATCCTCGTCGCTGTCCGTCTTGTGAAATCCTCTCTTCATGCGTCTGTTTGCTAATTCTCTCATCACTTCCTCCTTATCGATCTGTTCGTCTCCTTTCTCCTCCTCGGCGGTATCCTTCTCTTCCTCTTCAATCGCGCCCGCCTCTAACAACCGTTTCTCTAAAGCCATCGTCTTGTAATCGTCTTTGTTCCCAAAGTCCTCGAACCCGACGATTCGATCGAACGCGATGCCGTTTTTAAACAGAATCAAACACGGTAAAACTTTCACGTTCAACTTTTCCGTGAAAAACGGCAAATCCGGCGCGTTTGCCTTCATAAATCTAGTTTTAAAATACTTTTGACTCAAGCTTTGCAAGTGTTTGTGGAGGATTTTACACCTCTCGAACTCGTCCAAGGAGAAATGCACGACGCATAAATGCGAAGACGTGACGGCAGATAAGAAATCTTTCTCCTCGACCGGCGAGTACGATCCGTGGCCTAACCGTTCCATCTCGAACCGGAGCTTTTGCGCTGCGTTAGAGGAAGAAGAAGAAGAATACATATTTGTGTCAGTAGATGACATCTCTCGATATTGAAAAGTAAAAGAGCGTGAGGAAGTAAAAGAAAGAAGAAAATCGCACGAGAGAGAGAGAGAGAGAATAACGATGATAATAAAAGCATCGATCGCGTCTCTTCATCATCCGCGCGCAACAAAGCGTACCATTTTTTAGTTCCTCGAGTCGTTTCTTCTGCATCCGTTCCACGAATGCCTCGTCGTCGTCTTCGTTCAAGTTTACCACGACGCCATTATTATTCCTTCTTCTCGATGCGTCGCCTTCTTTTTCTTCTTTCAGTAGCATTTCTCTCTGATAATCTCTCGCGGCCTGTTCCATGACGTGGCCGTAGTTCAACGAGCTCATCGTCGATTGGAAGTTTTCCGTTTTTGAAAAGTTTGGGAGTTGATTTGTTTCTGTCGTCATGGTTTTCCTTTTTATTTACTTATATATGTGATGTTGTTATTGCTCTCGATGATAATCGTTTCTTTCTCTCTCTCTCTATATATATATATATACACGCGTGCGTGTTCTCAGACGATGATGATGATGATACGCGAGCGCGTGTGATGTCAATGTGATGATAGAAGATGCGCACAAATTTTTTCTGAAGAGTCAACGCCCCAAAAAATTTCGAATTTTTTCTCACTTACGTATTGAAATACTAATAAATCGCTAAACGAACGCGCGCCTCTCCCGGGAGCTCCAAATACCCGCGTCTCGAACTCTCGGGTCGTTTTCGGACGCACGCACTCTTGGTGGTGGTGGTGGTGTTTCGCCGATTTCTAAACTGTACTGTGATTTTACTACTACAACTACTACAATCTCTAATAATAATGAATTTTATGATGACCTCTATCTAAACTATCGCTAAACGAACGCCTCCCGGGAGCTCCACGGACCCGTCTCGAACTCTCGGGTCGTTCGGACGCACGTACACTACATTTTGTTGTTTCTTTTTCTTCCCCGTCGTCTGTCGTCGTCTGCCGTTTTTCTTTTCGTCGTCGCCGAAGAGTTTGACTCGCGTCTGGTAGTTGATCTGGACCATCTTGCGTTCGCAACCGGCGTCTCGGGACAAGCATCCTCCGTCTGTTCGCGGGGAGAACTTTTTGAAACCGTGAAATCCTCCGTTTTCACCAAACGCCGCTGGATTTTTAAACGCCAAGAGGTTTCCTCCGTACGCGTCGTTCGCCGGCGTGCTATTCGAGCGCAAATCTCTCCTCGCCAACAGCTGTAGTTTACCGCACTCGCCGCACTCGGATTCGTGCACCCACTCTTCGTTTAAATACACGAGAGCCGTGACAATTTTGGACGCGTCGTCGGCGTGAATTCTCCCATCTTCTTTCGTCGCTACGCCTCGAATAGTCGACCGAATAAACGTGTTCGACAAATCCGTTTGGAAGACTTGTTCGAACGCCTTCCGCAACGTCGCGCTCGCCATCGCGTCCAAAAACGCTTCGAAAGAACCGCCTATTTCGTTCCTTTTTCTGAGCGCGCCTTCGTCGATGTTCCCGCCACCGTACGACGATATTCGTTTCAAACTCTCCGGGAAATCTCTGTTCACTTCGCGCAAGCATTCTTTCGAGATGAATCCCGGAACGTAGACGTGTTCGAATGGCTTTTTGGACACTCGAGCTGTCAGTAAATCATCGATTCGAAGCGAGCACGAGGAGGAGGAGGAGGAGGAGGAGGACAACAACTCACTCTCACTCATTTTCACGACAGAATCATCGACAAAAGTATCATCGTAACCAACGTTTGCAGTCGTCGTCTTCGTCGTCACGCGCGTCGTCGTCGTCGCGGTGGTGGTGAGTAAGAAGAAGACGACGAGCGCGAGGAAGAAAAAACTTAAAAACCGATTATGATTTCCATTTCCATTACTATTAATAGCATTGAAGAAGAACCCCTCATAAAAAGGAGAAGAAGAAGAAGAAGAAGAAGAAGAAGAAGAAGAAGAAGACGTCATTATTTTTCTCTCTTCCTCTCTTCTTCTCGCGTTCCGGTCTTCTTTCTTCTTCTTCTTCAATCGCGGATTTAGTACTCGTAGTGATTACATTAAAAGTCGTGTTTAGGGTTTAGCACACCCTAAACGTATAAAAAACGTTGGTGATTTTGATACGAAAGCTTTCGTCAAAATAACAACGCCAACAACGATAAAGAGAGAGAGAGAGAGAGAGAGAAAAGAGAGAGACACACGCACGCGCACATGGTGACCAAAACCACCAATCCAGCGACGGCAACAACAACGCCACCACCTCCGCCCGCGTACGACTCGTTAACGACGAACCGCAAAAACGAATCCTCGAAATTGGAAGACGCGTCCTCTGTCGGTACTTCGAATCATCAAAACGTGGCGGACGAGAACGCTTCGTCCTCCTCGTGGTGCGCTTCGTTATCCATTCAAGAGTTGAGAAAGTTAGCTCCGAATACCGATCGACTCGGGTACGATGCGAGCAACAACAACAACGACGACGATGAACGAGAGGAGAAGATCACGCTGACTTGTCACGTGGTGAATCCAAAGAAGATTGGACAAGGTATGAACACGGTTTGATTAGCAGAGAGAGAGATTCGCGTTCTCCTTCTTCTTTCGCTTCGTTCCATTCGCTCGATTCTTGCTCTCTGTCTCTCTCTCTCTCTCACTCTCTCCTCGTTCTCGTACGTGTTTAACAACTCACCGATAAATGTACTTTTATCTCCTTCTTCTTCTTTTATCGTAAAAATACAGGCTTGACCGCGTACGCGTCGTATACGATCAAATCAGAATCCACCTGTCGCTTGTACAACAAAGCGAGCGCGCAAGTCGAACGACGATACTCCGACTTTGAGTGGGTGCGAAACAAATTGTTGCAAAACTACCCGGGTCTTGTTTTGTACAAGTTGCCGGAGAAAATATCCGTCGCAGATCCTTTCGATGAGGAATTTTTAGAGAAGAGAAGAGACGGGTTCGAACAGTTCTTGAAGGCGGCGTGCGAAAACGAAGAGTTGAAATTGAGCAAAGTTTTGATGCAGTTTTTGTGCGACGATCAGTTGGAAAAAGAGCCGTGGTACGCGAAAGTGAACGCGACGTCCGCGTTAGATGGCATTGGGTCCATGTTTAGCGGGTTAGGGAACGAGGACGAGTCGGTGCCGAATAATAAGAGTAACACGCCGCAAAAGACAGATGCTAACAATAACAACAACAATAACAACGAATCTCCGGAACAAGCGACCACGTCGTCGGGAAACAAAGAAGATCCAGACTTTGCCGCTTTATCCAGCTACATCAAAAAGCTCGAAAAAGAGCTCAAAGTCTCCGTCGATGTCGCCGAGCAAGTCATTTTGAGTTTCTACTCGTTGGCGATGCTTTCGGAAGCGATGGGCGAAAACGCCTCGTTCTTGGGCGATTGCGAAACCAGAGGCGCGCAAATGTTGCTGAAATCTAATCAAGCCGGCGGGTTAGGTAAAGCGTTCAAGAAAACCGGTGAAGCAATGAAAGCTATGAAAGATCCAATGGAACGCCGATCGAAAGATTTGAGCAAGCAATTTCGGCAGCCGTTGGTGTGGGCGAAACACTTGAGCGAGAGTTGCAGAGAAAGCACGGAAGCTCGAGCGAAGTGTTTGTACGACGTCATCCAAGCGAAGAAGCGATTAGAGCAGGCCAGGAAAAAGTTGGAGAATCAGCTGGGCGGTGGATCGATCGTCGTCAACGCGCCGCCGGGGAATAGCAGTAGCACGCCAGACGCGACGCCGACGAAAGTAGGGGCTACTGACTCACCCACAAGCACGGCGGGAACGCCAAATGCCGCGGCGGGAACGCCGAGCAACGCCACGGAACAACTCACGTCGTGGTTTTCCTCGGTCACCGCTTCGTTAACCGCAAAACCACCGACGATTTACGAGATGCAACAAGACGTTGAATTGAAAACGCGAGAGGCGAAAGCGATGGAGGCGAAATACGAAATCGTGAAGAGAAGAACCATGGTTGAGTTACCGAACGCGCACGAACGCATCGAAAAAGTGTTGAATTCCTGTTTCGAAGACATGACGCAATTGATGCAAGAGTTGGCGAAAGTACAAGTCGCAGAGTTTGAAAGCATCATGCCTGGCTCCACGAACGCGCAGCCGAATAACAAATGATTATATCATTACCCGCACCAAAACGCAAACGGGCGCGCTGGACGTACGGTTGCGTGTGAAGTGTGATGAAGCGTGTGCGTGTGCGAAGTGTTGTTAAATTATTCTTTTTAAAATATAAAAAACGATTACAGTCAAAAACGCGTTGATTTGTATTTGGTATTGATGCTTTCTCTCTCATCTCTCTCTCTCTCTCTCTCTCTCTTTCCAAAACCCCCCTCTTTTCGCCGCGCTACTACTACCTTTAGCGTCTCTTCCCTTTCACCAACATTTTCTTCAACCCCGGGAACTTCTGGAATAAAACCAAATACGCGAACGCGCCGTGCGAGAGCAAAGTAATCAACACCCAAGCGAAACTCTCCCCGGTGAGAAGCTTCAGCGCGATCAGCGCAAACGCGAGTTTAACGACCATCATAATCTTCTTCAAAACTTTCATCAAAACGAAACCGGCTGCGGCTCCCGCGTATATTCGCAACACTTTTCGATTGGCGCGAGCAAACTGCAACACCGTCTTCGCCACGACGACAGAAACCGGCCACGGAATGGGCAACCAAATCCACGACAACACGCCTAAATAGACTCTATCGTTAACCACCATCGTCGAGAAGAAGAAATAATCGTCGTAGAGCATGTTTTTCGAGCACAACTCGCCTTCGGGTTGAATCCACCTGGAAACCGAATCCACCAAAGAACTCGAAGAAGAACTCGAAGAAGAGGACCCTAACTTCTCTCTCACGCACTTGGCGTAAAAGCTCTCTCTCGTTGGTCTCGCGTAAGGGCTGATTGCCGTGAAAAACACGCCCAAACAGAGGAGAAGCGTCGCGTATTTTCTCAACATCGCCACACTTTTTGTCGTATTACCGTTGGTGTTGTTGGAGTTACTGTTGATTCGATTCGGCGGTTTCGGCTTCCCGATGTTTTTATCATTCCCAGCACTACCACGACCACCACCGCGAGTCGCCATGACGATCGATCGCACACCACTTATTCCCTCCTCGGTTTATGCGTCGTCGCGCGGAACGAACGAACGAACGAACGAACTTCGCGCTATTCTTATATGTGAATATATAAAAGGTCACACTCTCTCTATATAAGTCTGTTTGTGTGTTTAGGGTTGCAATCGATTTTTGTTGGGGTGATGCGTTTCGTTTCTCTGCAAACCACACTCTCTAACTGCGCACAGAACGACGACGACGACGACGAGAAACCTCTCCTCCTCCTTTGCGCGTTCGTTCTTCCCCGGTTCTTTTTTTGTGTTGTTCTTTGTGTGCGTAAGTGAGAGAGAGGGTGTGTGTGTGTGTCTGTGTGTGTGTGTTGACCTTTCGCCCTTTCCTTTCTTTTCCCCGCCCGCTTTTAGATATTTACCTAACTAAATTCTCTAAAAGAAGCAAATACAACAACCGCTCCGGTGAGAAGAAGAAGACGAACTTGAAAGAGAAAGAGAGAGAATAAAGATGATACGAAAATCTCTGCGATCCTCTCACAGGTGGAACCCGTCTCGACCTTTTTACGTTCCAGTTTTTGCGAGGAAGTTTAGACCAGATTTCTCCTTCTCGGAACAAAATACCGAGGAAGCTTTGAGAGAGAGAGCGATGAAATCATCGAACACGGATTCTTTCTCCTCCGCGGTGCAGCTCGAATCGGAGATTGGCCAGAGACGGTATGAGTTTTGCTTGCGAACTATGAAAGAGCAGAGGGGAGAAAATCCAGAGCTCGTGGAGCTGGTGATTGCGTCTTTGTTGAGGGCGACGGATTGCGACGTGGCGAGAACGCTCCACCGCGCGCAGCAGTATTTTGATTTTTACGAAGAAGTGTTCGGGGAGTTGTCGTTTAAGCAAACGTTGACGAACAATCGGCAGATGTTGCGAGAGAGTTTTGAATCCGAAGTTGTGCAGGTTTTTGAAAATTGCGACGATAAAGGAAGAGGTGCGATTGTCATTTTGATGAATCGGATATTGCCGGGACAACCAGAATTCAGCGGGATGCAGATGATACGACTGTTCAATTATTTAATGCTTCGTACGCTGAGGAATTATCCGACGACGCAGAAAAATGGTTTCATCATCATCGCCGATATGGGTGGGTTGTCTTTCGAAAACTATTCGTTTGCAATCACTCGAACGAACTTGTACGTGCTCAGCAAATTTTTACCGTGTAAAATACACAAGATTTGCTTGTTGCGACCGTTGTATTTCGTAAAGTTTGTGTTGCCGGCGCTAAAGTCGTTCGCGTTTCCTGGACCTATGGCATCGCGCGTGCACATATTGACGCAAGATCCCAGAGATTTGTTGAGGCAACCTATAAATTTAAGGCCGGAGATTTTGCCGCCAATGTACGGCGGCACCAACAGGAGTTACGATTTCATGTCGCGCCTCAGAGGGTGGAGGTTGGAGGAAGAGGAGAGGGCGTGTAGCGATATGGGAGGCTCGTGCGGAGGTGCAAGAGGAGAAAATTGCCACGGTGATGGAACGGAAGAAGGGGGTAGCGATAGAAGTCGACGAGGAGGAGGAGGATCAAAGAAGATGAATAGCGAACACAAGCGGGGTAGGAAATCGACCGATTCCATCGGCTCGGACCGAAAGCAAAATGACGACGATGACAACAACAACAACGATTCGAGCAGACTGGACGCGAAGGAGCAGCGGGGTCTACCACCGCGGGTACCTGATACCGACAGAGGCGACAACTGTGGTTTCGTTCGAGAACGCTTCGAACGCCGAGACGAATACGGCAACGAAATCGACATGGATGCGACGAGAAGTGCGGATTCGATAGGCAGCGACAACAATGGCGACGATGTCGACAACGAAACCACGTCCTACAGGAGCTATGAGTCCGCCAAAGGGAAAATCCCGGCTTCCAGTTCCATGAACACGCAGTAGCAGCAGCCGATTGACATTTTTTTGTAATGTATATTTTCGATTTATCGCGAGACAAAAATCTCACTCTTAAACCACTACCGGTATCAGCGACACAAGAGAAGAAGAA
>Ga0182095_1280458_pt1 | contig 12086 bp, 9 predicted proteins | sample 041ome_19_FD_127784 | JGI IMG/M metagenome (GOLD analysis project Ga0182095, IMG submission 127784) | Metatranscriptome of coastal salt marsh microbial communities from the Groves Creek Marsh, Georgia, USA - 041412BS metaT (Metagenome... | ecosystem: Environmental > Aquatic > Marine > Intertidal...
CTGGGCACAGCATCATCCGCGAGGGGTATTGTGGGGCCATACGGCAAAAATATGACTAAGTAGTTATAATTCACCGCATGAATAAAGGCTGATTGCCCAGCACACATTATATGAAAAACCTGAACCAAATTGATCTGAACCTCCTAGTCTATCTCGAAGTGTTACTGCGCGAGCGCAACGTCACGCAAGCCGCCAATCAACTCGGACTGTCTCAACCCGCTATGAGCAACGGCCTGCGTCGACTCCGCGCTTTGTTCGACGACCCTCTGCTGGTTCGCACATCCGAGGGTATGGCACCGACCGAGCGCGCGCTGGAACTGGAACCGCTGGTAAAGGACATCTTGCTGGGGGTCGATCGCGCGATGCAACCAGCGACGGAATTCGCACCAGGTGAAGCCCAGATGGTAGTGCGGATCATGGCCAGTGACTACGCTGAGTCGACCCTGTTTCCCGCAGTCCTCAACCAACTCCGCGAGCACGCGCCGGGCATTACCCTGGACATCATGAACCCGTCCGACGTCAGCTTTCTGGATGTCGAGCGGGGCAAAGTCGATTTGGTCATCAACCGATTCGATCAGATGCCACAATCCTTTCACCAGATTACCCTTTGGCAAGACAGCTTTTCGTGTCTGCTGAGCCCGGACAATGCCATACTCGGTGATTTCTCGCTGCGCTCGTACCTCGGCGCCGACCACATCTGGGTGAGTAAAACCGGCATGGGGGTGGGGGTGGGGGTCGACCCCAGTGATGTTCAGCGGCTGGGGTGGGTCGATGCAGCATTGGCCGTGCTGGGTGAGAAGCGACGGATCCGCGTGTTTACCCGCCACTATCAAGCGGCAATGACGCTGGCAGAGCAAAACGACCTGATCGTCACCCTACCTACCCGTGCCACTTGGCTTAAACGGGACAATCCTCGGGTCGTGGTGCGCCCAGTACCTTTTGACATACCCCCGCTGGAATTGAAAATGGCGTGGAGTCCACTGCTACACAATAACCCACCGCATCGCTGGGTGAGGCAGTTCATCACGGCGATTGCGCGATCCCTCGACGCGCCTCCATGCGACGCTGTATAAATTTTGAGAATACCCTGTATCGATTGAATTTCTATGATCAATAGTGATGAGCCAGTAGAGTGGCGGCCTCATCAACAGATCCACCATCGCTGACCTCTGGAGTCTGCCTCATGTCCTCACGAATTGAATGTGCCGGCCTTTTGATCGACGCCGCACTGCACGCGCTCCTAGTCGACGAGATTGCACCGGGCACCGGTATTGACCCCGACGCCTTCTGGGAGGGTGTGGCAGCCATCTGGAAAACATTGGGCCCCCAGAATCAGCGTTTGCTGGCGGAACGTGACAGGCTACAAGCCCAGATCGATCATTGGCACCGGGATCACAGGGGCGAGTCTTGGAACGCACAGGCTTACGAGGCTTTCCTACAAGACATCGGCTATCTCCACCCGGAACCGGCGCCCTTTCAGATTTCGACTGCCCAGGTGGACCCGGAAATCGCCCTCATCGCAGGGCCACAGCTGGTGGTACCGGTAATGAACGCACGTTATGCCCTCAACGCGGCTAACGCGCGCTGGGGCAGCTTGTATGACGCACTCTATGGCACCGACGTCATCCCCGAGGATAACGGCGCAGTGCGTGGCGGTGGGTATAACCCTGTTCGGGGCGATCGCGTAATTGCTTGGGCGAGAGACTTTCTGGATGAGCACTTCCCTCTGACTGACGGCCTTCACCGTGACGCCACCGGCTATACCATGGACAGCGGAACCCTGCAGGTCGGCCTGACCTCGGGCACAGTAGGGTCCTTGGCTGACCCCACTCAACTGGTGGGATACACCGGCAACAGTGACGCACCGAACAGCGTGCTTTTAAAGCACCACGGCCTGCATGCCGAGATACAGATTGATCGAACACACCCGGTAGGTGCCACTGATAAGGCGGGCATCAAGGATATCTGTCTGGAGTCTGCCCTCACGACCATTCAGGACTGCGAGGATTCCGTTGCCGCGGTGGATGCCGAGGATAAGGTTGTGGTCTATCGTAATTGGCTGGGCCTTATGAAAGGCGACCTGACCGATACCTTTACAAAGGGCAATGCCAGCCTGACCCGTCGCCTGAACCCTGACCGACAATTTACTACCCCCGAGGGCGGCACGCTGACGCTACCCGGCCGAAGTCTGCTATTTGTGCGCAATGTGGGCCATCTTATGACCAACCCGGCGATTCTCGACGCCGCGGGCAACGAGATCCCGGAAGGCTTCATGGACGGCCTGTTCACCACCTTCTGCGCGCTGCACGACCTGAGAGGTACAGGGGATCTAAAGAACTCACGAAGCGGCTCCATGTATATCGTGAAACCCAAAATGCACGGGCCGGACGAGGTCAGCCTGACGGTTGAGCTGTTCTCGCAAATCGAGGCTCTATTCCAGTTGCCACGCAACACTCTCAAAGTAGGCATCATGGATGAGGAGCGCCGCACCACCGTGAATCTGGCCGAGTGCATCCGTCGCGCCAGCGAGCGTATCGTATTCATTAATACGGGCTTTCTCGACAGGACAGGCGACGAGATTCACACCAGCATGGAGGCGGGTGCGGTTACCGCCAAGAGCGCCATGAAAGCGGAAACCTGGATTAATGCTTACGAAGACTGGAATGTGGATACCGGCCTTGCCTGCGGGCTGCAGGGCAAGGCCCAGATCGGCAAGGGCATGTGGGCCATGCCCGATCTGATGGCAGAGATGCTGACCAGCAAGGTAGGGCATCCCAATGCCGGCGCCAGTTGTGCCTGGGTTCCCTCACCCACCGCTGCGACGCTGCATGTGACCCACTACCACCGCGTCGCGGTAGCCGAGGTGCAAGCAGCGCTCTGTGGTCAGCACCGGCGGTCCCTGACTGAACTGCTGACGATCCCCCTTGGCGACACCGCTGCGCTCTCGGCGGAGACTATCCAACAAGAGCTCGACAACAATGCGCAGGGCATTCTGGGTTATGTAGTGCGATGGGTAGAGCACGGCGTGGGGTGCTCCAAGGTGCCCGACATCCACAACGTGGGGCTGATGGAAGACCGCGCAACACTGCGCATCTCCAGCCAGCATATTGCCAACTGGTTACATCACGGTGTGGTTAGCGAGGATCAGGTAACAGCGTCGCTGGCGCGCATGGCGGCCGTGGTGGATGAGCAGAACCGGGCAGACCCCAATTATACCCCTATGACCAGAAACCTCGATACCAGCGAGGCGTTTCGGGCTGCCAGCGAGCTGGTATTTGCAGGCACTGCCCAACCCAGCGGCTACACCGAGCCTGTACTGCACGCGCGGCGCCTCGCGTTCAAAGCTAAGTACCCAGGCTAAGTAGCCGCCCCCGCTTTCGCATAACAGGGGGCTCTCAAACATCGTCTGACTCTATGTGACCAATGTTGTCATATCTGGCATTGACTGGCTTTTTTTCGGTTTCCTCGCGTTAAAAAGACTTGCAATGCTTTCCAGAACATGGAAAATTCGCGATATGCAAAAATAATTTGCAGTTTGCATTTACCGGGGAAGGTTTGCTGGCACCGGCTAGCGCACCGCTAACCCATGGCAACCACATGATTTCAAAGGAGAGAAACATGTTAAAGCAACAGCAAAAAGGATTTACCCTCATCGAACTGATGATCGTTATCGCGATTATCGGTATTCTGGCCGCCCTCGCGCTACCGGCCTATCAAACCTACGCCAAGAAAGCGAAGTTCTCAGAAGTCGTGATGGCCACTACGGCCGTCAAATCGGCTATTGATATCTGCTACCAAACCAAGGGCAGCATGGAAGCATGTCAACCCGATAACGGTACTACTGGATCGAAGTCCGTGCTTGCGGCAGAGGCCAATGCGATATCTGGAGCTCACGTGGCTTTAGTTGAGGCTGCATACGACGGCACAACAAGCCCCGCTAGTCTCAAAATTACGGCGACAGGTGAAGATCCCGTGGATGGGGAAACATATATTCTCGTGGGAACCGATGCAGGAACAGGCTCTTTGTCATGGGATTTGGATGCGACCTCGAGCTGCCTTCTCAGCGGTCTCTGTGACGAGCGCGGCTAGATAATCAAGCCATAAAAATTGTAGAGGCGCTGTGATAGCCCGAGCAGGAGATATTTCCGACTCGGGCCTTTTTCGCACTGTGAGGTTGGAGCTAGACCGCATAGCGCGCGTGGACTCTCCTCAAATCAATAAAAGACCTGGCACAAAATTCGTCATGGCATTTCGCGAGCACACGTTTTGATTACTGCGGCAATCAGAAATCATCACGACGGCGCCCAAGGGTTGGGCGGACGATTAGTGTCCAAGGGCATCCTCACGCGGGATCAGTCGATTAAGGTGGAGGGGGAAGCGCGAGCGCTCAATATCTCGCTCGTTCGCTATCTCATCGATACCCTCAACATCGAAACTAAAACTCTTGCCGAGATGGCCTCGGCCGAATACGGCATCCCGGTTTTTGATATTTCGGCGATGAACCGAGACCTGCTGCCCGATCACCAAATCGACAGCGATATGATGATGAAGCATCATGCGGTGCCGCTATTTCAACGCGGGAATCGGTTGTTCGTGGCCGTCTCAGACCCGATGAATCTTGCCGCCCTCAACGAATTCAAATTCGCAGCGGGCATGAACACCGACGCGGTACTGGCTGACGACGCCGCGCTCACCCAGCTCATTCACGATATTGCGGAGGGCGCCAGCGGGTTCGAGCGCGATATGGCCTCCTTCGGTACCGAGGGCGAGTACGATCTGGAAATGGGCACGAGTACCGCAGAGGAGGAAGACACTCCCGATGCTGCGGACGACACCCCAATTGTGCGCTTTGTGAACAAAATTCTGCTCGACGCCATCAGGCAAGGTGCTTCCGACATACACTTTGAGCCCTACGAAAAAGACTACCGCGTGCGCTTTCGCACCGATGGTATTCTTCGCGAGGTGGTGAATCCGCCGCGTAACCTGGCGCCCCGCCTCGCAGCGCGCCTCAAAGTGATGTCACAAATGGATATCTCTGAGCGTCGCATGCCCCAGGATGGGCGGATACAAATGAAGCTTTCCAAAAAGCGCGCCATCGATTTTCGGGTCAATACGCTGCCCACCCTGTACGGAGAAAAAATCGTACTGCGGATTCTCGATCCCAGTTCGGCGCACATGGGTATCGATGCGCTGGGCTATGAGCCGGAGCAAAAAGCGCTTTATCTGGAGGCACTGCAAAGACCCCAAGGTATGATCCTGGTAACCGGGCCCACCGGCTCAGGCAAAACCGTCTCGCTCTATACTGGGCTCGGCATACTCAACGAACCCGAGCGCAATATTTCTACCGCCGAGGATCCGGTGGAAATCAATATGGCAGGCATTAATCAGGTGCTGGTTAATACCAAGGTCGGGCTCAGTTTTGCCGAGGCCCTGAGATCCTTCCTCCGCCAGGACCCGGATGTAATCATGGTAGGCGAGGTTCGTGACCTCGAAACTGCCGAGATCGCCATCAAGGCTGCGCAAACGGGTCATCTCGTGCTCTCAACAGTGCATACCAACAGTGCCGCTGAGACCGTCACGCGACTGCTCAACATGGATATACCCGCTTTCAACATTGCTGCCTCGGTCACATTGATTATTGCGCAGCGATTGGCGCGACGATTGTGCAGCCATTGTGCCGTACCCGAAACCAGCGTGCCCCGCGAAGCATTGATGCAGCTGGGATTCAGCGCCGATCAGTTAAATCAGGCCCACATTAAAAAGCCGGTGGGCTGTAAGCAATGCAAGGGGGGCTACAAGGGCCGAGTAGGTATTTACGAAGTGGTCAAAATTAATAAGGCACTCGCGTCGGCCATTATGGATGGTGCCAACTCACTGGAACTTGATCGCACTGCCCGGGAAGCGGGCTTTAATGATCTTAGACAGTCGGCGCTCAAAAAATGTGGCGAAGGCTTGATCAGCCTTGAAGAGGTCAGCCGTGTGACCACGGATTAATCAGCGCTCCACCAGAAATGACAATCCAACTCAGTTAAAGAAAGCTCACAGGTATGAAAACAATGGCAGCAGCAAACACCGTATTTGTCTGGAGCGGCATCGACCGTAACGGACGCAAGTCCACCGGAGAATTGCGCGCCAGCTCCGCGGCTATCGCCCGGGTGCAACTGCGCAAACAAGGGGTGGCGGCCAAAACCGTCAAGAAGAAATCCAAACCGCTGTTTTCTCTGGGCGCCGCACCGATCAAAGCCGCCGACATCGCCATCTTCACCCGCCAACTAGCGACCATGATGAAGGCGGGTGTGCCTCTGGTTCAGGCCTTCGACATCGTGGCCGAGGGCACTGATCATCAAAAAATGCGCGAGCTCATCACCACCATCCGCACTAATGTCGCGTCGGGAACAGGGCTCGCCGGCTCCCTCGCCAAGCACCCCCAACACTTTGACGACCTCTTTTGTTCTCTCGTGGCATCGGGGGAGAACTCGGGCACGTTGGAAGTCATGCTGGACCGAGTGGCCACCTATAAAGAAAAAACCGAGGCCTTGAAGGCAAAAATCAAAAAAGCACTCACCTACCCTGCAGCGGTCGTTGTGGTGGCAATTGTGGTCACGGGTATTCTGTTGGTGAAAGTAGTCCCCCAATTTGCCGAGAGCTTTCGGGGCTTTGGCGCCGACCTGCCGGGCTTTACACTGTTTGTGCTGCGGATCTCCGAATGGGTACAGGGTTGGTGGTTTGTGCTGATGCTGGGCCTGTTCGCGGCGGGCTATGCTTTTTCTCAGGCCAAGCGGCGCTCCACGCGATTTGCTGATTGGATCGACAGCGTCTCACTGAAGATACCCATTATTGGCGACGTAGTTCACGACGCGGTCATCGCACGTTTTTCGCGAACGCTTTCCACCACCTTTGCAGCCGGTGTGCCTTTGGTTGAGGCCCTCGACTCCACCGCCGGTGCCGCCGGCAATGCCATCTACAGTCGGGCAATCAAACGGATCCGCGAAGACGTCACCTCAGGTACGGCGCTGGCCACAGCGGTGCGCAGTACCGGGTTATTTCCCACTATGTTGCTGCAAATGACATCCATCGGCGAAGAGTCCGGCGCACTGGATGATATGCTGGGTAAAGTGGCAGATCATTACGAAGCCGCCGTGGATAATGCGGTAGACAGCCTAAGTTCGCTAATGGAACCCATGATCATGTCCATACTGGGCGTTTTGGTCGGCGGCTTGATGATCGCGATGTATATGCCCATATTTACGCTCGGATCTGTGATGTAAACAGATAGAATCACGTCTGCGACATGATAGAGGTAACAGCTTCTGACCATACCGCCCTTTTTCACTGACCCCGCGGTTTTTACGATGTACTGCGGCGCCCTCGGGTTGATTGTGGGGAGCTTCCTCAATGTGGTGATTTTGAGATTACCCCGCATGATGGAGCAAACCTGGCGCCGGGAATGCTGTGAACTGATGGATCAGCCGGTGACTGAGGCGCCCAGAATCAGCCTGTCGTTTCCCGGCTCCCAATGTCCGGGTTGTGGCGCCGCGATTCGTCCTTGGCACAATATTCCGGTACTGAGCTGGCTCGTTCTCCGCGGTCGCTGTAACCACTGCCACACCGCAATCTCTATCCGATACCCGGTGGTCGAGCTGATAACCGGACTGCTATCCGCTGCGGCCGCCTGGCATTTTGGCTTTGGCCTAGAAGCGACCAGCGCACTGGTACTGATTTGGTTATTGGTAGCGCTCACTGGTATCGATCTCGACACCCAACTGCTGCCCGATAGCGTCACCCTGCCGCTCCTGTGGATCGGTCTGGGCGTCAATCTTTTTGGGATCTGGACGCCCCTGTCCTCAGCGGTGCTCGGCGCCATGCTCGGCTATGGATCGCTTTGGAGCGTTTACTGGCTGTTTAAATTAACAACGGGCAAAGAAGGTATGGGTTATGGCGACTTCAAGCTGCTCGCCGCACTGGGCGCCTGGTTTGGTTGGCAGGCCGTGCCGCTGATGATTCTACTGTCCTCCTTTGTTGGTGCGGCACTGGGGATTGCTATCCTGGTAGCGAGGCGGCAAGGCCGGGATACACCGATGCCCTTTGGTCCCTATCTCGCGGGCGCAGGCCTCTTGACCTTGTTCTTTGGCGATAACCTGATCAACCAATATTTGGCCATGGTAACGCTCTGACATGCTGCGCGTGGGTATTACCGGAGGTATCGGGAGTGGCAAAACCGCGCTGACCGATTGGCTGGCCCAACAGGGTATTACGGTGGTGGATGCGGATCTCGCCGCACGGGTTGTGGTGGCGCCCGGTCAACCGGCGCTGGCCGAGATCGCCGTGGCTTTCGGCAATAGCTACCTTTTACCCGATGGCCAGTTGGATCGAGCCGCCCTGCGCAAGCTGGTGTTTGCGGATACCGACAAGCGCAAGGCGCTGGAAGCTATTACCCATCCACGCATCAGGGAAGAACTAATCAAACAACTCGCGGCTGCCGATTCTTCCTACGCGGTATTGAGCTCCCCGCTGCTTCTGGAGAGCGGCCAGTCCGAATTGGTTGACGTGAGCGTTATTGTCGATGTACCCGAGGCTATTCAGATTGCGCGCACCGTGGAGAGAGATGGCAACGACCAGACTCTCGTAGAGGGGATCATGGCAGCGCAACTGGAACGGGAAGCCAGAAAAAGCCGTGCTGACATTGTGATTGATAACAGCGGCACGCTGGAGGATCTCCACGATAAGGCAGCCATCTTGCACCAGACTTTACTGGCGCGCGCCACCCACACTTAGCCCGCAATCAATCGATTTAGAATCGGGGCGTTAGCTGCGGGAAAAGCCCAATCACGTAAGTCCTCTGGCAGTTGCCACGCCAGTGGCTGCCCTTCTAGCCCGCAGGCCTCACCTTGCCACTGAGTCACACGACGCACATCCAGGCACACCTGCTTGTCGCCGTAGTCATGCTCGATGCGCATCAAGGCTTCGCTGGCCAGCACCTCGAGACCCAGCTCCTCCCGGAACTCGCGCGCCAACGCCATCTCAATTGCTTCACCCGGTTCGACTTTGCCGCCGGGAAACTCCCATAACCCACCTTGATGCGCATCCGTTGCTCGGCGGCTGACAAGCACCCTGCCCTGCGGGTCCTGAATAATGCCTACAGCCACGGTGACCGCTTCAGGCATCAGGTGCGATACTCGGCATTAATTTTGACGTAGTCATAGGACAGATCCGTCGTCCACAAGAGGCTTTCGGCCGTGCCCCGCTGCAGCGAAACCCGTAACCGCAACTCATCCTCGTCCATGGCCTGCTGACCCAGGGCCTCGGTGTAACTTGGAGCACGAGCTCCGCGTTCAGCAATCACAACGCCGTTGATTTCAATCGAAATCGCCTCGGTGTCCAAGCCCTCGAGGCCCGCGCGACCAATCGCAGCGAGAATACGACCCCAATTCGGGTCCGCAGCGAATAAGGCAGTCTTAACCAATGGGGAGTGTGCGATCGTGCGCGCTACTCGATCACAGGCTGCCTCTGACTCGCCTCCCACAACATGAATTTCGACAAACTTAGTTGCGCCCTCTCCATCTCGAACAATGTCCTGAGCCAGCTCGATCATCAGCGTTTCAAGTGCCCGGGAGAAGTCTGCGGCTTGCCGGGATCCCTGCTCAATGACCACGCCGCTCTCGCCGGTTGCCGATAACGTCACGGCGTCATTGGTGGAGGTATCTCCGTCAACGGTAATGCGATTAAAGCTTTTTGCCACCGCGTTGCGCAGCAACTCCTCCAAAAGCGGTGCCGATATTGCGGCGTCAGTCGCGATAAAAGCCAGCATGGTCGCAAGATTGGGACAAATCATGCCCGCACCCTTTGCAATGCCAGTAATCACACAGGTGCGCCCGTCGACCTCGAGGGTTGCGCTACGCAATTTGGGCCGGGTATCGGTGGTGAGAATCGCCACCGCAGCGCGGTCCCACTGATCAGACTGCAGCGTGTCGAAGGCGGCGGGAATGGCACTCTCAATACGCTTAACAGGAAGCGGCTCGCCAATAACACCCGTTGAAAAAGGCAACACTGCGGTGTGGGCAACCGCTGCTCGCGCACCCAACGCGAAACAGCACGACAAAGCATTCTCGATACCCGCCTCCCCGGTGCCGGCATTTGCGTTACCGGTATTGATCAACAGGTAGCGGGGTTGACCCAGACTCATTGCCAAGTGCTTTCGCGCTACCGAGACCGGCGCCGCACAAAAAGCATTCTGCGTAAAAACCGCGACCGTTTGGGCGTTTTCCGATAGGGCAATGAGCAAAAGGTCGTCCTTTCCCGCCTTTTTTATGCCCGCCTGGGCTACTCCCAACCGGACGCCCGCCACTAAATAGCGCATCCGTATCGCCCTAATCCCGAACAGGTTCGCCGGCGCTCATCAGCTCAGCGCGCCGTGACACTGCTTGTATTTCTTGCCACTGCCACACGGACACGGGTCATTTCGGCCCACCTTGGGCTGTGTTCGAGTTATTGGCTGGGGTGGGATCGCCTCCCCCGGCGCGTCTGCCTGCTCCTCGGGTAACGCTGGTGTCGCTTGCGCGTGCTCGAACGCCATTTTCTGTTTGGCCGCGGCCTCGCGTCGTTGTTGCTCGATGGCCGCGGCCTCGTCGGAGCGCTGAACCTGAACATGGCTCAGGAAACGAATCACTTCATGTTTAAGGCGCGTAAGCAGCGCTTCAAACAAGGCAAAGGACTCGCGCTTGTATTCCTGCTTTGGATTTTTATTGGCATAGGCCCGCAGATGGATCCCCTGACGCAGCTGATCCATCACCTGCAGGTGCTCTTTCCACAGCGTATCGAGTACCTGGAGCATGATTTGCTTTTCGAGCTGGCGCATGCCGGCACCCACGCCCGCCGACTTTTCGTCGTAGACAGTCTGGACCGCTGCAACAATACGTTCTCGCAACGTCTCTTCATGCAGGCCGGTGTCTTCATCAAGCCACTGCGCAACCGGCAATGTCAGACCGAATTCAGCCTCCAATTGCTTCTCAAGACCAGGGATATCCCACTGCTCTTCGACGCTCATCGGAGGAATAAATCCGTCGACGGCGTCGTTTACAACGTCGGCGCGAATCGCCGTTATCGTGTCGCCAATACTCTCGTCAGACAGTAGCTCATCACGCTGTCGATAGATGATCTGTCGCTGGTCATTGGCGACATCGTCATACTCAAGCAACTGTTTGCGAATGTCGAAATTGCGGCCTTCAACCTTGCGTTGCGCTTTTTCAATGGCATTGCTCACCATGCGGTGCTCGATGGCCTCGCCCCGCTCCATACCCAGCGCCTGCATAAAGCCTTTGACTCGATCCGAGGCAAAAATCCGCATCAGGTTGTCTTCCATCGACAGATAAAAGCGCGAAACACCCGGATCTCCCTGCCGTCCAGAACGGCCCCGTAACTGATTGTCGATGCGTCGGGATTCGTGTCGCTCCGTACCCAGAATATGCAAGCCGCCCGCCTCTATAACGGCGTCATGACGCACCTGCCAGTCAGCCTTTATCTGCGCTTGCGTCGCCTCATCGAGGTTATCCCCAGCCGCGGCGATCTCCGCCTCCAGATTGCCACCGAGCACGATATCCGTACCGCGCCCCGCCATATTGGTGGCGATGGTGACCACGCCTGGGCGACCCGCCTGCGCGATAATTTCAGCCTCCTGCTCGTGATACTTGGCGTTGAGCACCTTGTGCTCGATCTTTTTTTCCTGAAAGGCGTTCGACAATTCTTCTGAGGTTTCGACTGACGCCGTGCCAACCAATACCGGCGCACCATTTTCGATACAGGCTTGTACATCCTCGATGATGGCTTCGAACTTTTCTTCCCGCGTGAGATAGACCAGGTCGTTCAGATCATCTCGTCGCATCGGAACGTTGGTTGGAATCACCACACAGTCCAGACCGTAGATCTGACGAAATTCAAAAGCCTCGGTATCGGCGGTACCGGTCATACCAGCGAGCTTGTCATACAGGCGGAAGAAGTTCTGGAAAGTCGTCGACGCCAAGGTCTGGCTCTCGCTCTGGATGCGCACACCTTCCTTGGCCTCGATCGCCTGATGCAGGCCCTCAGATAAG
>Ga0182095_1021086_pt1 | contig 12034 bp, 14 predicted proteins | sample 041ome_19_FD_127784 | JGI IMG/M metagenome (GOLD analysis project Ga0182095, IMG submission 127784) | Metatranscriptome of coastal salt marsh microbial communities from the Groves Creek Marsh, Georgia, USA - 041412BS metaT (Metagenome... | ecosystem: Environmental > Aquatic > Marine > Intertidal...
CTTGGATCCTGAACAATGTTTTCTGGACGAAGCGCGCGCCAAAGGTGTCAGTGTCACGATCGAGCGTGATCCCATCAAGGCGGTGGACGGCGCAGACCTTGTTGTGACAGACACTTGGGTCAGTATGCACGACCCACAGTCAGCGCGTGAGCGGCGGCACAATCAATTACGCCCCTATCAAGTAAATGAACACCTAATGTCGCATGCAAAACCCGACGCCTTGTTCATGCACTGCCTGCCAGCGCATCGTGATGACGAAGCAACGTCGGCTGTGATGGATGGTCCCCATTCAGTTATTTTTGACGAAGCTGAAAATCGTTTGCACGCGCAAAAAGCCATTATGCGGTGGTGTTTGGGGGTCTAAGGCATTCGGGGCTTTGCCCCCTTCTGCTGCGCAGAATTCCCCCAGGATATTTTTGGACAAAAAATGACTGTGTCGGTTTTGTCCAGAAAAGCGATCCTCTATTTTAAAGTGAAAAACCCCGCACGACAGCGGGGTTTTTATAGTGCCAGCACCTATTATTGCTGAGATTTAAGATATTCGATGATATTTTTAATATCGTCTTCTTTCTTAAGACCAGCGAAAGACATTTTGGTACCTTTGGCAAAATCTTTTGGTTTTTCCAAAAATGCTGCCAAGTTCGCTTCGTCCCAAATCATGCCGTCTGCGTACATGGCGCTGAGCGTCTTTGAATATTTGAAGTCTGCGTTTGCACCAATCGCCATTCCAACAATGCCGTTCAGAATTGGGCCGGTTTTATTTTTCGCGCCATCGCCGACTTGGTGACATGCTTTACACTTTTTAAACACTTTTTCACCCGACGCTGCCATATCCGCGTCAAACGCAGCGACGGCAAAGGGTGCGGTTTCTGGCTCAGCCGCGACCTCGACCACGGTGGTGTCTTGCGCTGGGGCCTGTTGTGTTTGTTCGGATAGCTCTGCGCCCTCCTCTTGTGGAGTGACATCGAGAACTGCGGCGCGCATTGTAATTTCAACGCTGTCTTTGCAGTTGGTCATACATGTGTCGTTGAACACAGCGTATTCTGTTTCCGCGCGGTTATCGAAAAAGAACCCATCTGCATTAGGCATTTCTACATCAAGGAAGTTTTCGTTAGACAGTTCGAAATCTTCGTCCACCAAATCATTTGAATACAGAATATATGCAACGATTGCATAGACTTCGTCATCAGTCAAACTTTGTGCGTTGCCAAATGGCATGGAACGACGAATATAGTCATACGCGGTTGATAAGTAAGGCCAGTATGAGCCAACTGTTTTCAACGGATCATCATGATTTAGTGTGTCCATCCCGCCTGCAAGTTTGGGCCAATTGTCGACGCCCTCGGCGAAGTCGCCATGACACATTGCACAGGCTTCGGCAAAGATTTCTTCGCCGTCCAAGACATTACCGGATCCAACAGGCAGGCCGGTTCCATCGGGGCTGATGTCCAAGTCCCATGCCGCGATTTCCTCGGGCAAAGCAACGCGACCAAGGCCGAGCTTTTCCGCCGCGACAGGTGACGCCAACAAAGTGGCCACAATGACTGTATTAAGAAATTTCGACATTTTCGGCCTCTCCGTTCGATTTGACCCACCACGTTTGAATACAGTTGTTATGGTAGATCGAGTTTAGACCACGCACTTCGCGCAATTGAGTTTTGGTTGGCTGGACATAGCCTGTCTCGTCATGGGCACGAGATTGAATCAACATTTCTTCGCCTTGCCAGTCGATATCCAGATAGAACCGTGTTAACGCCATTGGCTGACCAGGCGCAGCCAGACGGGCCACTTGCCAGTTTTTACCGCCATCCAATGTGACGTCAACTTGCGTGATTGCACCGCGACCGGACCAAGCCAAACCAGTAATTACCAATGGGCCTTTGCCATGGGTAATCGGTGCTTGGGGCGACGGGCTTGTAATGACAGATTTCGCATCCATGACCCATGTATGTTTGCGCGATGAACCGTCGGCCATCGTGTCAGTATATTTCGACGTTTCTTCGCGGCTTTCGACGGGCTGTGTGGTCAATTCTATACGGCGCAACCATTTGACCCACATGTTGCCTTCCCAACCAGGAACGACCAAACGAACGGGATAACCATGTTCCTTGCGCAGCGCTTCGCCGTTTGCTTTGAATGCGACAAGCACGTCATTCAATGCTTTTTCCATCGGGATCGAGCGACCGTTTGAGGACGCGTCCGCGCCTTCAACAAAGACCCAGGTTGCTTCTGGTTTGATACCTGCTTCGTTCAGGATCGTCCGCAGAGGGACACCGATATATTCCATGTTGTGGATCATACCGTGGGTAAATTGCGCACCGTTCAATTGGGATCCGGCCCATTCCATACCTGTGTTTGCCGCACATTCGCAGAAATACACGTGGCTTTCACGCGGAAAGCGCATCAGATCGTCATAGGTAAAGACCAGTGGTGTGTCGACCAAGCCGTTGATCATCAATCGATAATCCTGTTTGGTCAGATCAATCGCGCCTGAATGGTGACGTTCGAACGCACAGCCTTGTGGCGTGATTGTACCATCCAATGCGTGGATCGGGGTAAAGTTGATCGAGCTGATGGTATCCGCCGTCAACCATTCCACATTGCGACGCACAACGTCAGATTCGTATTTGATGGGCATACCATAAGGTACGGCATCTACGCCGTCGCCTGTTGCCTGCGCCCAGATTTGTTTTTCGGTGATCAATGGATCGCCTGCTGCTGCGGCATGCGCTGCGACTGCGCCCGCACCCATTGCGGCAGCGCCAGCAAGGAACTGACGGCGTGACGCATTTTTGCCTTTGAAGCTGACTGTCATGTCAAATGGCTCCTGTGTTGAAATGTTTAGATGCGCTTACGCACCAACGACCGTGACACTATTGTTTGGCTTGAGCGAAACTGTGCCTTGTTTACGGATGTAATCTTCGACAACATCCCAAATTTGTGGACCTTCGGTGCCTTCGTTGACCGACGCCCAACCAGCAACAACGTAAGTTTTCGCTGGATCAATCATTTCGCCTGTTTTCAACAGGGTCATTTCCGAAATGCGGCTGCCTTGAGGCTTTGACACATCAATGCGGTATCCCATGCCGCCGATACGAACCATGTCACCGCCCTGTTGATAATAGGGGTCTGTGTTGAACAGGTTGTCGGCCACATCTTCCAAGATCACATGGATGAATTCACCAGTCATTTCTGTGCGATACGCTTCGCCATATGTCATGGATGTGACGTTCCAAATGTCTTCGCGCGTGATGTCCTGACCCGGTAGGATGGATGGCCCCCAACGCACACCAGGTGACATGGAAATGTCGGCATCGCGTTCGGCGATCAAGGCGTCACAGATCAAATCATCCCATGTGCCGTTGAAATTGCCGCGACGGTACAACAGGCTGTCTGTGTTGCCGATGACTTCGGTCAATTTATCTGCAAAAGGCGCACGCTGTTCGTCGATCAACGCAGCAACATCCGCATCAGGTGTGATTACATCCGAGAAAATCGGGATCAGCTTGTGTTTGAACCCCATCATGCGGCCGTCACGCACATCCAAATCAACGCGGCTGACGAATTTGCCGTTTGACCCCGATGCGACGATGATTGTTTCGCCGACCAGTACGGGTTCAGGCAACGCATCATGCGTGTGACCAGACAGCATAACATCGATCCCTTGGACACGACCGGCCATTTTCTTATCAACGTCAAAGCCGTTGTGCGACAAAACGACGACCACTTCGGCACCCATGCCGCGGACTTCGTCGACCATGGCTTGCATGTTTTCGTCGCGAATACCAAAGCTGTATTCAGGGAACATCCACCGTGGGTTGGCGATTGGCATATATGGGAAGGCTTGGCCAATGACGGCAATCTTGGTGCCGCTGCGTTCGAACATTTTATAGGGAGGAAATAGTTCGGTTGGCTCGTCCCATTCGGCGTCAAAGATATTTTGTCCCAGTGCCGCAAATGGCAAATTTTCTACGATCTCTTGAACCCGTTCGGATCCCAGTGTGAATTCCCAGTGGAATGTCATCGCGTCAGGTTTTAGTGCGTTCATGACATTGACCATGTCCTGACCTTGGGTGTGGTAACAGGTATATGACCCGTGCCATGTATCCCCGCCATCCAACAACAACGCATCTGGACGTTCCGCACGGATCGAATTGATCACCGTTGCAACTCGGTCCAAGCCGCCGACACGACCATAGGTCTGTGCCATTGCTGTAAAGTCATCATAGCTTAGCGCATAGTGCGAAGGTGACCCGTCTGCGATCCCGTAAAGTTTGCGGAAATCTGCACCTGTGATGTGTGGCGCCTTGCCAAACGCATCACCCACACCAATGTTAATTTCAGGTTCACGGAAATAAATCGGTTTTAGCTGTGCGTGAATATCAGTCACGTGGATCAAGGTCACATTACCAAATGCGTCAAATTGCAAAAGCTCGTCTTGGGTAAGACGTTGTTGCGCGGCCAAACGGCCCCAATTGCCAAAACCGGACGCCCCGTACAACGCCGAGGCCGCCATGCTGACTTGAAGAAAATCACGACGAGAGATCATGTTTTTGCTTTCCTTGTTGACGCATCATATGCGCATATTTGAATGGGTTAGGGAGAAGATAACCCCGCACGAAACCGTGCGGGGCCAAAATTTTTAGTTGCGGACAGATGGTCCTTCGACGGACAATCCATTGCCACGTGATGCAACATATAGCTCAAGCGCGATGAACTCAGGTCCACCTGGTTTGAATGTTTCTGCACGTGTATCGCGGACACAGCCTTTGAAACGGTCATGAACCGTATTCAATTTGGTGTTTTTCAAACGGTATGCTGGGAAACCGTTGATTTGACCTTGTGACAAGTGGTCCGCACGGATCATATTGCCGTAATTGTCTTCGTGACAATTTGCGCATGACAGCTCAAGCTGACCTGTACGTGTGTAATACAGTTCTTTGCCTTGTTCCCACGTCGCGGCCGCTGGACCGTCGATCGCGACATTGACAGGCATACCACGTGATTGAACAGAGATCAGAGCCTCCATCGCGGCCATATCACCAGATGTATAGCCATATTTGTCGGCACCCATTTGATTTTCGCGACAATCATTGATTTGCATTGCCAAAGTACGGACTTCGCCGGCTTTCTCGTTCCATTTTGGATAAACCGCGCGGATGCCAACCATGCTTTCTTCTACGTCACCATGACAAGACGCGCAGGATTTGCCTTTTTCACCTTCAACGGTGTTCCACGCTTCCAGCGCACCATCAACCGCTGCCATTGCAGGGTTATCAAAGTCATCCGCTTGCATGGCTTGCGTTCCTTCAGACCGGAAACGCCAGCCAGACATGATTTCATCCAACGTATCGGAAAGATGCGCTGGTGCTGCTGTCTTGGTCACAATTTCGATTTCGCCGTTGATGACCAACTCTGCGTCCTCGTCTGCGATTGCAGTGGTCGCCAACAAAGCTGCTGTGATCGCTGTAATTGCTTTCAATTTCATAACTGTTTTCCTCCCAGAAAGGTGGCCCTACCGCCAAGCAAGGCCACTTATTTCAGGCAAACGACCTTAGCCGATTGCCACGTTTTTTGTGTCCGTATAGACAGAACCGTCATCATCATACCAAGTGAATTTGAATTCACCCGCTTCTGGGACAGTCGCATCGAACTGGAAGTATGGGTTTGTAGAAATGGCCGCTTCCATCGCGACGTCAATCACTGACTTACCGTTGAATTCAGCGGTAAAGCGATTAATGATTGAGCGAGGAATTTTATTACCATTGCTGTCTTTGCGCTGACCAGATTCCATATTGTGGCTGATCAAGCATTTGATTGTTACGACTTCACCCGCAGCTGCCTTTTTCGGAGCTTTTACGCGTGGTTTTACACCGTCTGCCATATTAATTTACTCCTTCTAACCTTAGCCGCCGCAGCCGCCGATTGTAACTTTGACTGTTTTGGTCGCACGCGCGAATGAACCGTCAGCCATTTTCGCGATTGCGATAACGTCTTGTGTACCGGCCAAACGAATACGTGTTGACGCAGATTGTGCGCCCGCCAGTTCGCCAAAATTATAGGTTGCAACACCAGGTGTTGGGTTACCGGCTGCCAACAGCATGACTGCGGTTGCGCCAGGTGCTGAAACGTCGATTGGAACTGTGTTACCGTTTTCGGCAATTTCTGGTGCGCCCAGATCAATGCCACCATCTGTGACTGCTGCGCCGCCTGTAAAGGCTGCGATCGCATCATCTGCCGCCGCATTCACGCGGAACGGTAAAACGGTCAGGGCTACGGCCCCAAGCCCAAGCGCCAATGTATCGCGTCTTGAGAAATCCATTATGCTCTCCTTAGTTAACAAAGCGATTAATCTTTCAAAGTCGAAAGAAACGCCACTACGTCTTCGATTTCTTGTGCGCTTAGCAACGGAGACAGCGGACCAGTTGGCGCCTTACCGGTGTAAGCATCACCCGGACGAATGAAACCATCTACTTTGTAGTAGGCTGGCATAATCGTACCTTCGAAAGTTTTCTTTGAATTGGCCAAAATGCCGCGCAGCTCTGCAACGGACCAGCGATCACCTACGCCGTCCAGAACTGGACCCACTTCGCCATGGAACAATGTATCGGCCCACGCCTCGGATGAATGGCATGCCACACAGTTCCCGCGTTTTTTGGATACGATCACGTCCTTGCCGTTTGCGGGATCCCCTGCAACACCTGTCAAAGATTGTTCTACGGCACCTGCGTCGTCAAACTGAACGTCTGCAGGGGCTGTTTCCGCGAACGCGGCACTGCATAGTGCGACGCTTGCGACAAATGATAGAGTTGTTAGCCTCATAATTCCTCCCATGGCTACCTAAAGTCGGCTACGATAGCTGTTGTATACCGTAGGCTACGAAGCCCACTTAACGCAACAACAAATTCGCAAAAATGAATAAATAGATACATTTTTTTAATTAGCCGCTCTGCGCTCTTCGATCCGACGGGCATGATATCTCTGAAAATCTTCACCATCTTCAATAAGATACCGCTCTTCTTTTACCCAAGTGAACATGTCCAATGTGGTGGATGGACCAAAGGCGCCAGGCATGACAGCGACCGCCGCTTGGGGGGCAGATAGCCCTTCTTCGACCTCTTGAGGCATGAACATGATCGTCGGCGTGAATAGAATCCCCCACTTGCGCGCCAGCTTACTTTGGGGGCGTTCATCGCCATCAAAATCAACCGCAGTGGTATCGCCATGCAGGTTCAACTGGACCACAAAAAAGTTCTCTTCGATATAATCTGATATCTCGGGCCGCACGAAAACCTCTTCGTGCATTTTCTTGCAATAGATGCACCCACGCTGTTCAAAAAACAGCACAAGCCGTTTGCCTTCGGCGTTTGCTTCGGCCAAATCTTCACGAAGATCTTTGAACGTATCGCGAAGCCAAGGCTGATTGTGCAGACCATCATCGCCAATGTCAACGGCCCACCCAAGGGTTGCGCTGAACGCCAAGGAAATAACAAAGCTTAGTAATTTTTTCATCTTGCTTGCTCCAAGCTAAATGTTTGTAAACACAGGAAACGTTTCTATCATCCAATTTGCAATTCCATTGACAGAATTGGTCAAAAGCAAAATTGCAAAAATGATCATAAGACCACCCATAAGTTTTTCCACCATGCCAAGGTGACGGCGAAACCGCGCGGCAAACCGCAAAAACGGTTTAATAAAAAAGGCGGCAACCACAAAGGGCAGCGTAAGGCCAATACCAAAGATGAACAACAACCCAACTCCGCGCAGGGCGGTATCTTCGAACGAGGCGGTCATGATCACAGCGGTTAGAACCCCACCTACGCAGGGTGTCCAGCCCGCGGCGAACGCAAGCCCGACGATGTAGGACCCAAGCACAGACATATTGTTCGTGTCGCCGGCGGACACTTGGAATTGACGATTGAGAAAGCCAATTCTTATGACGCCTAAAAAATGTAGACCGATCAGCAGAATAATTGCGGCGGCAGCGTATCTGAATTCATCTTGGTACACTCTAAACGCTTGCGATACCGAAAACGCAGCCGCGCCAAGCAAAACAAACACTGTGATGATCCCTACCGAAAACATGACCGATGACAGTACAGCTTTGCGCCGAATCCCGTCGGGCAATGCGCCATCGTCACCCAAGACAGCCATACCCGTTCCCGCCATGTAGCTTAGGTAAAACGGAACAATTGGCAAAATACAGGGCGAAAAGAAAACGATAAGCCCCCCTAAAAATGCGCTCCAAAGGGAAACGTCGAACATGGGCTGCAATCCTTGTACTATTCATATATTCATATTATGTTGTTTGAAAATGGAACCGTCAATCAGGACAACCATGAGATCCTTGTTTTTTTCTATATTGGCGTCTCTTTGGGTGACAAGCACCCCATCTGTGGGCTTCGCAGTCGAGCTGGTTATGGTGGAACGCGAAGGATGCCATTACTGCATCCGGTGGAAAAATGACGTCGGTCCGATTTATCCAAAAACGCAGGCAGGTCAATTTGCACCGCTGCGCATTATTGATATCGACGAAACACGCGCCGATCCGACACCCTATAAGTCGCCAATTATCTATACGCCGACATTCGTATTGATGAATGATGGTGCAGAGGTGTCCCGCATGGAAGGATACGCAAGCGAAGATTTCTTTTGGGGCGTTTTGGAAATGACCCTGGAACGCGAAACAGACTTTGAGGGGACGCAATGACACATCGATATCTTGCACTGATCACCGCGGCACTATTGCCGTTGACCGCCTCGGCACAAGACGCCTTTGTCGAATATAAATCGTTGGTGCCTGAATTGGCATTGCGTGTTGCGCAAACAGCCATGCAGTCATGCCAAGACGCAGGGTACCAAGTTGGCGTGACGGTAGTCGATCGTTTCGGTCAACCCCAAGCCTATCTGCGTGATCGCTATGCAGGCATGCATGTGTTTGAAACATCGCACCGCAAAGCATGGACAGCGGTCAGCTTTCGCACGTCAACAGGTGATCTTGCGACCGCGACCCAAGCGGGGGAAACCGCCTCTGCGATCCGTCATATCTCGCAGGCTCTTCCGCTTGCGGGTGGCCTGATCATCTATTCAGGAGACGGCGCGATCGTGGGCGGCGTTGGCGTTTCGGGCGCCCCGGGCCCCGACCTTGACGCAGTCTGCGCCCAAGACGGCATCGACGCGATAGAAGATGACATTGCCTTTTAATCTTTTGCAATTTTGAAAAAAAGGCGTTAGGAACGTGGAAACATAGTTAACTGTGAATAAATGAATTATTGGGTGGATTGAATGGCACTTCCCGTCATTTCTGACGATATGTCAGAAGAAGAACTTGATGCAATCGTCAACAAAGCAACGACGGCGTCAGGGTTTTTAAAGGCCATCAGCCATGAGGGGCGGTTGATGATTTTGTGCCATCTTGTGTCGGGCGAAAAATCGGTAACCGAGCTAGAAGACCTGATTTCTGCGCGGCAAGCGGCTGTATCACAACAGTTATCGCGTCTTCGATTGGAAGGACTGGTCATCCCCCGCCGTGATGGGAAAACGATTTATTATCGCCTTACCGATGACAAACCAAAACGCGTTCTCGAGGTCGTCTATGATCTTTTCTGTAAGGCGCCAGATTAAGCCAAATCACATGATATTTCTTTCTAGATCACACCAAGTATCCGTAACCCACCCGTGAACGAGGAAAGCCATGTTTGACACCATCACCGACAGTGCAGTTGTCGCAATTATCGGCTTAATCGGGGGCTTCCTGTTAGGTTTAGCCGCACGTTTTGGACGGTTTTGCACCCTAGGGGCGATAGAGGATCACGCCTATGGTGGCAGCGCGGTCCGGCTTCAGATGTGGGGGGCAAGTATCGGCTTCTCAATCATTTTTAGCTTTGTCCTGATGGCTGCCGGCGTTTTCGATCCGACGCAAACATTTTATCTTGGCCTTGCATGGAATCCACTTGCGTCTGTGATTGGCGGTTTGATGTTTGGCTATGGGATGGCCCTGTGCGGCAACTGTGGTTACGGGGCACTTGCACGGTTGGGCGGGGGCGATTTACGCGCCTTTATGATTGTGATCGTCATGGGTATTTCTGCCTATGCGGTGATGTCTGGGCCGCTTGCTTGGGTGCGCGTCGCACTGTTCGCCACTGCACCAACGGGCGATAGTGCCGCGACCGGTTTTGCACCGAACATCGCGGCGATGACTGGGCTTTCAACCAGTGTTACAGGCATAATCGTGGGTGGTCTAATCTTGTTCGCGACGCTTGCGACCGCAGGATTTTGGCGCGAACGCAAGGCAATCATTTGGTCCGCTATTGTGGCGGTCGCAATTTCGAGTGGTTGGCTGGGCACATCCTATATCTCAAACAATGGATTTGATCCGATCATGATTGAATCCCACACCTTCGCAGCCCCTGTAGGGGATACAATTCGTTACGCTATGAACGGCAGTGCGCTGAATATAACTTTTGGGATTGGCTCAGTCATGGGTGTTCTGATCGGAGCCTTTATCGGATCATTGATCAAGGGACATTTCCGCTGGGAAGCCTGCGAAGATCCCCGCGAATTGCGGCGGCAAATCACGGGCGCGACGATTATGGGCATGGGGGCGGTCTTGGCACTTGGTTGCTCTGTCGGCCAAGGGATTACGGCGTTCAGTGTGTTGGCCTTTAGCGCGCCCGTCACATTTATCGCAATTTATATCGGGGCGCGCATCGGCTTGCGGCAACTGATCGAAGGCTTGGCACCCGCCGAATAAGGCGGGTGACCAATGCTAGATTTTATTTTGGTATTCTGCCAAACGCGCCACATAACGGGCAAGCGTATCGATTTCCAGATTCAAGGCATCCCCAGTTTTTGAATCACCCCAAGTGGTGACCTGTTTGGTATGTGGGATAAGGTTGACGCCAAAGGCGTCGCCCGCCACTTCGTTCACAGTGAGGGATGTGCCGTTCAAGGTGACTGAACCTTTTGTCGCAATGAATTTTGCCAAATCCGCGGGCGCCTGAATTGTGATACGGGTGCTGTCGCCTTCATCGGCCATATGGGTGATCTTGGCAACACCATCGACGTGACCTGACACGATATGCCCGCCCAGTTCGTCACCCAATTTCAAAGCACGCTCTAAATTGATACGTTTGCCGACGAACCATTTATTCAGCCCGATATTGGTTTTCGACACGGTTTCCGCGCTAATTTCGACGTCAAACCAATCGGGACCGATTTCAATGACTGTCAAACACACACCGTCACACGCGATTGACGCACCACCGTCAATCGTGTTGGTGTCGTAGCGTGTTTTAATCCGCGCTTTTAAGTCGCCACGCAGCTCTAGATCGATCACTTCGCCGATGTCAGTCACGATTCCGGTAAACATTTTTTAAGATTTCCCCTATTTTTTATTAACCTTGGCCCTATTTTTGCCGAAGTCTATAGATAGATCCATTCTATGACGCCTTTATGGAGCATTTTTTTGCAATGAACAATCTGGGAAACGCCAATCGATGCTTTGTGTTTTTGCAGGGCCCGCATGGGCCATTCTTTGCACAGCTTGCGAAGATGTTGCGGCGTACCGGCGCGCGGACCATTCGGGTCGGGTTCAACAAAGGAGACCAAGTATTTTGGTCACCCCATTTCTGGCGATAACGACAACTGTTGCCTTTGCAAATACACACTGCGTCTTGAATCAATCACCTAATTTGGCCGCACGACGCGAACACTCAGCGCTTAGACCGCGTCACGACGACGCCAAATATGAAGAACATCGCCATCAACTGCTTGCGTCTCGTACAATGCAAACCGCGGCGCATTGCGCAGGACATCAATGCCCAAAGCCCCAATTGCTGGGCGCCCTTCGGCCCCGATCACGACGCCCGCGCCAAATCCAATAAGCTCATCCACAAGATCGTCCTGCAGCAAAGACGCGGCAAAACTTCCGCCACCTTCGCAAAATACGCGTGTTATGCCACGCTGCGCAATCTGTGACAGCAAATCTTTTAGATTTATCTTTCCGTTTGCCACATCACACTGGATCGTTTCC
>Ga0182095_1728563_pt1 | contig 11963 bp, 5 predicted proteins | sample 041ome_19_FD_127784 | JGI IMG/M metagenome (GOLD analysis project Ga0182095, IMG submission 127784) | Metatranscriptome of coastal salt marsh microbial communities from the Groves Creek Marsh, Georgia, USA - 041412BS metaT (Metagenome... | ecosystem: Environmental > Aquatic > Marine > Intertidal...
CGATGACGCCGCGCTGGCGTACGACGAGGAAGAGTTGAAGACGATGCTCGACCGACAGGAGAGCGACCACGGGTACGGCGCGCTCGCGACGGCGGTGGCGCGCGGCGACGAGACGACGGCGAAAAAAGTGCTCTCGATGGGTGCGGACGCGCGGAGCGAGGATCACGAGGGGCACACGCCGATGGATATGGCGGCGGTGTCGGGGAAGGTGAGCATGGTGAAATTGTTGCGCGAACACGGGGTGGACGCGGGGGCGCGAGCGCGAGACGGATTTACGGCGCTGCAGCGCGCGACGTGGGGACAGACGGACGCGCACGCGGAGGTCGTGCGGTATCTCGTGCGCGAGTGCGGGATGGACGTGGATGAAACGGACGCCATGGGGATGAGCGCGACGTTCAGGGCGGTGGATCGCGAGAATACGTTCATGCTGAAGATATTGTTAGAGCTCGGGGCGGATCCAAACTTTGCGAACAAGCGCGGCGACTCGTTGCTCGCCACGGCGGTTCGTAAGCAAAACGCCGAACTAGTGTCGATGCTCTTGGAGGCGAACGCGGACGTCACGAAAGGAGATTCGAAAGGGCGAAACTTGCGCAAGCTCGCCAAGCAGCTTCGATCGAAAAAGGTGCTAAATTTAATCTCCGAGGCGTACGCCTCGGCGATGGGTTCCGCCGAGTTGTAATCACGTCATTCCTCCACGTCGTCCTCGTCGTCCTCGAACGTTTGCGTCTCGCGAGCGAGCGCGCTCAACAAAAATTCAGAGCTCTCGAGTATGCGATCGAGCGATGATTCACCCTCTTGAATGACTTTGTCGTACGCCTTGACGCGCTCGCGGTCCCGCGCCACGCGTTGTTCGAGCTCCTTCACCCGTCGTCGGAGCGTCTCTCCATCGCGCGCGCTCGCCTCGATCCGCGCCAGCGTCGCGCGTTTTCGTCTCTGCAGCTCGCTCAAACCTTTCTCGCGCGCGTCGTTCGTCCGCGTCAGTCACTCGTTCTCGGGCACACGAACCGTCGAGTTTTCCCATCCTTCATTCGTTCGACGCGCGCCGACGCGGGACGCACTCTTTCCCACGGCCTCTTGCGTCTGGCGCATCACGAGCGTCTTCGTCGTCTCCCCGGACGCCATGAGTTCGCGACGGCGCCGTCGCGAAGTGCGCGTCGTCGACGGCGCGGCGTCGCATCGCGCGGCGTCCTCGGGATCGATGCTCGATGCGTAATACAAGTAAGGCTGGCGCGGGTCACCATACGGTCTGTCAGGGGACACGTACTGAAATTTCTTTTCAGCCATGAAACGTTAATAAAAAATGCGACGGGCGACTCTTTTTTTCACGCGTCACGCGACACTTCACGCATCATGTCTTGATCCGCTGTTGTGGGGAGTCGCACTGGTCGTCGTCGGCGGCGCGTTCCGATGCTCGTTCGCCAAACTGCGCCCGAGCGTGGACCGTGCGCGATCGAGCGGACTGTGTTCAGACAGTGAACGCGGGAAGTCGAAGATCAGATTTTATGAATATTAACCGATGCGCGACGCACGCGCTCCAAGTACTGTCCTTCGACGTTTGGGCGCGTTGCGTTGTTCATCCTGGGATGCTTCGCTGAGCGCCTTGTTGTATCGTACGTTTTTTGATATAGATATGGGCGCCTGTTGCTGAAGTTCGTCGAACCTTTCCCTGTTGAATTGAAATTTGCCGGGGGCATCCGGAATTTCAACGTAACTGTGGAGAAACGCATCCATCGTTTGGTTAAATTCAAGACCAAGAGCGTGTTCCCAACGAACGAAGTATGGCTGGATTTCTGCGATAGAATCATGAGGCAAATACTTCAATTGCGCGCTTGTGCGCACACGCGATAGAACGACGTAGAGCGCTTCGGCTCTTCCATTGGCAGATCTTACGTCTTCTGGTGGAAGCCAAAGCCGCACGTTGTTCGTCATAGTTTGTCCTTGGGACTTGTGAGCAGTGAAAGCATAAGCTGGGGACACTTCGCACTTATGCAGACGAGCACTTGTTAAACCCATTGCTTTCACAGTGTTGGATTTGAACGCTATGGTTTTTTCAACGGTTGTAGCCATGATAGGCAACGTGATGTCTCCGTCGCTGTCGAGGGATAATTGTTGCGGCCACTCTTTGGATGGATTATCGAGTTTCATCGCGATACCGTCCGGCGCATCTGTGCCGCAGTGAACAATGTATTGATTCCTTGCTCCGGTTTCATCTCGAGATGCGAGTGCACGCTGTATGGCTCGTGTGATGCGATCATGCACTGCGCTATCAAGATAAATGACGCGCTTCATTACGCCTCGACTACTGTTGACTGCATGCAGTGCAATACTGACGTTTCTGTCGAGCACAGCGCGCATGTTCGGAACGAAAATGCCCATCAGGTGGCCGCCAACGGCGTTTTCGTGTGCGTAAATATGTTGTAGTTGCTCTTCAGTGAGTGCACACTTGGAATTAATTCGTTCGTTCCATATGAGCACGTAGGAGTCGTCGCGCATCGCTTGCGCGAGGGCCAGTTCAAAGTTGAACGCTCGACGTGATGCGTTCGTAAGAACCACCACGGTGTCTTCAACAGACACGCATCGTTCAGGTTCCAGTGTTTGAAAGAAGTCATCAAGAGAGCTGCGCTGAGGATTAATGGGAGCACGACAACGCTCGATGCGAAGCGTGTGTGCGGCATCGTCCACAGAACGAACTTGCGTAGTGAGTTCAATCATAGTCATCTGAGTCAACAGAATTGCCCCTTGCGTGGAGTCTAAGATCGGGTCGTCTTGCAAACATGCTGCGATGCATTTTCCGAGAACAGGAGGTAATTGTTTGTAATCACCAGCGCACACAACGCCAACGCCTCCAAAAAGGCTGCTGCTCTTGTTTAATCTCTTGAGCGTTTCATTTATACGGATGAGCCAGTCTGTTTGAACCATTGATATCTCGTCAATTATCAAGGTGGCCAATGGCGCATTATCACGGCTAAGAATCTTGAGCAGCTTTTGCACGGCTGCATCGAGTTGCATTGGCCTTCGTCTTTGGCTACTCTGCTTGGCACTTGATTCGCGAGAGGTCAAACTAAATGCGCCATGAATCGTCGCGCCTCGGTAATGAAGAGTAGCTGCAGCTGCAGACGGGGCCACAACAAGTGTTGATCCGAATCCACGTCCTTCAATTTCCTTTCGGAGCACGTCGATAAAGAAAGTCTTACCGGTCCCTGGACCTCCGAGCACGAGCAAACACTGCTCGTGCGCGTCGCACGACTCTCGTGTGGGATTCGACAGGTAGGCGATGACATGATCAAATGCCATTTTTTGGTCCTGTGACAGTGATGCTATTCGCGCACTTTGCGTTAACGCGAGTGTTTGATGATCGGACTCATTCACAGATGGCTGTGGATCGCAACTTTCCACCGCTCTTATTAATCGATTTATCATGTTTGCCGTGCCATCATCGAGATGTTGAATATCACTGCGTATATGTTTTTCGATATTTTCTGTGTCCATCGTGTTCGATCGAGTTTGCATGCTAGGTGGATGTTTTGGCACGAGTAACTTTATGCGATCGAGTCCGACGTTGTACTTGTGCACTTGGGGCTCGGCCTGCATGGTGAGCAAGAGTTCGATTGCCTGTTCATCGACGCGAACTTCGTTGGTGTCATTCTCTTCTCTGTGACCAGGCATCAGAGACGTGTCGAAGCCTGTTCTGGTTTTCACATCTTCTGCTTTATCTGCGCACATGCTTCGGAACTCTGTAAACAGAACGCGCTGCGCTGAAGAGATGTGCTGTGCTGTCAACACATTCTTTATGAGCATATGACGACCCTGTTCAACGAACGATGCGTTGCTTACTTGGAGGGAGTGTACGAACTCTTTGTACGATTCGCACGGATCTGACAAAAGTTCGTGAAGCTCTTCAACACTTGCCCACGGCTTAAAATGGACAAGCGTGAACATGGCGAGACGACGTTCTTTCCCCTTTGCTTTCACAGAGGGGATGGCGCCTTTACCAACCCAAGCGGGCACTGCAATTTTCACTCGTAGCACTTGTGCGTGCGTTTGTGCTTGCGGATGTTCCCCTTTGAATAGATATCGTTTTTGTGATTGACGACCGCGGTCGTTGTCAGCGAGTTCACAGTGTTCTGGAGACCGTTTGAAAGCAACTTTCCTCTTTTGCACGCAACAAGCATACTCAATCAATGAGAAAAGTTTGAAACTCTCGTGGCGATGCAGATAATCACATATCAGGTCGATTAAATCGCTCATAACGCCACGTGCGTTTAGACGCAATCGAGTCGTATGCACATCATCCGGATCGATAGTTGATTGTCTTGGAACTGAAGGCGTTCGTTGCACCAATCGATGAAATCGCTTTTGAGCAGCGCGAGCAGGGGATGCAGATTCGGACTCTGTTTCACTGTTGTATACGTAATCTGAATCCGAATCGTCATCTTCATCACTTGTGTTGATGTGGGCATCTTGGTCTGAGTAGATATCTTGATCTGAGTACCTCGTGTCGTGCTCATCATCGTCACGAGGTGCATTCCCTCCTGGCTCGCTAAACAGCTCGTCGCTGTAATCGATTCTGGCATCGCGCGACGCGTCTCCATTGATGCTGTGCGTCTGCGCGCTATGCTGTAAATCGGCTTCGAAAAGTTCTGCGACGTAATCGCGCTCGTCAGCGTGATTGTTGGCTGCATCGTTGAACACGTCGAAGTTTTCTTCCTCACCAGCGCTAGAGGCATACTCTTCATCATTGTCGCTATCTGAAACCAAAGGATATAACTCTGTGTTCACGTATGCGTTAACTAAATCGCACGCTCGTTGAACGTTGGCCATGGCGTGAACGTAAACGAATGAATCTGAAAAATAATCAGAATCTAAGTGCATTCCCCACGCAGTGACGACAGTATCCGGAATCTGGCGATGGGCCATAGCGACGTTGGCCAACCTTGAAGCGTTGAATTTATACTGTCGCGTTGCTTCGCCAGCATCCGGTGCGGTGCTCGTGCGTTGATGACGTTGTCGGCGAATGTGTCTCAAAGTTTCGAGCGGTTGAAGATTCACCGTCTGATCTTTGGATATGTATTTTGACAAGTAAAAACTTGCAATTTTACAGTCTGTGGGACTTGACATGAAGTTGAGCGACGTGTTATGAGGCGCAACTGCCGTGACCAGCGCGTTGTATGGTGCGACCAGAGCGTTCTTACATCTCAGATCATTCTGCAGCTCTTTGAACCACTGCACTTCGTCTTCTTTGTTCATCGTGCTGAGTGCTCGTTCACAGGTGTCTATGATGGCATCCAGAGGAACCACGGAGCGTACTGCTGAGTAGATTTTGGGATTCTCTGACCACGCCTTATCAACGTGTCGTAAATACAGGATGAGAGCGTCGAACGAGTTGAGGTTTTCGAGATGTTTTAAACGATCAACCGATGGCGAAATCATCATCTCTTCGGAGAATGTGTCGTGCGTGTAGCGACAGCGTTTAACCCATATTTGGCTGTCTTCTTCATCGTCGAGAAGCTCGGATGGAGCTTTGAATATCTCTAGAGGACGGCCCCAAGTCGCGTTGGGCTGAGAGACTGCATTGTCGGGGTACAAGTTCAACCCTGTGCCATTTGGTGCGTACGCCGACCTAATGTGTTCGCACTGAAAACACGTCTCCATCACTTGCTCTTGTTTTATTGTGACAGCTCGAGTTGGTTGTGAATCGTGAAAGCAAGGCATTCCAAAACGACAGCGCGTTCTTCCACCTTTAAAGCAAGACTCCGAATGATTATGCACATTAACCATTGACGCGACAAACTCGCCGAATGATTCAGCGTCATCCGAAGTGCGCCACTGTTGTATCTCTGCAGCAGCCAGCGCGATGGACTTCAACGCATTTATAGGCACATGCAGTTTTTTCATGACGGCACTGATGACGGCGAATGATGGACGAATCTCGTGAACGAAGGTTTTGTCCATCCAATTACGCGCGATATCTACGTTATGTTCTTGAGCTGCAACGCGACGAAGTAAACCTGGAGTGATATCTGTTCCGTAGAGAAGTCCATGTACGTGCAGACATTCGCGACCATTTGTTTCGACCACGTACGCAGCACTGCTCGCTTTTCCGAATAAACCAGTTTTGGCGAGCGCTCGTTGTTGTGTAGACCGCGAGCGACGGTAATCAATGCCGAGCACATCTTTCACGAAAGCGGTGACGAGACGCTCAAACACCAGCGCTGTAGCGACTGGATTGTCCGCTGCGAATCGCATCAGATCGTTTGAACTTGCGATAGCGAACGTTTTTTCCAAGAAGCTGTGTTTCAGATCGTGTTTTGCGCACTCGTTTACGAACGAAGAGTGTTCGCCGTTGTCGTGCGCGATCCTATCTGTCTCTGGAAACAGATCAACACGTTTGCCAGGCTCAGCACCCAGGCGAAGCATGAGCGCGGATGATTTATCATCTGGCGCGATAGTGAAAAACAGTATCGGAGGGCCGTAAAAGCGCTCTAGATCGAGTAGGCGTGCCCGAGTGGTGCGTCGCAACTCGTCCGTAAAGGACATTTTGACATACCGCTGTACATCTAGAAGCGACAGCAATCTCGCAATGTTTGCGGGGATGCGTCTTCCACGCGTCTCTGCGTACAGTGCACGCTGCAGGTCTTCGTCAAAACTTGGATTGTCCAATATCTCTTGGACTTCTCTTGCTTTCTCGCTCGTAACCGACATACTCGCTCCTTTCCAAACTTCAATTCGTCGCGCGGAGTCATACAAATGCCACACCAGTAGCCGATCGCGCGTGAACCTTTTATCCATATACATAATACACGTTCTCACATTCCTTGGCGTGGTAGGCTCAATTTTTTTCCCGCTGCCAGGGATGACCGTCACGTGAGGATACTGGCATTCGAACAACGTCATCCTGTTGGACTGTTGCCACTCGCTGCACGGATTGTCACCGCGACTGATGAACCTGTCGCGACGCAATTCGGCCAACATGTCTACCATTGACGGATTGCTATCGAGGTTGGTATCGTAGATGAACGAAGCGTTTTCGAACATCGTGTTGTCTCCACTTCGAACCGCAGCAACATCTGCCGTTTCCTCTGTGATGTAGGTTTCGACGCGTTCTGCGAGGTCACTATCATCGATGTCGTCTTGTGCGCGCTTCAGCAACATTTCCGTCACGGTGCGTGCTTTAGCGGTCCAATCACTGTACGGAATCTCTGCTGCGTACGAATCGAACAAACTTGCGTTTGAACAAGGTTCCAGCGGAAATATCGTTTGAAATATTGTTGATCGCAGAATAGAGCTCTGCTCGGCGTCGTCCATTTCAGTTAAGCGTGCTTCGACTACTGTACGACAGCGTAGCTGACGTATAAGTTCGTACCAAACGTAGAGCGTGAGCTCTCGAACTTCGAGTGCGCCAGTCCATTCGCTCCGTAAGCGTCTGATCGCTGCCTCTCCATTTCTTTTGCACCCAACGATGCTTATGCGTGCGGATTCCTCAAGCTCATCCATTGTGAGCAGACGTATCTGATCGAGCACGTCTCTGTTCCGATTTACGAAGCATATAGTGTGACCCGTGAACGACATTCGCTGTGCGTTGAATCCTGCGTTCACCTTGAAAGTGTGTGCGCACATTCGCGCCAGTCCAAGCACTTTTAGTTCCATCACTGTTGGAATGAATTGACGATGCGTGAGAGCATCATCTCCACACACCGCCACGAATTTCTCCCAAAATGACTGCAAATCTCCGAAATCATCCCCTTGAATGAGGCCTATGGAGTGCCAGTCCTTTAATTTTCCCTTCTGTATTTCATCTGCTACTCGAGCACACGTGCCACAAATATGACATGAGTGATCACCAGCTCGCACATGGCATCGATCGCGCCATGCTACGCGCGAGGCATTGACCACGTGTGGGTTGAGCTTAAACTTCCGACCGTCGTCAGCCACGAAGACTGTGATGAGATCAGCTAACGTTAATTCAACGCTCATCATCGGAAACTTTATGCGGTAAGCCGACGCTGCGTCGTAAACAGCATGATCTTGTTCGGTGTATTGCGCAGCTTCGATATTTTCAGCGATCCGATGAATCACGTCATCATCCACCCCCCGCGCTCCGCACGAAACGCACGTACTGATAGGTTGACGCACACTTGTCGTTCTCGAGAAATCACGCAGAACGTCGCTGCGCGCTTTTTCATCAACGCTGAAGACATCCTTTAATTCGTCCTCAATCGATGCGTCATCACCGTCCATGGACATTTTGCGCTCCACCTGTGAACCGTGCGGGTGCACGTTCGCCAGAAAGCCACGCAGGGCCGCTATCGGCATCACCCCCGCGAGCTTTGCCTCTGACGCATTTGGCGGCTCCTTCGAAGCATACAACGTCGCTTCGTCTAGTTCACATTGGCCTTCATCTGTTTGGCGCGTGTTTCGATCGGCTGTGCCGTGATGAGGGCGTTGCGGAAGTCGAACGTCGATGCTTTGTGCGAACGCAACTAGCACGTCTTCGGCAGCAGTTGAAACATCTACACAAGCTGCGCGCGATTCACCGGTGACATGTTCTAACACTTCAGCGAGCTTTGCCACGATAGCCGCGTCAATGTCCTCTTCTCCCCGTGCATTTTCTACGAGCGTTCGCACCGCCTCGACGATCCATCCGCGCGAGCTATGCATTTCGCGCGGATTGTTTGATCGACTGGCTGGATGCCACATCTGCAGCACTTGCGCTGGTGTCATCACGTACCGCGGTGTGACCAGCTCAACCGCGTGTGATGCACGAGCGCGCTCTGCCCGCACCAGTGCTTCATACAGCAGTCGCGCGTGTGGACGGGTATGAACGTCAAACGTCGTCTCGCTGTTACACCACGCGTTATGTAGAGTGAGTCGGTGTACCAGCGTTCGCCAAAGGCCTGACTTTGCTGCATGTGATTCGCCGTCAATTCGCACTGCTTCTCCTCTGAAAAGATCATAAAGATGCGGCAGTTGTTCCGCGAACTCGAGAGCGACGTCCGGATGACCAAAAGTATTCCTTTCGAAGAACGGCGTTATCGCGCGATGTGCGCTTCGCCTCTGCATCTTCTGGCTAACGTGCTTGGATATCTTCGATTAGCGATTGGCGTGTGCTCTGTGCACGTTGCCGCGTCTGTCTTTTATGAATGTCACGCGAGCGAGTAGAACAGATTACGGCTACGTTCGAAGCGGCATCGACGTATCATCAAAAGCGACGGTAACGGAACGTCGCGTCACTGTATGGACCAACTGAACAGCGAGAGAAAGGCTGCTGCGATTGGCGACACCGTCTGACTGAAAAGCAGCTCAAATCCTCGGCACAATGTTGTGGTAGATACATGTTATTACTTTTATTAACTTACATAAAAAAGCGCCAGTAGCGGTCGCACACTCGCGCACGTAAGAATGAGTACAGAAGTCCTCGACGTACAAAAATCATGGACGGCGCGCAGAGCACGGAATCGTGAACGCGCACACGGATTGGAACAAAACGAGGCGAACGATCGCCTTTGAGAACACTCACGCAGCTCACTTTTCGCTGAACAGCTTCGCAGCTTTAAGCGACGTGATGAGCATTCGCGCCTCGTCCATCGTGAGTTCAGAGAACTTGGTGTTACCCGGCGCGTTCTCGTCGTATCCGAGCGTTTGAAGATACTTCTTTTGCGGCAACGACGCTTTCGGTGGACCTTCTTGCGCTTGTCGTTCGAGTGACGCCTGCGTTGTCTTCAGCATGCCCTTCACCGCAGTGACATGCTTGATCAACTGCGTCCAATCGTTCTCGTCGTTCGCGCGATCGTACGACCTCAACACGAGGGTGTCGTGAGCGTACACCTGCGTTGCCTCGATGAACGTCTCACGCAAACGAATTTTGTCGTTTTCGTCGAGCTCGTTCACATTCGGCACGTCGAACGCCGATTGTAGCAGCGCGATGGCAGCTTTGACGGTGGCCAGCTTTTGGTCCGCTGGGTTCGCGGGCTTCGCGATCGCGAATATGCCTCGACGCGGCGCGACGTTGTTGTCCACATCGTCGCGTTGTGAGTCACGAGCAACGGCGGCGATCGTTTTCGGCGCATTCGCTTTCACGGCATCACCTTGGATCGGCGAAGCGGCGACGAGTGGAGTCGCGTGCTCCGATGTTGCAGCAGGAACGTCGGCGGCGTCGACAGCGTGAACAGCAGCCGCAGCCGGAGAAATTTCATTCAAAATTTCGTTCGAAGTCTCCGATGTCTTGCCGTCATCGCTGTCGTCGACGTGAATCGCTCGCGAACGACGACGCTTGCGCGATCGGTTTTCCGGCGTTTGAGGCGAAGCGGCGTTGGTCTCGGGCGCGCGCTTTTTCGACGCCTTCGGGCTTCCGTCGAAACGCGAAAGTTTTTTCGTAGACTTCTTTTGTACGGTCAGCTCGGGCATGTCGTGGAGTTTGGTCGCGTCGTGCGGCGATGCGCGCGTGTGACGCCAAACGCCGCGTCAGCGCGAGAGGCGTGGCGGCGGAGGGGGTAAAGCTTGAGTCGTGATTGGCGGATTCGATTGGCGAGTTATGAATGGCGGAAAGGGCTATCTCTGAGTCGTGACTCGCAGATGTGCTCGTTGAGTCATGAACCGTCAACGGGGGGACTCCGCTCGCGAAATTGTATATGGATTTGGATTTGCACGAAATTTTAGATCCGCGAGCTGGCGACTCCCGAGCGGTCAAACGACGACGCGTTCGCAACTGTGACCCTTATTTCGCGAGTTCCGTTCGTGCGGGAGCCCGCGGTGGCGAATTGACGTCGCGCGTCGCGCGGCAAGATTTCCGGGGAATCGGGTGTTTTTCGAGCCGCGAACGAAATGTATGGGAATTTTCACTTCTTCGGGGATTGCGGACGCGCTACAATGACCAAAGCCCCGAGCGCTGCAGCGTTGCGTGCCGTCATCATTCTCAACGTTCGTACGGCGTCGAAGTAGGCATTGGGGTGATGTTCGCGAAACGCGGGCTATGATGATGATGCGATTCAAATGTATGGGACTTTTCACTTTTTCACGGACGGCGGCCGCTCGGCACGGCACGAAGCGTCGACCGCGCTCTTGATGGGTGTCATTAACGTTTCTTCAACATTTCCAACGTTCATACGGAGTCTTGCTTCATCACACACTCCACCATCATCAGATTCGTCGCGCGGCGCGCGAGAGCGCTCTGCGCGCGCCGCCGCGGCGAGCAGAAGCTCCCCGAGCGGACGGTTGTGGTCGTGGAATGCGGTCTCAATGACTGATGCCACCTCGACGACTCACGTTCAGCTGCGCGCACGTCGTACGCTTCGTTGCGTCGAGCCTTTCAGACCAATCGTTGATGTGATTTTTAAACATCTGCAACACCGTGCATGTAAACGCGCATTGCGACGCCGTTCGCGGACGAAAAGCGCTGAAATTTGGAGACAAGGGTAAAAAAAGGACGACGAATCGATCCGCGCTGCGAAAGCGTGTCGGTTGCTCTAAACCCTAGTTGTCAAAATTGTGCCGAAATTGACCTCCCGAGCGTCGCGTCTCCTCGCCGCGCCGCGCCGCGCTCAAGCGCGAGACCGCGAAAGAATCGCGTTGGCGTTCGCGTCCGCGATCGCGCGCGCGTCGTCGACGTCGGCGCGCGCAGATCGCTAAACCCTGGCTCTCGGAGCCCCGAAAGAGTCCCTCGGAAGGTCGATTCGTGACTCAACGTGCGGACTCTGTCTAAATCCATATATCGCCAGAGGGTCACAGACCCTCGAGTTTCACTCTCGGGTATGGTGACAACACCGCTTTACGCACCCAATATACGATGTATAATCACGTATACGAGGTCATCCGATTCCCATGTGCGCGCCCGGCCACCGCGCGCGCGATCGCCCACCGCGTCGAGCGCTTCCTCCGCCAAACGCTCCTCGTCTTCATCCTGGCGGGTGCGACACACGTCGTCCTCCTCCAGGGGACAGAAAAAGTCCGACATGACTCGAGTCGCG
>Ga0182095_1151417_pt1 | contig 11950 bp, 4 predicted proteins | sample 041ome_19_FD_127784 | JGI IMG/M metagenome (GOLD analysis project Ga0182095, IMG submission 127784) | Metatranscriptome of coastal salt marsh microbial communities from the Groves Creek Marsh, Georgia, USA - 041412BS metaT (Metagenome... | ecosystem: Environmental > Aquatic > Marine > Intertidal...
ATCATGACGTCAGTGGCTCTCATGATACCGTCCGGCAAAGAGTGTCTGCAACCGTACAAGTTATCGAATTTGCACTTGGTGACGGAGTCGTTGACGTTGATCGCCGGGAACAACAATTCGCCCGCCTTTTGCATTTCATATAACCTCTTGACGCCAGTGGTGGTTTCTTCGGAAACACCAACGCACGTCTCGACGATCTTGTGCCATCTCTTCGGGTTAGTCTTCAAGTTGGCCGCGATGATGTTCAAGACGCACTTCATTTCGGCGTTGTCCGTAGTGGACGGGTCCGGGACCGCACCGGTGGCTTCGAACGCCTTTTCGGCCTTGTAACCTTCGTGGATCAACAAAGTCGCATCGCCCCCGTCATCAACGATGATGTCGAGCGGCTCATCGCCCCAGTTCAACATTTGGTCGGTGCACCACCAGTACTCCTCGAGCGTCTCGCCCTTCCAGGCAAAGACCGCCGCGGAGTCTCTCGCAACCGCCGCCGCGGCGTGGTCTTGCGTGGAGAAGATGTTGCACGAGCACCATCTGACGACGGCACCGAGCTTAACCAAAGTTTCGATGAGGACCGCAGTTTGGATGGTCATGTGCAACGAACCGGAGATGTTCGCGCCTTTGAGCGGTTGGCTCGGGCCAAACTCGGAGACGCAGGACATGAGACCCGGCATTTCAACCTCGGCGAGTTCGATTTCCATGCGACCGAAATCGGCTTGGGCCATGTCGCGAACCTGTCGTGTGTATTTTCGGAACGAACGAACGTTAAAGGGGGAAATGAGAGAGACGCGCGGTGAGCACATGTTTGTGTTTGTGCCTACGAAGCGTTTTTGACAGACACACACAAAACCAAAAAAAAAGGGAAAAAAAGCTGACGTTTCCCCTTGCGATGAAAGAAAAAAACGCGCGCTCGACGAGATGCCGACTTTTTTGTTCCGACGCCGCCGGCTCCATCCAATCCCCTAAAAAACGCGAGATTACGTCACGCGTTCGGACGATTTCACTTCTCCAGAACGCGAAAGTCGTCTCGTTCCGAACGATTCGCCTTCGCGTCGAGAAGAGGGGCGTCTTTGGCGCGATTTTGATGGATTTTTTTTTTGCGCGCGAGCGGCTGTGAACGACTTTCGCCGTCGCTTTTTCTCACAGGTGCGTCTCTTCCCGTGGTGTGGGGGGAAATCTTTCCCTTCTTCTCTCCGGGTGTCGGAGAAGAGAACGAAGAAACGCGCCGTCTCTCGGGAAAAAAAAGCAACAGCTGGTGTTTCCTTTCTCTTCGTTCGACGCCGGCTTCGGTTCTTCTTCGTCTTCATCAAAGAAGAAGAAGAAGAAGAAAAAGTCGCATCAAAGATGATCGAAGAGACGGCGAGAGAGAGAAAGGGAACATTTATCCAATCTCAACGGCGCTCGCGCTCTCTTTCTCGAGAGAGAGGAATACGAATATAAAAAAGAAAGAAGACGATGCATAAACTCGTACCTTGTATTCGCGGGCGCCGGTCGTTTCGACGACGCACATTTCAGTTGGTTTAGAAGCCATGTTTTCTTGTGTTTTTTAGATGTGAGTGAGTGTAGTAAGTTGCGTAAAGTGAGGCGTCGAGAGGTGCTTTGGGAGCGCTTTAGAGCCGTCCATTCGTGCGTGCTTAGGGTTTCAATAAGATTTTTTCTTTTTTTCTTCTTCTTTTCGATTAAAAACTTCTCATATAATAAAACTCTTTCTTCTCTTTCTTCTCTCTCCCTCTTCCCTCTCTCTCTCTCGATAGTATTAATAAAACAGTGTACATTTTGTATAATTGTTTCTCTTTGTCGTTCCATTTTGTTGTTGTTGTTGTTGATTCTTGCTCTTTTGTTTTTTTTGGGTTTGCTAGTGATGTACTTCTCTCGTCGGAGGACGACGGCTATTGCGCCGCGGAGCGCTGGTTTTGAACCGTCAGGTGTCGGCAATAATTTGGACTTCCTTTCCCCCATTGCAAGGCACCGTTCAATCCGTGACCTTTGACTAGGATATTCTCGACGCTAAACTCGCAGTGCGAGTTGTAGTTTGGCTCGTTCTCGTCTACGCCTAAGCTGGGGACTTCGCCCATGCAACCGTGGTAACTCTGGTCGCCGCCGACGCCGTTCCAGACGTCGGAGAGTAAAGTCCACTCGCAGTTGGCGCCTTCGGCACAGCCACCGGAACCGTAAATGTTCATTTGCTTTTGGTTCGGGTCTTCGTTGCACCAGCACGCGTACTCTTTGTCCGGCCCGCGTTCGCCGAATTCGCAGTCTTTGCAGTCTTTGTATTTCGGTTTGAAACATTCGCCGCCGTTCGCTTCCGCCTCCGACGCTTTACAGGTGGTCACCGTAATGATTCCAGCGTCGTCTTTACGAATAGTCGTGTGTCCCCAGGCTTCGTCGATGTCGTACGGGTCGAGTTCGACTTCGTGGCCTCCGCCAGCGAAATTCATTTGCATTTTTTTGCGCAAACATAATTCAGAGCCGTCGATTTCCCCAGAGCCCGGGCCCCATTTCCAAGTGTCTGGACTCATCCACAACGGCGCCGCCCAGACGCCTCGGCATCGAGACATGGTCCAATCGTAATTTAACGACTTGAAGTCGTGCATGGGGATTTTACATTCTCTCGCGTGCGCTAACATGCACTCAGCTTTTCCTTTTGACACGGAAATTCTCACCGAAGCTAAATCATCGTCGCACATCTCCGGTACATTTCCCATATCGTTCACGCCTCCATTTTGCGACTGACACGAAGGGTGCGTCGTGTTCCCGACGTGGAAAGGCCAATCGAGATCTTTCCATTTCGAGGCTTGACACACCTTTCGCGCTCTTTTACCCGGAGCCTTGGCGAGGCGTGATTCACCAAACCGGGACTCATCGTTTAAATGGTTTACTCTTTGTTGAGCGATGTAAGCTTGCGCAGCTTTCTTTTCCTCCTTCTTTACATCCTTCTTGACTGCTTTCATGGCATCTTCGTACGCTTTCTTTGCAGCAGCGGCAATTTCTTCCGCTTTGATGCGATTTTCGCGAGCTTTTTCAGCTGCAGCCTCAGCTTTTTGTTTCTCGGTCATCGCCTCTGCGTATTTCGACTGAGAGTACTTCGGAGTCGAGGGCGTTTCCGCATCCTTCTCCTCCTTCGATTTCTTTAAAGACGTCGATTTTCTAGGCAAAGACTTCGAAGAGGAAGCTTCGACAACATCATCATCGGCCTCGACAACCTTCGTCTCCTCATCTCCCATTGAAGAAAACGACGATGAAGAATGATACGCGTGGTGCCTGCTGCGTTCTTTCGCTTCTGGCGCGAAGTCGAACGACGTCGTCGCCAACTCTTCCTCGACTTCTTCCCTCGGCGCTCGGCGTTCGTCAAGGTCTCTTTGCGAAAAATACGGATAAGACGACTCTCGTGGGTCGCGCTTTTCAGCATACACGGAAGAAGAAGAAGAAGAAGAAGAAGAAGAAGAATCGTGCTCTGGTTGACGTTTGAATCTTTCTTCTTTTTCCTTTCTGTCGTCTTCGTCATCATCATCGTATCGTTGGTAGCGGTGCTTCAGCGAAGGTTCATCGGAGGTAGATTTTTCTTCCTCCTCCTTTTCGTCATCTTTCGCCGGCTCTTCTTTGTCGACGAGTTCCGCTGGGCAGCATCCAATACCAGGAATCGGTACACCGGCGATGCACTTCGGCCAAGGATTGCACGCGACGTTTTTGTACGGATCCAACTTGAATGTGTGCGGAACTTTGACGTTTTGGATGACAATCATGCCCTTCTCATGATACGGTTTTGGCGCGTTAGCTTTCGCTTCCGCCTCAGCTTTCGCCGCGGCAATGGCGGCAGCTTTAGCAGCCGCTTTCTTTTTCTTTTCTTCTTCTTCGTCGACGTTGATATTTGCGATGAGCTCCATTTCTTCCTTCGTCATACCGTTCGTTTCGATGCCTTTTGGCATGTATTGTGCGGCGATCGGATCGATCAACGATGGCGTTTCCGTTGAAACTTCCGAAGTCGCTCCATCATCTGCCTCCACAGCTTGTTTTGAAACTTCTCCAGATTCTAACTGACGCATTCGTTCCTCCAAACTCGCTTTCGCGTCGTCTTCACTCTGTCCAAGTTTAGTCAAAGCTCTCGCTTGCTGCGCTGCCATCTCAAACTTGCTCGCAACCGTCGCGTCGTTGCCTAAACTCGCCATTGCTTCGTTGTACATTCTATTTCTGTTAAACTGCGCCAAAGCTTGCGGGCTCACACCAAGCAAAGCTACATCTTCCTCCTCAACAGGCGCGTCAAAAGTCTTGCGTTCCCCAAGCGCAGCCTCTCCGGCTTCATCACCACCGTTCGCGAAGGAGTCATCCTCCGCTGGGGAATTAAAGTTTAAAGAATCAATCAACTTTTGTTCTTCCTTTGTTAACCCAGTCTCCGGATCAACTTTATTTCGAAGCTTTTCCAGATGTTTCTTTCTGGCTAACTTGGCTTCCATGGCACCCGTATCCGTGCCTTCGGACAGAGGCACAGTCGTTGCAACTTTCTTCCATTTGCGCGGTTTCAAGCTCATCGGGTCCACGTTCGGTGCCGGCTCTTCGTAAGAGCTCTCAAGAGAGCCTTCGAGAGCAACGCCGAAAGATTCTTCTTCAGACTCACCAATGGAAGGTTCAACGACATCGTTTTCCGTCGCTTCCTCTCCCTCGGTGACGTTGTCGTTGTCGTCGTCGTCGCCGTTGGAGGCAAACACGGAGTCGTCAAATTCAACAGACGCCAAAGCATCCGCGGCTTCTTTGGCTCCTTCTTCGTCCACGGAACCGTTGAGTTGGTCCAACATGAGCTGTTCTTCCGGCGAGACGCCAATAGCCACGTTCTTGTTCGCTTTCCCTTCCTTTTTCCGAGACTTCGCTTCATCTCTGCTAATCTCCGCGCTCATCTCGTCCAAGGCGTCCATGCGTTTCATCAGTTCGATCTCCTCCGGGGTTTTGCCGGCGAATCGAATGGCATCAGCCTTTGCCTTTGCTCTTGCAGCTCTTCTTTCCCGAGCTTCTTTCTCTTTTTTCGCTTTCGCGGCTTCTCGAGCTTCCTCCTCTTCTTGGCGTTTTCGTTCCACTGCCCTCTTGTGCTCTTCAATCTTCTCCGCCTCGGCCAATTTCTTCTTGGCCTCCTCAAAGTCTATCTCTTCTCCTTCGTCCGAGGACGAAGATTTCTTCTTCGCGGCTTCTTTTCGTTCTTTTTCCAAGACTTTCTCGTCATCAGCATGCGCCAAGATCTCGTCAATCTCGTCGAGTTGCTTGTTGGCCGAGGCTTCTTCTTCCTCCGTCAAAGGCTCCGGCTGGTCTGAGACGTTTTTGCGCTCAACTTCTTCTTCTTCTTCTTCTTCTCCCTCAGACTCCTCTTCCGTCTCCGCAGGTGCTTCATCTTCGGACTCCTCTTCAGGCTCCTCTTCCGTCTCCGCAGGTGCTTCATCTTCGGACTCCTCTTCAGTTTCAGCGGGCGCTTCTTCTTCTCCTGCTTCTTCTTCAGGCTCCTCTTCCGTCTCCGCAGGCGCTTCATCTTCGGACTCCTCTTCAGGCTCCTCTTCCGTCTCCGCAGGTGCTTCATCTTCGGACTCCTCTTCAGTTTCAGCGGGCGCTTCTTCTTCTCCTCCCTCAGGCTCCTCTTCCGTCTCCGCAGGCGCTTCATCCTCGTCGTGCTCCTCGCCGGCGGTATCGGAGATAAACTTTCGTGACTTGCTCTTGTGCGAAGATTTCTTACCTAACGGCTGCATCGCTTTCTTCGCCGCCTTGATTTCATTTTTCTCGAGCTTGGTTTGGCGATCGATTTGCGCTTGGCTCTCCGCTTGGATTCTTGCAATTTCTGCCTTGCGGTCTTTTTCTTCTTGAATCTTCGCTTTGGCTGCTTCTTCTTCCGCTTCTTTCGCTTTACGAGTCGCCTCCTCTTGCTCTCTGATGGCTGCTTGTTGTGCCGCGATGATTTCCTCAAGCGGACACCCGTCGTAGTTGCATGGTCCGTCTTTTCGGCCTTCCCTTTCCGCTTGAAGCGTGACGGCAGCTTCGTTCGTCCATCCACCATTTGCAGTGGCGGTGGTAGTAACGGGAGTAGCAGACGCTACATCCACAGAACCCGTCGTCGCTTCCGGAGCGGTAACCTTGGCCGCATCAGCTTCCGACTGTGCTTCTTGTGGTTGTGGTTGAGATTGCCCTTGCAAGTCGTTCAATTGTTCGACAGTCGGGGTAGCAACCTCTTGGGTTTGCTCAGCTTGCGCTTGAGCTGCAGCACCAGTTGTAATCGTCGTCGCTGCCGATTGCTCCGCTTCATATTGCTTCGCGACTTCGTCAAACGCCTGTTTCTCTACTTCTGCTGCTTTCTCTGCGTCCATTTGTGCTTTTTCGCTGGCCGCCTTGAGTTCTTTTTGCAACCGCTCAATCTTTTGCGCCGTAGTTTCGTTTTCCGGAACAACTGCCGTGGCAGGTTCAGAAGCCGTGGTACTTTCCGTCGGTTCTGGAACACTTGCTTTTTCTTCCTCTTTCTCCTCGTCCGTGGCACCATTCAAATCGGCTTCTTCCATAGCCAAAATTTCCTCCGGAGTCATCTCGTTCGACGCCTGCGCGGATGCAGCCGAGGCTTTTGTGTGATCCGAGTCCGTAATCGCCGGAACGAACACTTTTTGCGCGGACATGGCCGTGTTCAAAAGACCGCTCAAGCTCCCGTCGTCCGACGGTTCGTCGTCGTCAGTGGCGCCTCCAACTTGGATTTGCTGCTGCTGTGTTCCGTCTTCCGATTCTTGCTGCGCGTCCAACTCGCACAAGGCCAACTCCGACTGCACGGAGAACGCGCAATCCGAGTGGCAACTGCCCCAAACGAACGACCTCCCGTCACCTTCTTTGTACACGCGATCGTAAAACGTCTTGGTAGAATCCGAAAACGTCGACGACGTGCACTCGTTCATGTTGAACATCTTGTTCGGGTTACGCCCGAGATTATTCTCCGGCACGCACGAATCTGGATTAGTCGCCGACGACAAGCAGCCGGCGTCCTTCCGATACGCCGGCCCGTTCGGCCCGTTCTTCTCGTACAGCGCGAACGTAAACTCGTCCCCGGGCTCCAACACCGACGCATCCACTTCGAACGCCCCGCAATGCGTCGCCGTCATCTCAATCCCGCGGTCGAACGCCAACTCTGGGTTCTGTTGCGACCGAACGATCACTCTCGCGCCCAAGTTTTTCTTCCACGTCGTCGGGTCCGGGTGGAAATCGAGCACGTGCAAAGGAGCGCACGCCGTGTGCAGTTTAATCGTTTTGGACGCGTGCTGCGGCTCCAATGGCGCGTCCCCGAGTCGGGACGATGACGATGCGCCCGAAGACGACATCATCGCAAACGATCGACCGTTATTGCTGTTGTTGTTACCGCTGCTCAAAGCGAGAGTCGTCGCGAGCACCATCACCCCAGAACCGGCGAGGACTTTCGTCCACGACGAGGAGGAGCCGCGCTGATTCGACGATGACGATGATGCAGCCGCGGGCCGCAGAAGGCTTTGCTCTTCCGCCTGCATTTTTGTATCGACAAACTCTTCTTCTTCTTCTTCTCCTCCGAGCAGCGCGTTGTTTCAGAACAAAAAAGTACTCTCTCTCGTCGAGAGGGAAGTCAAGAGATCTCTCTCGAAACCGACGACCGCGTTAAAAGCTTTTCGATGGTATTTGCTCGCGCTCTGCTTACTTACTCCAAGGAACGCGCGCTTTCTTCTTTGGAGATTCTCGGGAGAAAAAGTTCGAAAAAAAAGGCATTTAGGGTGTAGTGAAAAAAGATTTTTTTTCTACCTTTTTTTCAAGAAAAAAAGTACGAACGAAACGAAAAAAGCTCCCCCCAGACGAGAGAGAGAGAGAGGCTCAAGTGTTGTTGTTGCGTATCGTCACGCCATATAGTAGTATTTTACACGTTCTTCTTCTTATGCTACTATTTCTCGAACAAAATCAAGTGCTCTTTCCTCGCGCCGTTGTACACGGTTCCAGTACTTTCCATGGTTCGTAAAAGCGCCAAGGAACAACTGGCGAGGAGCGTAAAACCGGCGGTTTCGGCGCACGCGACGGTACTTTTCAACGCGTCCACGTTCGCGCCGTCGCCAATCATGACGAGCATTCGACCGGATGGTTTCAAGGTTCTGTAGGCGTTACATAACCATTGGTTTTGGGATTGCGTCCATTTGTCGTTGAAAGTGGACGGGTCTTTGCGTAACTCTCGCTTGGCGCCGAACTCGTTGACGGAGCTAAAATCGTCGCTCCACGAAGCGCGGTTGCCGTTTTCATCCAGTTCGTTCGAGCTTGGGACTTTCGCGTCGACGTAGTACGACGTGGGTGGTTTAAGTTGTGACTCTTCTTCAGGTTTTGTCGTTCCCGAGCTGTCACCACTACCCGTCGTCGTCGTCGTCGTCGTCGTCGTTGATGTAGCAGTAGTTGTCCCGACTCCGCGAAATCTCGACCTTTGCTTTCTCGCAAATGAGACGTAGTCGTACACGCCGGGGTACGGCGGACTCGTCAGTATTCCCGAAATTGTTCCAATCTTATCCTTGGGAACTAGATCATCGAATCGTGCGTCGCCTTTCCGAATGCACACGTCTGCCTTTCCATTCACGGCGTCGTGCAAATCCTTCACGCGAAATATGTACTCGTCCACGCACCTTTGGTAAAAGCTCAGCGGCGAATAATACGAGTCGTCTCTATCGCCGTTACCATTGCTCGCTCGGCGCTTTCCGAACCTTTTCTTTCTCTTATTTCGTTTCTGTCGCACGAAATGTCTTCGTTCAGCTTCAGTTAGACAGAAGAAAAGCGCTGTTTTCCGCGTCGTCGCGTCTACGCTATTATTATTTCTATCGCTACTATCGCTACCGCGGCTACTCCCGGCACCGTCTTCTTCATCGCTCTCTAAAATCGCCTTCTCCACCGCCACGGCAATACTTGCAAAACTTCCAGGCAAATCGCGCCGCCGTTGTTGTTGTTGTTGTTGTTGTTGTTGTTGTTGTTCCTCCTGCTGCGTGTTACTATCATCCTCGTTCTCTTGTTCTTCGCTCTGCGCAATAATAATCGCTTCAATCCTCGACATCCGCGCTCTCAACCACTCCTCTTCTTTCTGTACGTTTTCCGGCACCCAAACTCTGTGCCCGCACACGTGCAACGCCAGCGGACTGACATCTGTCCCGTATGCGGTCACGTTATTCGTCATCGCCACGACCGGTACCGTTCCTCCGCCACAAAACGGGTCCAAAATACTGAGCTCCTCTTCTTCGTCGTCTTCTTCGCTCAACGCGTTCTCGGACGAACCGCCACGTCTTATTCCGCTTTTTCTTCTTCTTCTTTTTCCATCGCCTCCGAGAAGAAGTTCCACGCATCTCTCGGCCGCCGCCGGTTGCATGCCGGCTAAAATTTCCCCGAAACCATGCGTCACTCGACGAAATCCACTCGGCACGTGCGTGTATCCGTGTTTCCATTGCATTCGCATAGCGTGAAGAAGCACCGAGGTGTGCTCTTCCTCGCCGTAACAACTCTCCGTGAATTCAGTCGACGGCTCGAGCAAACGCCGATAATAATCTTCTTTTTCTTCTTCTCCTTCTTTAACGGTCGTTAAAACGGAAGAAGACTCGGGATTGGATATCGCGCGTCGTCGAGGAAGGAGGCCGACGGCGGTGGAGGAACGCTTTTCAACTCTCGATTTTTCTGGTTTTCCCGGGAGCCGTCCTCCTTGCCGCGCAGGGACGTTGGCGAAGAGAAGACGCATGAGAGAGAGAGTTTGTTCTCTTCGACTCTTAGGTTTGCTGTCGCGAGTCGTCAACTCCGTGCTTTGCGCGCGTGGGGAGGCCGGCGAAGAGAGACGTGTGTTGGTGAAGAGGTTGTTGGGCACAAAAAAAGTGACGTGTGGATGACGAAAAGCGTTCGCAAGATGTATACATTTACGCAGAAAAAATGCTTCGTGACATCAATTGGTTTAGGTAGTTTGTTTCGTGTTATGAATGGCGCGCTATCATCATCACGCGTTGTTCTTCTCGGCTTTCTCGAACGCTCTTTTCAAGTCGTTTAATAAATCCTCGGCGTCTTCGATGCCGCAACTGATGCGGACCAAGTCGTCGGGCAAGCCTCGCGCGGCTCTGACTTCCGCGGGGATACTCGCGTGAGACATGAAGCACGGCAAGGAAATTAAACTCGTCACGCCGCCGAAGGAGACGGTAATTTTGAACAGTTTCGTTTCTTCGACTATGGTTTTGGAAAAGTTGACGTCGCCCGTGGTGAAGGAGAGGATGCTTCCCGCGCCAGTGGCTTGGGAAAAGTGCAAGTCGTGAAACGGGCTCGATTTCAGACCCGGGTAGTTTACTCTTTCGACTTTTGGGTGACTCTCGATCCATTCGGCTAACTTCATCGCGTTTTCTTGCTGTTTTTTCATTCGCAAGTCCATGGTTTTGATCCCTCTCAAAGCCAACCAACAATCGAACGGTCCCAACAGCGTGCCGCAGGCGTTTTGGAAAAAGTATACGCGTTTGGCTAACTCCTCACCTTTGACTGCGAGCAAACCTCCTGTAACGTCCGAATGTCCTGCGATGAACTTTGTCGCGGAAACCATGCTAATATCTGCTCCTAACTCTAACGGGTTTTGAAACGTCGCGGTCATGATGGAGTTGTCCACGCACACCAAAGCGCCCTTCCTTTTGGCCATCTCGCAAATTTTGCGCACGTCGATGCATTGCAATCTCGGATTCGTCGGCGATTCGAGCATAACCATCGTCGTTGGCCCACCGTTAATGGCATCTTCGACCGCCTTCAAATCCGTGCAGTCCACGTTGACGACTTCAATCCCAACTTCCGGGACGACTTGCGCTAACAACCGACTCGTCCCGCCGTAAATATCGTCGCCGGTGACTATGCGCTCGCCGTTCTTCACCAACCTCGTCACCGTCGCCAAAGCGCTCATCCCCGAGCTAAACGCGAACGCTCTCGTCGCACCTTCGATGTCCGCGAATTGCTCCTCCAACTGATCTCGCGTCGGGTTCCCAGATCTGGTGTAATCGTACCGCCCGTTTTCCGTCGCGTTCGGCTGCGCAAACGTCGCCGTTTGGTACAAAGGAGGCGCCGACGCCGCGTACGGGTCCTCCACGGACGTTTTCGGGTGCACCAACTTCGTCGCGATGTTCAAACTTTTGCGAAGCTTCATCTCGTCGCTTTCCTCTTCTTCGGAAGACGACGCCGCCGCCATCGCGAGGAAGAATCCCCCGCGCGTTTTGTTCTTCTTCCCTCGGTGGTGGTTACCCTTTTTTGCCGACGCCAATCTTCCGTTAATCGCGGTAACAGAGGTAGTAATATCAAAAGAAGGTGAAGTCCTGCTGCTCTTGCTGGCGAGAGGAAGAGGAGACGAGGCAGAACGCGCGCTGCTAAACATTCTTCTTCTTCTTCTTCCCCCAAAACGAACGCGAGCGAGAGCGCTTTTTGGTTTGTTTTTGATGGAAAACTCTATCCAAAACAACACACGAACAGACGAAAAAGGGAAAAATATTTTAAAGAGGCAAAAAAACAGAAAAAATGACCAAAACCCTAAACTTTGTTTTTTTGGTTTTTGTTGGGGGGGGAATAACAGGAAAAGAAATAAAACGCAGAGAGAGAGAGGAGTTTACCGAAGAGTGACACGAAGAAGCAGCGCGCGAGTGAGCCTTTCTTTGTCCCGTTCTGTTGTCCCGTTTTGGGTTTGCGAAACGACGACAGAGATAACTTTTGTTTTAATTCTCTCTCGATCGTTGGTTCGTGAATACGAGAATGAAAACGTCCTCGAAACAACCTTCTTCTTCATTGGAAAATAAGAGCACTACCACTGCGGTTGGATTCTTCAGCCGAAACGCACACACGCTGAAAGAGGACATCGAAAAAGGCGTCAGAGATTGGTCGAACGTGACTTCGACCGTTCGGAGAGCTTTTTTACGCGTCGGGTTCATCTTTGACCGAGAAAATGCAAACAACGAGATTC
>Ga0182095_1414933_pt1 | contig 11948 bp, 5 predicted proteins | sample 041ome_19_FD_127784 | JGI IMG/M metagenome (GOLD analysis project Ga0182095, IMG submission 127784) | Metatranscriptome of coastal salt marsh microbial communities from the Groves Creek Marsh, Georgia, USA - 041412BS metaT (Metagenome... | ecosystem: Environmental > Aquatic > Marine > Intertidal...
CAACCTGCATGTTTTCAACGAAAACTGTGTTTCCTGTGCGCGTCTGTGTGTGTGTTTTTGTGTGTGTGTAAAAAATACTGCGTGAGCGAGCGGATCAAAGAAAAAAAGTATCGCGGATGTAAGTTCTTAGGCTCAGAGCACTTGCTATAATCAAATACGCCGTGAAGCTTCAGAAAATGCTTTTTATTTTTGTGGTCATCATCGCCTTTGAATCCGCGCAGAAACAACGAACGTTTCGCACGAGAGAATGCGAAACGAAGGTAAAAAAACGAGCGACGTTAGACTCCTCCCTCTTTCGTCATACTTCTTCTTCCACCACAGATAGGCTCAGAACATGTTCTTCATCACAAACTCCCGTCAAAACAAACAAAAAGAAAGAAAGACGGGTTTCAGTGAAACAAACTAATATTGGTCATCATCGCCTTCACGAAGCAGAAGAAGAAGCAGCACTCGAAAGACTTTCTCTCTTTTTCTTTCTCTCTCTCTCTGTTGGGAAAAAATACACTCTCCAAGAAGGCACATTTTGTGCAGTGTACACACATCACAGCGTTCAGCAACAGATTACGTTGTATAATCATCGTCAGCATCATCACCTTCCATCAAAAGGGAGAGAGAGAGAGAGAGATCCGAGATCTCTCTCTCGCGCGCACAACGCGCGAGAGCAGCTCAAGCGCGCCTGGGAGAGATACAAAACAAAAAAACCTCTCTCTTCTTCGTATTCGTATCTAAAACTGACTCATAGTATTATTCGTTGAAATCAAAGCCGCCGCACGGCTCATATTACATTGCAAGTTGTAATAATCATCGTCAGTCGAAGAGTACTCCTCCCTTCCTCTCCTTTTACTCGCAAGCGCTTTAATACTACCGTAAGAGCGCGACCACAAAACACTCTTTCGCCTTCGTATTCGAGTATTTTTAACAACAACACAAAAACACACCTGTGTCTGAGATGAAAAAAAAAATGAGGAGGAGCAAAAAGAGAGAAGCCAAAAAAGAGCAAAAATTCTCCTCAAATTTTTTGTTCCTTTTTTTGCTCCCTTGCACACACAAACTGTCACATTTACATATTAGTATATTATATATATATCGTCTCGCATTAAGAACAGAACGAGAAGGAAAAGAAGAAGGCAAAGAAGAGATGGCGTCGGTGGTCGCCGCGGCGACGTTGACCACGCTCGCGTCTTTGTTCTACGCGAGTAACAGTAGTAATAGTAGTACTAACAACAACAATTCGCGTAATAACTCGTTCGCGGTGCACAATGCACCGAGCGGGGTGCCGCCCAATGATAATAAAGAGAACGATGCAGATGATGACGATTGGCAACTCTCGGAACAACCGAGAACGTACGGAGAAACTGCCTCGCGATTGGCGAAAATCGTTCGCATCGGGTGGACGGACGCTTTATCCATCTTGAAGATTTGGAGGGTCGACCACTTACTCGCCATTCGACAGTTGGCGAACCGAGACTGCCAAGACGAAATCGCCGACGCGGTGATCAACATTGGAAAAGGGAAACGAATCACGACGGGAACGTTTCGAGAGAACATCACGGAACACGAAAGTCTCGTCGCAAACGGGGAACGGTGGGACGAACGGTTGTTAAGGATACGGTTGGCGTTGAAGTATAACAAACTTTTAAGGCGCGCGAGAGATTTCGAAACCATTCGAGGGAGAGTGGACGACTCGTACCAGAAGATTTTGCTCCATCAGATTAAACCGTCGACGTTTAAACCGGCGTTTGTTTTGTTTAAGGATGAAAACGTTAAATCGTTGTTACTGGTGATTCGTGGGACGCATTCGATACGGGATTCGTTGACGGCGTTGACGGCGCATTCGAGTCCGCACCACGCGTTGAGACCGGACGGATCCGGCGACGTCGTCGTCGGGTACGCGCACGCCGGTTTTTTAGCCAACGCGAGGTGGTTGATGAAAAACGCGACGGACGAGTTGAGAAAAGCAAGAGAAATGAACCCAAATTACGATTTTATGGTGGTTGGTCATTCCTTGGGTGGCGGCGTCGGCGTTCTTTTAGCGCAAATGCTCAGAGACGCGCAGCCGGAACATTTTTCAGACGTGCGAGTGATTGCGTTCGGGTGTCCGTCCATGCTTTCGGAAGATTTAGCCGCGAATTGCGCCCCGTGGACGACAACGCTGATCAATCGAGGCGATGTCGTGCCTTTGTTGTCCTATTCGCGTGCGGAGGATATGCGCGAGCAGATTGTGAAGACGAGCGTAGAACAAAAGGTATTGCAACGGTTTTTGCAAACAGGCCGGCGAGTCGAAGGGGACGCGGAACTTGGCGGGCTAGGGATCATGGGCGATGAAGCAGCTGGAACGTTAGCGGCGACGTTTACGGATAAAGACGCAGCGAAAAGAGTTTTAGCGACCGCACCGAAAGTGTGCGGCGTGCCCATACCGTGCGTCGGTCCTCGATCGCCAGAGAAGAAGACTTTCGCTTCGCCGGACAACGAGTGGAACGAGGCGCCGCCGCCGCAAGACGTCGCGGTGCTTCCATCTCCTAAGATTTCTGCTGGTAGTAATGGTGGTGTGGCTGCTCCACCGTTAGCGGCCACGATTGCGTCTCAAAGTCGCAACTTATTAGCAACCACAGCGTCGGCGGCGACAAAGTCTGCGCGATCCGTCTCGTCGCGATTGGCGAGTTTATCAGTCGCCATGTTACTTCGATGCACCGCGCCGAGAAGTCAACACAAAATAAAACCGAGCGTTGCTGCATCTTCCTCGAAAGAGGAACATAAAAAGCAACAAGAATTAGAAATAGGAACGAAATCTTCCTCTCGTATGGGAGGCGTCGCGGCGCACACGCAATACGGCGTCGGAGAACTCGACGCCGCCGAGGAGGAACGCATATCGAGAGAATCAATCTCGGAGGAAATGTTGGATGCTTCAGAACCGGAAGCCACCGAGCGCGTGTTGCGTTTACAAAGCGACAGAGACATCGCGAAAGCATCAGAGGAGCTTCTAAACGCCAAAATAAAAATTTCGGGTGAAAACATCTCTCCAGAACGTCTCAAAGAAAGCGAAAAGCTCGAGCCTATGGACGATATCGAAGATCCTTCCGAAACTGCCGCGGCAATGGACGTCGACGATGCGGAAGGCACCATCCTAGCCATCGAGTCAGAACTGAAAAAACGCGGCGAAGGAGCGAAGAACAAAGATGTTGGCAGCGGCGGCGGTACCAAGCGCAAGCGCACGTTACACGTCCCGCTCTTCCCGGCTGGCAAAATCCTCCACATGATTGACCTCGCCGCGGCGAACCGAGCCGAAGGTCTCGCCAACGAACAGCCGCTTTTACGAGAAGCCATTCCCAAAGACGCCCCACAACACTACGCCTTATATACCGACGTCAAACGAGAAGCGTACACCGCTTTATGGTTGAACAAAAACATGGTCTCCGACCACTTCATTCCGAGATACGAGAGCGCGTTGACCGACATCTGCGACCAGTTACGGTTAGACGAAAGGAAAAGGTAAATATACATTTCGCATCATGTAACATTATCACATAGACGTTGTTTTAAGTATCTACTTTTTACACTTGTACGTCTGCATAGAAAACACGCGCGCGCGTTCGCTTCTCGTTCTCTCCTTCTTCCTTTCGTTCGAGACAAACGAACCCTCAAACCTCTCCAGAAAAAAGCGAAGAATACCACGCGAGAAAGAAAAGAATAAAACACGAGTATGGGAGGCACGAACTCAAAAGCGCCTTCCTCTTCTTTGAGCGATGGCGTTCGGAACTTATCCTTCGACGAAGAGAGAACGACAGAGAACGGTTCGAGCGAGACGAGCAGCGACGACGACGAGCGGCGACACCATTCGAACGATTCTTCCCCGCGAAGTCGAAAACGAACGACGAATACTACGACTCGCGGAAGTGGCGGTTCGAACGCGACTAAGAGCAGTACTCTTGCATCATCTGCGAACACTACGAACGGGTCTTCGAGTGCAAATGCGTCTGGTGCCGACCGGAGACGAAAAGATGATAACGGTTCGAACGACGAGAACGAAAAGAACAATCTGAAGATGTCTAATAACAGCGAAGATACCATCGCCTCGGGGATGAAGACGAATACGACGAGCGACAAAAACAAAGGCGCATCAAAAGGCGTTGGATTAGAAAATTTCGGGAACACGTGTTACTGCAATTCAGTGTTGCAAGCGTTGTATCACTGCCAACCGTTTAAGAAGCTCTTGTTGGAATACCACGCGACGCAAACTGATTCGGACGCCAACTTGTTACTTTCGCTCGGCGGTTTGTTCGCGGAGATGAGCAAGAAGGAGCAAAAAGCGTTGACGAGTTCGGCGAAAAGAGTTCCCGTGGTTGAACCGAAGAAGTTTGTCTCTCGGTTGAAGAAATCGAACGAGTGTTTTAACTCGTACGAGCATCAAGACGCGCACGAGTTTTTGAATTATCTCTTGAACGAGTGTTGCGAGATTTTAGAGAGGGAGAGAGACGAGGTGAAGGATAATTACGATTCGAAGAGGAATTCGAGGAGGAGTGGAAGCAGCGCGGGCAGTGTAACGCCGAGAATTTCGAGCGGTAGCGGTCGTCTGAGCGTAGATGAAGGAAGCGAAGGTAACGACGTGGATTTGAGGAACGTCGAAGAAGAGAGCAAGAGCGCCGCGAACAAGAACGGTGCGGGGAAGGACGCCGCCAACGCATCGGCCGCGCTAACTTTGTCGAATGCAGGTAGTAACACAAACATCGGTGGCATTAGCGACGCGTTAAACATGCGTAAAAAAGCATCCAGTAACAGCAAGAAAAAAGAAAAGCAAACGTGGGTCCACGAAGTCTTCCAAGGCGAAACCGTCAACGAAACCAGATGTTTGTGGTGCGAGAACGTCACGTCGCGGTCAGAATCCTTCCTCGAAATCTCCGTCGAGGTAAAGCCAAACTCTTCCATCCAACAGTGTCTGTCGGATTTCTCTGCCAGCGAACTTCTCGGCGGCGAAGATAAGTTCCAATGCGATTCGTGTTCGGGCTTACACGAAGCGCACAAACGACTTCTCATCCGCACCGCGCCTTCCGTCTTAGCGCTCCACCTGAAACGTTTCAAATACGTCGAATCCGTCGGACGAATGCAAAAACTTAACCACCGAGTCGCATTTTCGCGCGAGCTGAAACTTCCCAACCTCTCCGCCGACTCCACCTCCTCCGACGACCTCTACTGTCTCTTTGCCGTCGTCGTCCACATCGGCAGCGGCCCGAACCACGGCCACTACGTCTGCTTCGCTCGAACCTCTGGCTACAAAGCCAGCGGAGGTGGTGCCAGCGAACGGTGGGTCATGTTCGACGACGAAACCGTTCAGGACATGAACACGGAAGACTTAGAATCCGTTTTCGGAAGTAAAGGTGTCGTCTCGGGAGGACAAGAAGGAGATGAAGACGCAGGCGGCAGCGAACACGGGTACATTCTCTTCTACCAAAAAGTCGCCCCCGACGGCGAAGACGAGGAAGAAACCTTCTTGGAAGAGGAAGCGTTTTTAGCTTAAGAACACCTTTATTATTAGATGACATATATGTGACGACGACGATGATGATTACGATGATGACTTTAGAGCGTTTACTGTGTATATACCAACACCGGTTAAATTTTGTACCATCGAGCACTTCTGACATTTTCACTCGATTTCCCACACAAAAAACTTTAAACAAGGGAGAAGAAATATGAGCGGCGACGATGAAAACGACACCAACGAAGAGGAGAACAAAACCATCGTCAAAAACGCCCCGTCGTCTTTACCTTCGTCGGCAGATGATCCTCTTTTTCGCGAGGACGACGTAAACGACGACGATAATGAAAACACGGAAGATGAAACCGAGGAGGAGAAACGCGTCGAATTGGACAGACGGACGAATGCTTCGTCGATTACTATTCACGCAACACGAACAACGGGCGAGGATGATTACGAAGAAGAGGCAACGAAGACGTTTAAGAAGCGGGAGGAGGATAAAGTCGTCGTCGTTGTTCAAAAGAACGAGAAAGAAAAAGAAGAAGAAGAGGACGACGAGATGATGATGATGATGATGCAAAGGCAGAATGCAGAAGGAAAAGGGATGAATACGAACGAAGACGAGGAGGAGACAGTTCCGGATTTTTACAAAAACCAAGAGGAGAAAACGAAAGTTGCAGTCGTCTCAACGGTAGGAAACATCTTGAAAGAGTACGAGAAACAGTCGGCAGACGTTCGAAAAGCGTTGGAGTTTACCAGGAAGAGAGGGTTCGGCGGCGCGTCGTCGACGAAGAGAGGGAGGAAGCGCTCGTTGGAGGAAGTGACGGAGGAGGAGGACGAAGACGAAGACGACACGGATTCCGACGCGGATGTCGACGAGGAAATTTTGTTTTTGAAGGAGATGTTGGCGAAGAAGATGCGCGGTCGCGAGAGTAATGCGGAGAATACGACGAGTAATAATAATCCGTTCAATATTCCAACCTCCGAAGAAATCATGAGAGCGGTGGATGCGAGATTAGGTGAAATGAACGGCGGTGCTGGCGGGAACGCGGAGAATAAGTGGGCGTTTACCGCGAGCGCGGCGGCGGCGACTGAAATATTTGCTGCCAAGAAAATGCAAAAAGCGAAAGATGCGTTTGAGAATGCCAATAGGAAAGCGAAGATTGCGGCGGAGAAGTTGCAACGCGCCGAGAAGCTGTTACGAGTCGCTTCGGTGTTAGAGACGAGACAGAAACCAAACGGAGAGGAACTGAAGGTGAGCAAGATAGGAGTAAGAGAGCAACGGCGCGCGCTAAAGCAAAAGATGAGAAAAGAGTTTAGTTTGGATGCGAATCGTAATGGACAACGCGATAACGGTACCGATACCGCATCGAGTTCAGAGGATGAGGACGAGGATGAAGACGAGAAGGACTTACTTCAATCCAACGTCACCGCCGCGGAAGGTGAAGTCGACGCAGACATGCAAGATGAAACAAAAAAGAAAAAGAACAAAAAGAAAAATATACCACCACACCAACTTCGCGATACGAAGAAGATTAAAGAAGCACCTGAACCTGCTTCGGAGTATATTCAAAAAGTTGTTTGGTCTTCTGTGGACGCCTGCCACGTGTGCAACGAACAGCTCATGGATTACTGGGACGTCAACGACCAAATTTTATTGTGCGATGGGTGCGACGTGCAAGTGCACAAGAGCTGTTACGGCATCCAAAAGATTCCAGACGGCGAGTGGTTGTGCGCGGGGTGCGAGGATGGCGTGTCTAATCTCATCGAAAACGGACGGGGTATGTGCGCTTTATGCCCGACGCCGAAAGGCGCGTTAGCGAGGATCAAGCCGAAATCAAAATTTTCAACTAACTGGCGCGCGCCTGGGTATCACGCGCACGTTGTTTGTGCGCTAACATTACCCGAAATTTCGTTCTCTAAAGCAGTAGACAACGATAAAAAAGCGTTGGAATCTGGATCTTCCGTTTTGCGCATAGACGCCTCGAAGCTTACAAGCTCGCGGATGACGTTGAAGTGTGAAATTTGCGAAGAAGAAGGCGCTTGTACACAATGCGCGATGAAGAAATGTTACAAGGCGTTTCACCCGCTCTGTGCGAGAGGGTCGAAGAACGCGTGGCTTCGCCGCGCTGGTACTGGTCAGCCGATGGTATTTTGCTCCACGCATTCGAGCGAGCGATGGTTGCAGAAGCGACGCGAAACATGTTCGTTGCCAATAGAGTCAGCGTTGAACGACGCGTATTTGACCGGCGGATCCGTTTTCTGGGGCATACAGAACGCTGCAGTTAGTCAGTCGACGCAATTGTTTGCGAATGCGAACGGTGCAACGACGACAACAGAAACCACTACAGATTTAGCAAATGGAAGGCACGAGAAAGCGTTGGTAAATACGGGTGACGGAAGTATGCGAGTGCTAACTTCCATAAACGCTGCGTCGCACAGCGCAGATGATCAATTGCAACAAGAAAACAAAGTTACATCAGCGATGCAAAAACCCGTGAAGGCCTTCATAGAGAAACCAAAGAAAGGGAAGCGCACAAATTTAGAAAACATAACGAAAGGAACGTCAGAAAATATAGTCCCGAATGCAAAATCTTCCATCGGGCGCGCGATAATTATCTTGCGCAGTTTGAATCCAAAGTGCATGGTTTTGTTTCCACAAGCATTCGTGGACGAAAACGTGAAGAGCGATGCTTCGATTGATTCCGTTTGTTCCGTACTTAAACGCACGTTTTCAGCGTTTGAGGTTCCTGGTTCTCAGAAATATAGTGAACCATGGAAAGTGTTAACGGTAGCTCAAAGAGTAATAGCCAGAGATATCGTCTCGCGGCACAAATTCCTCGGTCTCGCGTTTGCTGTGCTTAGATTACCTTCTGGATTTGGTAAGCGGCTGACGACAATTACTGCCATGGCTATTCAATCTGAAAAACCGCACGTTATTGTATGCGACAGTAGATTTGACGCTTTGAATTGGATCGCCGATCTAGTCAAGTTTTGTCCTAAACTCAGGCAAGTGTCCATCTTGAACGCAAATGATGCAAAAAATTCGCTGAAAGGTGCGGCGATTCAAAAGTCCTCGTTTGATGTTTTGGTTATCACGACAGAAATTATGTTTAACGTGGTATTGAAGCACGGCACCGCGCTAAACGCAGACGGGACTCCGGTGCCTGCGACGTATGCCGCGTTAAGTCCGGGAACGTTACTTCGACCGTTCTCGAGCGCAAATTTCGACGGCGTGGATGGTTTTCGAAAATGGGTTGCACACTTCGACGATGCGGCCAGTAAAATCCGGTTAAAAACGAAGCGCGTACTCTTGATGCCGAATGATGAGGACAAGTTCGAGAACAAAGGCGAAGAGTTTCGCAAGGTATTTCGCACGGTACACGCGAGGTGCGGCGAAGTCTACGCCAAAGCGTCCGCCACAAGTGTATGGGCACTCAAGCCTCAACCGCCAAACTTTGAAGAAATGGATATACGTTTCACGTCAGAACTGCCGTCGCCTGAAGAAGAGCCGAAAATCGATGATGTTACGGATACGAAAGCGCGCGAAATGCTCACCACCCACTCCGAGGAGGATTCGTTTCTTCAAAACAAATTAGTTGAACCTTCTCATGTCTTCGAACAGTGGGAACCTGCGGTAAATAACACCACAGAGAGCGAACTAAACATTGCCGATCGCCTCAAAGAGTCCTTTTATGTCATGGAGCCGCAGAAGATCTTGAATGGAACCCAAGGAGCACTGAAATTTGCTCAAGTCATCGCGAGTCGTTCAATCGCGCGAACTCTGTTCGTGTACGATGATAAGAAAACGACTGATTTTTCAATCTCCGATTTCGCAGAGAAAGACGGGTATTCTATACTTGATCCTTTGGTGAAACCTTTCGGCGCGCGACTTGTAGATGCGGTCGAGTACAGAGACATAAAGAAACGAACTGTGGGTATAGTGAGCTTAAGTGGTTTGAAGAAAGCGTCTCGCTTGACGCGCGGGACGCAAGTGTGCGTCTTGTACGAAATCGATGCGCAAGTGGTGAGAGATGTCGTCTATCCCAAGCTCGCGCCGTGCGATACGCGCGCAAAGGACGAAATTCCTCTCGTGCATCTGAAAAGCACTGCGAATGTAGACGAAGCAGCGTTGAAAACGCTCGAGGATACAGAGGAGGCAATGGCGGAATTTGCGAAAAGCATTCTCAGCGAGTGCTCTCCAGAAGTTCAGTTTTTATCGTCTGCGAGTGTTGTTGTGGACAATGACAATGATGCGACTGCGAGATTTAATCGCCCAACGAGCGATGCTTCTACCCCGTTTCCGACGGAAAATCACGACGTGTTCTGTTTCGGCTGTAAATCGAGCAAAGAGGGTGGATGTAAGGCTATCCCGCCGGCGTGGCTTACTCCAGAAGTCGCATCGATCTGGTTACAATGTTCAAAATGTCCGCACGCCGGTAGTGCTGGCTGTGCTCGCGTTCTCACCGCGCCGAATCCAGCGGAACCGTGGTTGTGTCCTTCGCACAAGTGCGCAGTGTGCGGCGATCTCTGCGGTCACACAGAGAAGACCACCTTACGATGCGTCGAGTGCGGGTTCGCGTATTGCGACACGTGCTCTTCAGGCGCCGAATTCGAAAAAGCGCACAAGAATGAGTGGGTGGAAAAGTACGGCTTTGTATTACCGTCGCATTCGGAGTACGTAAAGTGCGGCGTGTGTTGCGTGGCGGCGAAAGCTCCAACTGCGGTTGTGAAGAAACGCAAATCAAACGCGAACGCGGCAACAGCGACTTTAGTCTTGTAATGAATTCAACCGTGCGAAAAATTCTAAACACAGAATGTTAAACAACTATGTACACGTATCTATTAAAAATTTCGCATCTTTGGCACGTCGCCGTTATCATCTAAAATACCCAATCTAACAATGGCCGCTTTTACTCGACCTTCGCTATTCAACGTCCCAAACGGGGATTCGGATTCGCTCGGTAAACGTTTCGCTACTGTCAGTGGAGGTCTCGGTTCGTCATCATTTTCTTCTCCATCTTCACTCTCTTCGAAGGAGAAATACTGTTGTTGTTTTTCTCGTTGTTGTTGCTGTTGATGCTTTTGTTGGAAGCCAAACGCCTTCTCTCTCATCCTCGCTTTCTCGTACATCTCTACCTTCTCCTTTAACTTTCGTATCTCAATCGCGTACGTCTCCGCAATCACCGCTAACGTTTGCTGCTCCTTCTGCTCCTCGCTCCTTATCTCGTCTCTCAGCACTTGCGGATTGTTCGACGACTTCTTCATCTGTGCCGTCTCGTCTCGCAACTTGGTCAAAACGTCCTCTCTTTCCCGCTCGCGTATTTTCAGCGATAAAACTTGCCTCTCTAAACTCTCGTTCATCGTTTTCACCGCTGCCAACTCCGATTCCAATTTTCGTTCCCGAATCTCCATCTTCTCGCGTTCCGGAAATTGCTTTCCTTTCGTCTTCTCCTCCTCCATTTTGAGGCGAAACTGCTTCTCTTTTTTCTCAAATTCTCGTTCCAAGTGTTCGTTCATTTCCAACAGCTCTTCGCACCTATCCTCGGCTTTAAAGAGTAACTCTTTCAGTCGTCTCCGTTCGTCCTCGCTCGTTTCCATCGCTTTCTTGTGCGTCTTTATGATTTTCGTGAGAAATGAATTCGACGCGTCGTACGGGTTTTCGTCTCGCGACCAATCGCTCTCGAAGCTGCGCTCAGAGTCCGCTTCTTCTTCCAATTCTTCTGCTCCTTTACTGCTCATGCTGCTGCTAAAATCGTTCGTTCGGTCTTTCAAAGAGACCGACGATACAGTCTCCTTCGTCCTCGTCGTCTTCTTCGTCGTCATCGGATATATATAATACGTGTGATAGATAGTTTAAGCGTCTCAATGTGCGAGGAATGCTCTGTGGGATTTTGAATTTTTTGAAGCATTTCGCTCGTATTTTTACAACTACTCTACTGTGGAGTATTTTCAGCAGCGGCTGCGGCGCGTGTGTTACTCGCGTCTATGTCTCTCTCTTTCTGTTATTATACAACTTTAGAAACGCGATTGTTATTATGAAACTGGTGGCACGTGCAACTTTCCATCTTCGTATCGCCAACCGGGTGGGAGAGGACAGTTGTTGTCGAGGAGGTATTGTAAACACTCGGTGTGGTTGTTCTCGTGCGCAAATCGAACGGCCAAATAGTTCCACGGCGCTTTGGCGGTTTCGCGCAAGTACTTCAAACATTCTAATTGACCGTTATATGCCGCCAACTTACACGCACGCTCGTTATATTCATCATACTTACGCTCAACAAGATATTCAAGTATATGAAGATGACCATTTTCAGCCGCCCATTCAGCAGTAGAAAAATCCCAAGGCGCTTTGACTTCTTCGCGTAAGTATTTGAGGCACTCGAGATGACCGTTTTCGGCAGCATATGCACACGCATCCTCATCGATAGGACACTCATTTGCAACGCAATACTTTACCATTTCTAGATTACCTTGA
>Ga0182095_1153627_pt1 | contig 11849 bp, 10 predicted proteins | sample 041ome_19_FD_127784 | JGI IMG/M metagenome (GOLD analysis project Ga0182095, IMG submission 127784) | Metatranscriptome of coastal salt marsh microbial communities from the Groves Creek Marsh, Georgia, USA - 041412BS metaT (Metagenome... | ecosystem: Environmental > Aquatic > Marine > Intertidal...
CCACGCAACGCCAAATGAGAAAAACCCTTCACGCGTTTGGGACATATGGTATTCTGCCAACCTGTATTACCGATACTGTCGAGGTCTTGGAAAACTGTGCCGCCGCCGCAATTGACGCAAAACGCGAGGATGGAATTTTAGGGATACATATCGAAGGACCCCATATTTCGCAGGAAAGTCGTGGTACGCATTCCGCGGCAGACATTCGGCCATTTGACGATGCAACGCGCCGTATCCTAAGGCGGCTGCGGGATCATGATATTTTCACCAAAATCACTATTGCGCCCGAGGCAATTACACCAAACGAGATTTCAAACTTGGTTGAGATGGGGGTGTTTGTGGCCATCGGGCACACGGCAGCCTCGCTAGACGAGACCAAAGCCGCCATAGATGCGGGTGCACGCGGATTTACGCATCTGTTCAATGCCATGCCCCCTATCGTGAACCGCAATCCTGGACCGGTCATCGCAGCTTTGAATTCAGACGCCTATTGTGGATTAATAGGTGATGGTATTCACGTAAATTATGATGTCTTACGGGTGGCATTGCGTGCGCACGCCCACAAAGATCGGATGTATTTCGTTTCTGATGCCATGCCCACCGTTGGTGGCCCAGACCAGTTTGATCTATACGATCAGACAATTCATGTGAAAAACGATCGCCTGGTAAACGACGAAGGATCTTTAGCAGGTGCACATATTTCGCAACGTGATAATGTTCAACGCGCGGTACAATATCTGGATGTTTCGCTCGAAGATGCTTTGAAAATGGCAATCATGATACCTGCCGAAATTCTAGGCAAGCCAGAGCTTGGTTCGGTTCAAAATCGGCCGTTGGGCGATTTGATCACATCCGATGATACATTCAATCGGATCAAATTCCTGTCATAAAAAACGCCGAGCATAAATGCCCGGCGTTCTAAATTCGCAAAACTGTTTGGCCTATGCCACATCAAATGCCAATGGCTTTACCTGTTGGAACAACTTAGAAGCTTCTAGTTCGCGTACGATTGATCCATCAATCGGCGCATCCAAATATAGCAAAGCAATCGCTTCGGTCCCTGCAGATTTACGTCCCAAGGTAAAGTTCGCGATGTTGACACCATGTTTACCCATCGTCCCGCCAAGAGTGCCTATAATGCCGGGCACATCTTCGTTCGTGGTGTATAGCATGTGTGAACCCACCTCGGCGTCAATATTGATACCTTTGATTTGAATAAAGCGCGGCTTGCCATCGCTAAACACTGTCCCGGCAATCGACCGTTCACGCTGATCTGTAACAACTGTCACTTTGATATAGCCTTCGAACGCGCCCGATTTATCTTGGTTGGTGATACTGATTTTAACGCCGCGTTCTTTTGCAATGACCGGAGCAGAGACCATATTTACATCTGGATTTGCCTTTTTCATGATCCCAGCAATGACCGAACAGTTCAACGCATCAAGGTTCATTTGCGCCGCAGAACCGTCGTAAAGAATATTGATTGCCTTAATAGGTTCGTCTGTCATTTGTCCGATAAAGTTGCCCAAGTGATCAGCCAGTTTGACCCATGGCGCCATAACTTTGGCTTCTTCTGCGGTCATTGACGGCATGTTCAACGCGTTTTCAACTGCACCAGTCAGCAAATAGTTGGACATTTGTTCCGCAACTTGCAGGGCGACGTTTTCCTGTGCTTCGGTTGTTGAGGCGCCTAAATGCGGCGTGCACACAACATTAGACAGATTAAATAATGGGTTTTCCGTTGCTGGCTCTACAGCAAACACATCAAAAGCTGCACCAGCGACATGACCTGATTGCAACATCGCTGCCAAGGCCGCTTCGTCCACGAGGCCACCACGGGCACAGTTAATGATACGAACACCTTTTTTGGTTTTAGCCAAATTCTCACGGCTCAGAATATTGCGCGTTGTATCCGTAAGCGGCACGTGAAGCGTGATAAAGTCAGCGCGTGTCAAAAGGTCATCCAAGTCGACCTTTTCCACACCCATCTTTTCGGCCTTTTCTTCGCCCAAGAAGGGGTCGAATGCGATAACCTTCATCTTTAGGCCACGTGCGCGGTCACACACGATACCACCAATGTTACCCGCACCGATCACGCCTAGGGTTTTACCGGTCAATTCAACGCCCATGAATTTGGACTTTTCCCACTTGCCCGCATGTGTGGATACAGACGCTTCGGGAATTTGACGGGCAACCGCAAACATCATTGCAATTGCATGTTCAGCGGTAGTAATCATGTTGCCAAAAGGTGTGTTCATGACGATCACACCTTTCTTGGATGCTGCCTCTTTATCAACGTTATCAACGCCGATACCGGCACGACCCACGACCTTGAGCTTGGTCGCATGCTCAAGGATTTTGGGCGTTACTTTGGTTGCTGATCGAATTGCAAGACCATCATATTGACCAATGATTTCGGCCAATTTGTCTTTGTCTTTGCCAACGTCTGGCAAAAAGTCGACATCGATACCGCGATCACGAAAGATTTGGACGGCGGTTTCGCTAAGTTTGTCAGAAACAAGTACTTTGGGTGCCATGATGTGGCCTTTCTATGAATAAGGGGGAAGATTTTGCCCACCCATCGAAGATGGGCAAAATCTGTCGAACGCATCCGCGTCCGACGGGAACAGGAGGTTAGGATTTCGCGTTGATTTCGGCGTCAAAAGCCCATTCAAGCCAGGGTAACATCGCAACGATGTCGGCTGTTTCAACCGTGCCACCGCACCAGATACGCAAACCCGCAGGCGCATCACGATAGGCACCGATATCATATGCCACGTTTTCAACGTCCAAACGTTTTACCACCGCTTTAGCAAAGGCTGCGCCGTCCTTGATCCGATCATCGGTGAATTTCAAACACACAGCTGTATTTGACCGCGTTGCCGCATCATTGGCCAAATTCGCGATCCAATCACGGGCATCGCAGAAATCCCAAACCGCTTGGGCATTGGCATTTGCGCGGGCGATCAACCCTTGCAACCCGCCAACAGACCGCGCCCAATCAAGCGCGACCAAATAATCTTCAACCGCCAACATGGATGGGGTGTTGATCGTTTCACCAGCAAAAATACCGTCGATCAATTTGCCGCCTTTGGTCATGCGGAAAATTTTCGGCATGGGCCATTCGGGGGTGTAAGTCTCTAGACGCTCAACCGCGCGGGGCGACAGAACCAAGATACCATGCGCCGCTTCGCCGCCCAGAACCTTTTGCCAGCTGAACGTTGTGACGTCCAATTTGTCCCAAGGCAGGTCCATCGCAAAGGCGGCAGAGGTTGCATCACAAATCGTCAACCCCGCGCGATCCGCAGGGATCAAATCACCGTTTGGAACACGGACACCCGAGGTGGTGCCATTCCATGTGAACACAACATCCGTGTCATAATCAATCGCCGCCATATCGACAATATCGCCATAGTCAGCGGTTTTGACATCGGCGTCAATTTTCAGCTGTTTCACAACATCCGTGACCCAACCTGCGCCAAAGCTTTCCCATGCGACCATAGTCGCCTTACGCGCGCCCAAAAGCGACCACATCGCCATTTCAACCGCACCAGTGTCAGACGCAGGAACGATCCCGATGCGGTAATCGGCAGGAATGCCCAGAATTTCACGTGTGCCGTCGATCGCAGCCTTTAGTTTTGCTTTGCCAACAGCGGCACGATGCGACCGACCCAAAGGGGCGTCTGCCAATTTATCCAATGTAAAGGTGGGGTTTTTGGCACAGGGGCCAGAAGAGAACTGCGCATTCAACGGACGCGCGGCCGGTGTTTCAATAGCCATGTAGCTACCCTTTCAGATAATCGCCTCTCGTTGGGGAGAGGTGTCCCACCAACGCAGATAATGGGGAAATGCGGCTTTCACAATCGACAAAATGTCGCTATAGCGGCGCTTGAATAAAAATTTGCGACACTTTTGTCCTCTATCGGAAACTTGGCACATGTACACATCAACGCTTATCACTGTCCCACAAACCATTCTAGAAACGCCCTTGGTCGAAAACCTCAGAAATGCTTGGGGCGGCGGTGCAGTGCGGTGGTTGTCGGAAAATCATGCGGCCGAATTCGATATGCCTGCGGTTCCGGATAATAGATGGGCGGTGTGGCAAGACTTGCAAAACATGTTTGTGGATCTGGTGGTTCAACCGACCCTAGGCCGCCGAAAAAAAATGCTATTGGCTGACATGGACAGCACGATGATCGAACAAGAATGTATCGATGAATTGGCTGATATGGCCGGGGTGGGTGATCGGGTCAAAGTCATCACAGCCCGTGCAATGAATGGCGAATTAGATTTTGACTCTGCACTTAGCGAACGTGTTGGCCTGCTGACGGGACTGCCTGTAACGATTATTGACCAAGTGTTACACAAACGCATTACCTACATGCCAGGTGGAAAGACATTATTGGCAACGATGAAGGCACATGGCTCATACGCGGCTTTGGTGTCAGGAGGATTTACGGCGTTTACCGAAAAAGTGGCCGCCCATTTAGGGTTTGATGAAAATCACGCCAACACCCTTTTGACAAACGGCGAACATTTGTCTGGCAAAGTTGGTTTGCCAATATTGGGGAAACAGGCCAAAGTGGATGCGCTGGAACGGATTACTAAGAAACTTGGCATCAGCGACGCAGATGTCATCGCTGTGGGCGATGGCGCCAATGATTTAGGAATGTTGCATCGCGCGGGAACTGGCGTCGCGCTGCATGCAAAACCATCCGTCGCAGCACAATGTGACGTACGTATCAATCATGGTGATCTGTCTGCTTTACTGTACATCCAAGGCTATTACCAAGCTGAATTTGCTGCATAGCTTTGTTCTAACCTGACAAGATAGCGATTGCCGGCAAGCGGAAATCTATTCGAAATATCATATCGAAAACCGTACGCGCACCTAATATTTATTGCAGGCATAACATGCTTTGTATTTCCGCCGTTTAAAACATTGGAAAGCGTTTTTTCAGGTACTTTCCAATGTTGTAAAGGAGCATTTGGTGATATGATGAAACTTGCATTAGCAACTATGGCATTGGTTGCACCAACAGCATGTGTAGATAGAAAATCATATGAGACTGACCCAGTTACATTGAAAACAGATCAGGGTAACGTCATTTGCCAACTGTATACCAATCAACACGTTTTGTGGGATGAAAGTATCGCACATCCCAAAGCGATGACCCAAAAAACCGCCGATGGTATCTGCTGGGCTGAGGGCGTTCGTTTACAAAAAGAACACATAGCCAAGGTAAAGGCGCGATGACCAACTTGTCGGGTCAAGAGTGGTCAGCGCGATGAAATGGCGACATCACCAGCACGACGACTGATCCGACGACCAACCCGACAAGGCCCGAAAAAGCCGCCCCCGCGAGCCATTCAAACAAACCCGCCAACGGATATGTTCCCTGCACCAAGTGCTGGACGGCATGCATCATTTCTTCGGGCATATGCCACGCATAATGTTCCGCTGCATGGATTAGGATCCCACCGCCAACCCATAACATTGCTAACGTCCCAACGAACGACAAAGCACTTAGGAAATAGGGCATTGCGCGAATGATCCCGCGACCAAAATTCGCCAAAGCGCCCGTTTTGTATTTTGCCAAAAGATGCAGGCCAAAATCATCCGCTTTTACGATCAATGCAACTGCACCGTATACTGCGAAAGTAACAATAAATGCGACGACCAACAGCGTGGCTGCACGGGTTCCAAAGGTTTCATTCTCGACCGTGGATAGGGCCAATGTCATGATTTCTGCCGACAAAATAAAATCTGTTCGAATTGCACCCGAAATCGTCTTTTCTTCTGATTTTCGGGCCGTTGTGGCGTCTGCATCATTTTGATACCACACCATTTCAATCACTTTTTCAGCGCCCTCAAAACATAGGAAAAGCCCACCCAAAACCAAAAGGGGCGTAATGGCCCAAGGCGCCAATTGTGACAAAATCAGCGCCGCAGGCAGAATAAAAAAGAGCTTATTTTTTAACGAGCCTTTTGCAATTCGTCGAATGATTGGCAGTTCGCGCTCTGCAGGAAATCCGACGACATATTTCGGTGTAACGGCCGCATCATCTACGACCACGCCCAATGATTTAGCACTGGCTTTCGCGGCCGCCGCCGCAATATCATCAGCAGATGCAGCAGCGGTTTTTGCGATCAACGCAACGTCATCCAATAAGGCAAATAATCCCGAACTCATATCCCGCTCCCTTTTCAACAATTCTAATAGTCGATAACGTGTGCGCGAGACAAGGAAAAGCGTGATGCTTTTTTCTGGACCAATCGACACGAAAGACCAACATATCGCGTTATCACAGCACGCTTAAGGAGAGATTGATGGAACAGGCAATTTTGGCAGGTGGATGTTTTTGGGGGATGGAGGATCAGATCCGCCGCATTCCCGGTGTGTTATCAACACGTGTTGGGTACACGGGCGGACATGTGGATCACCCGACCTATAAGCTCGTTTGTACTAAGACTACGGGCCATGCCGAGGCTGTGGAAATCACATTTGACCCAAGCCTTGTCACCTATCGCAAGCTTTTAGAGCTGTTTTTTCAAATTCACGATCCGACAACAGTCGATCGACAAGGAAATGACATCGGCGATAGTTACCGATCAGAAATTTTTTATACGTCTGAGGCCCAAAAAGAAGAAGCACTGCGTACAATCGAAGACGTAAATGCATCAAGGCTTTGGCCCGGGCGCGTCGTGACAAAGGTCACGCCAGCAGCACCCTTTTGGGAAGCCGAAGATTTTCACCAAGACTATCTTGTGAAGAATCCAAATGGGTACACTTGTCATTTTCCACGCCCTGATTGGGTCTTGCCAAGTACACAATAAAGGGTCATGCATGTCGTATTCCTAGGACAGCGACATGCAACCTATCACTGGCATCTTTCTCAAGCTTTTGGCCGTGGCATCGTTCATCGTGATGTCATCGCTGGTCAAATATGTTTCTGATACGATTCCACCGGGGCAAACTGTTTTCTTTCGGTCTTTCTTTGCAATTCCAGTCATTTTTGTCTGGATGTTCTTACGTCGGGATCTGGCCCACGGATTAACGGTTGTTTCACCCATGGCCCATGTCTTTCGTGGGATGATCGGAACAACGGCGATGATTTGCGGTTTTGCGGGGCTAGGCATGTTGCCCTTACCCGAGGTAACGGCGCTTGGCTATGCTGCACCACTGATGACCGTTATCTTGGCCGCAGTCTTTTTGCACGAAAAGGTTGGTGTCTACCGGTATTCGGCGGTGGCGCTTGGGCTGCTCGGTGTGTTTGTTGTCTTGGAACCCCGCCTCACGCTGGTGGGGGAAACACATATTGGAACCACGGCGGCCTTTGGCGCTTTACTCATTTTATTTGGCGCAATGTGTTCAGCAATGGCGCAGATTCATATTCGCCAAATGGTTCAAGTCGAAAGAACAGCATCCATCGTATTTTATTTTTCTCTGACATCCACAATCGCGTCACTGTTCACAATTCCATTCGGGTGGGTTGTCCCCGATGCTAAATCAGCAACCATCTTGGTGATTATTGGGCTTTTGGGCGGAATTGGACAGATTTTGCAAACCTCATGCTATCGATTCGCCCCCGCATCAGTGGTGGCACCCTTCGAATATGCCTCAATGGTTTTATCCATCGCGATTGGATATTTCGTATTCAGCGAAATTCCAACGTCACAGATGTTAGCGGGCGCAGGATTGATCATTTTGGCAGGCGTTGCGATCATCCTACGCGAAGCCCATTTAGGTCTGGAACGCACCAAAGCAAGACGCGTCAAAACGCCAGCGGATACCTAGGCTTCGTAGGCTGTCATCAAACGATAGATGGGCGCCATCAACCAACGCCGCTGACGCCCTAACGGGAACCGTTTTGGCACAGTTCGAAATACTGCAGGATAGGGATGTGACGGGTCTTTGTCTTGGACCAAATCCGAAACAATTTCCCCGACAAAACTTGCCATAGCGACGCCGTTTCCGTGGTATCCAAACGCGGTAAAACCGCCATCATAGCTCGGAATTTCCCCCACATAGGGTGCCATTGTCCGGTTCAAGGCAACCAAACCCGACCAATAGTTCTGGAATTTGACACTGCGCCATTTTGGAAACATGGCGTCGAAATCCGCACGCATCAATTCGCGAATGTTTTTTTCAGATCGTGGCGTAAATTTTAATCCCCCTCGCATGCCAAACAAAAACCGTCCGTTCGGAAGCTTGCGAAAGTAATGCAGCAAAAACCGCGTGTCATATGCCATTTGATCGCTGGTCCACCCACGCAACGCTTCGGGAATCTGTTCGGTCACAACAACCGATGACTGCACGGGCATGAACCGCCCTGCCATCCACGGCAAAAGATCTTCGGAGGAATAGGCATTCGTTGCCAATACGAACCGTTTAGTGTGGATTACGCCAAGATCCGTCATTAATTCGTATGCGTCCCTGGCAGGCGTTATCGCTGTAACTTGCGTGTTACAAAAGACCTTTGCCGCTGCATCCATTGCAGCAGATAAAATGCCTAGCGCATATTTTCGCGGGTTCAGCCCAAAGCCAATAGGGATGGTCAGGCCCCCATGAAATGAACCATCCATGCCCAAGGCCAACAGTTCGTCCTTGGAATGGAGCGTTGCCGTCACGCCGTAATCTTCGTGAACTGACATTTGATCTGTAACAAAACTGGCGGCGCGCTGCGCCGTGTGGGCCAGAACTGTTTCGCCCCGTGAGTGTGCATCAACGTCCAGTCCAAGGTTTGCGATCATGGACTGCGCAGAATTGACTGCGGCAACTTCGGTTTGGCGATACAGGAGGCGTTCCTCAACGCCAAAAAGCTTGTCCAACTGTTTGTTGGTTATTTTACCCCCGCCCAGACAACAAAACCCGCCATTGCGCCCTGTTGCCCCAAACGTGGGATAATGTGCATCGACCAAGGCGACGTTTACACCCGCCTTGGCCAAATGATACGCTGTCGAAAGGCCTGTGAACCCTGCCCCGATGACCGTCACATCAACCTGAATGTCACCGTCTAACGGATGCAATTCTGGCAAAGGTTTGGTCGTTGGCCAATACGAATCCGCGACAGGGTCTATGCCATATGCCGCAGATTCATAGACATATTTCATTCGCCTGCCCGTTCAGCCGCTTGTTCATCACGCATTTGTTTGACCGCAGCACGTTTGGTCATGATCGAGGCAGTAACAACACCGACCGTTACGATCCCGATCATAATTGTGGACAGTGCGTTGATCTCAGGACTGACGCCCAAACGAACCGCAGAATAGATTTTGATTGGCAAGGTGGTCGACGACGGGCCAGAGGCAAAGGACGCAATCACCAGATCATCCAGGGACAACGTGAACGCCAACAACCATCCCGACAAGACCGCAGGGGCGATAATCGGCAAGGTGACCAATCTGAATGACTCCATCGGGGTACACCCAAGATCCTGCGCGGCCTCTTCTAGGGATCGATCAAAGGTGACCAATCGTGATGAGACAACGACAGAAACGTAGCACATCGAAAATGTGGTATGTGCCAAGACAATGGTGACAACACCGCGATCCAGCCCGATGCCAATGAATAACAACAAAAGCGATAGGCCTGTAATAACCTCAGGCATCACAAGCGGTGCATAGATCATTCCCGAAAATAGGGTGCGCCCATAAAACCGACCCGCGCGGACCAAAACATAGGCCGCCATCGTGCCCAAGATCGTTGCCAAGGTTGATGACATGACGGCAACGCGAATAGTCACCCAAGCTGCATCCAAGAATGCTTCGTTGCGGAACAGTTCTCCGTACCATTTGGTGGAAAAACCCGCCCATACCGTCACCAACTTTGACGCGTTGAAAGAATAGATGATCAGAATGATCATCGGTAAATATAGAAACGCAAACCCCAAAGACAGGGACGTTGCGTTGAACCAAGATAAACGTCTCATCCCTCTGCCTCGCGTTGTTTTTGTTCATTGCGCTGGAATAAAATGATCGGAATGATCAGAATTAACAGCAAGATCACAGCTACCGCCGACGCCACCGGCCAATCGCGGTTTGAAAAGAATTCTTCCCACAAGACTTTGCCGATCATTAGCGTTTTTGACCCGCCCAAGAGCGATGGAATCACAAACTCGCCCAAGGTTGGGATGAATACCAAGAACGAACCAGCAATAATCCCATTGCGTGACAAGGGCCATGTCACCAACCAAAACGTGGTAAAGCGCGAACATCCCAGATCTTCTGCCGCCTCAAGCAAGCTATCATCCAATTTTTCTAACGCCGAATATATCGGTAGGATCATAAATGGCAGATAGGTGTACACAATTCCGATATAGACCGCGGTTGGTGTGTTCAAAATGGTTAAAGGCTGGTCAATTACGCCCAACCACAAGAGTGCCTGGTTGATCAACCCATCTTGGCCCAGAATTCCCATCCACGCATAGACGCGGATCAAGAATGATGTCCAAAATGGCAAAATGACCAGCATCAAAAGGGTCGGACGCCACTCTGGTGCGACGCGCGTCATGCCGTAGGCAATTGGATAGCCAACAGCCAATGTAATCGCCGTGGCAATGACGGCAATTTTCAAACTGGAAAGATATGCTTTCCAATACAGATCGTCTGAGGTCAAAAACTCAAACGTTTCAAAGTCTAAGCCTTGAAAGAATGCAACAATTCCCGCCCAACCACCGGCCAGATCAAGCGTCGGGGCGTAGGGCGGGATTGCAATCACTGTATCAGACAGCGAAATCTTAATCACGATGGCAAACGGAATAAGAAAAAGCGCCAAAAGCCATGCATAAGGTACAGAAATAAGGATAAAGCGTCGCATGATTATTCCTTTAGGCAAACGCCAGCGGTTGTCGTGAATGACACCCACACTTTGTCTTCCCAAGTGAAATTTCTGCGCGATAAACGGCGCGTATTTGCGGTCTGCGCCTTGATGGTTTGACCTGATGGAATCCGGACATAGTAGGTCGATATGTTGCCAAGATATGCGATATCCAGAATGGTCCCTTGAAACGCATTTGGCGTATCTTCGGGTTTTTCAGCCGAAATCGATACCTTTTCGGGGCGGATTGCAAAATAGATCTTTTCATCAGGTGCAAAGGTTGTTTCGGTCGATGTCCCAACGATAGATGGCTGGCCTTCTGCCCATGCGATGTTGATCTGATCAGATGTCTGATTTGCACGGCCCTCGATGATGTTCACGTCACCGATAAAATCAGCGACATATACCGAGTTGGGCGCTTCATAGATTTTTGCGGGTGTATCGACCTGTACCATCACACCTTCGTCCATGACCGCGACTCGGCTTGCGACTGTCATCGCTTCTTCTTGGTCATGGGTCACGATGACAAAAGTGGTTCCCGTTTTTTCTTGAATATCCATCAATTCAAACTGCGTTTCCTGACGCAATTTTTTATCCAAAGCGCCAAGAGGTTCGTCCAAAAGCAACAGCTTTGGAGCCCGCGCAAGAGACCGGGCAAGCGCGACGCGTTGACGTTGACCACCTGAAATTTGATGTGGTTTTCGTTTCGCAAACTTAGAAAGCCGCGTTAGGCGCAGCATCTCGTTCACACGCTCGTCGATTTGTTCTTTGGGTAATTTTTGCCGTTTCAACCCAAAAGCAATATTTTCCCAAACGCTGAGATGCGGGAACAACGCATAGGATTGAAACATCATATTTACGGAACGCTTGTTTGGTGGAATGGCGTCAATATCTTGACCACCCAGCAAAATTTGCCCTTCGGTCGGTCGTTCAAACCCAGCCAACATACGCATCATCGTTGTTTTACCGCAGCCTGACGGTCCAAGTAGAGCAAAAAATTCGCGTTCGTAGATGTCGATGGTCATATCA
>Ga0182095_1029307_pt1 | contig 11819 bp, 11 predicted proteins | sample 041ome_19_FD_127784 | JGI IMG/M metagenome (GOLD analysis project Ga0182095, IMG submission 127784) | Metatranscriptome of coastal salt marsh microbial communities from the Groves Creek Marsh, Georgia, USA - 041412BS metaT (Metagenome... | ecosystem: Environmental > Aquatic > Marine > Intertidal...
CAAAAATATGGCAAGCAACGACAATTTGCGCCGCTTTAAATTGTGGCTACGTAGCTCAGCTGGTTAGAGCACAGCATTCATAATGCTGGGGTCGGTGGTTCAAGTCCACCCGTAGCTACCAACAACTTTTCGGCGCAAAGCGCCGAAAATGTTGAGCCTTCAAGCCGCTCAGAGCGTCAGCGAATTTGCAACGCAAAATCGCGATACAGGCTAAGATTGAGGTGCTACGCTTAATGAGTGGCCAGAAGTTAATGAAACATAAGGTAGCTTGGCCAATCACGAGCGTCAATTTTGGGGAATAAAAGCCAGTTAAATTTGCCCAAAAGTACGATGTTAATTTTAAATAGACTGTCTATAGTATTACGCATTAATGCTTCATGATGTCGCGGTAAAGTTTGCGCTAGAGAAAGTAAGTGAGAACGTGTGATGATTCGGATGCTCGCAGGCCTAGTTTTATTACTGCTGACCACAGAGGTTTTGGCGGTCGCATTTTGCTCTTTACGCGATCCCGTCCAGCAGATTCAAACTATGTATCCAGGATTCACGGGTTATACATCAGAGGTACGAGAACTTAAGCCTTCTGTTGCCAAGTCCTTTATTGACAGAAGTGGCTTGCCCGTCTCTATTCATGCAAAGGAGATCGGGAAACACACCCTTTTCTATGTTCAAGAAGGGCTATCGACGACCGGCTTGGTTCATGTCAGAAGCGAACCTGGTCGATGGGGGCTCATCGAAATAGTCTGGTCGCTGGATATAAATGGGGATATAAAGGATTTCATGTTTCAGCGGTGCCGCGGTGGTGATTGCAAAAATGCTGAAACACAAGCCGTCAAAAGCCGGTTCAAGGGTTTAAATGTTCGAAGTATTGGCGAACTCTTTGACGATGACGGTTCTGTGACCGCATCCCAGCTTCCCATCCAAGGGGACTTTTTTGAGATTTTGGTTAAATCCGCTGCGAAGACGCTGATCTTGACCCAGGCTTTTTGGTCAGTTCCCATGGCCACAGATCCATACAGTACGTAGAGGTCTCCCAATCCTCCTGGTTTGGCTGGCAGTAAAGCGATGCCATCCTGGAAAGCTGAAGCATCTCATAAAATGAAATTGCGATTCAGGAAATTGCTATCTGTGAAACTGAGCGTTCTCGCTCACATCAGCATATTTTCGTTGTCCTTAGTAGTGCCAGCAGCTGTGCTGACAATCCACTTCGCAGATCAAATCAGGGAGTTAGACCGGTTGTTCAGCTCTACAGCAGAGGTTGAGTTGTTAGAGCGAGACGTCGCAATCTTAGACCTTTCAATTCAACAGACACTGGTCCTGAGTGATCTCGTATTTGGGAGTGCGCAGACCTATTTGGTCTATGGAGCGCGAAACCAAATCGACCTTGCTCGAGGCAAGGCTAAACAAATTGCGAGGCTGGGTCTATTAGGCTCTGAAGCGACAAAACTGCTTGACCAAGGGCTACAGCGTCTAGATCGCGAGCATTCGATGGTTCTCACGCTTGATGAAATAGAGTTAAACCAGAGGTTAAGCGTATTTTTACCAGAATATGACCAGGTGAGCGCATCCATCGTTGATCAAATGATGATCTTGCTGCGCGAATCTGAAGCTGCCGTGACTGACAGGCAACTCCTTTCCCAGGCCGGGCGAGACCAGTTTGCGGTGGATCTCGGAATATCAATCCTGATTTATATCGTTTACGTCTTTGTGATTGTCTGGCTTCATCTCCGAGTGCTTTCGATACCGATCAAGCAATTGAGCGAAGCCACGATTGACAGAGCCTACCTTGGAACAAAACCCATCCCTGAGGCAGTAGGTCCTGTCGAATACAAGTCGTTGAATAGAGCATTCCGCGAATACGATGCTCAACTGAGATGGAGGTTAGACGGTGAGCGATTGATTTCTCTCGTGTACGACTCGCTTCGAGAAGTTGAAGATCTAGATGCATTTTCTAAGGTCCTCGAGTCTCTTCTTAGAACTCAGGTCCAGTGTGAGTCAATTGCAGTGGACGGTCTGGCATTGGAAGGTGAATCGATTGATGAACTTCAGGATCGCAGACAGTGGACATCGAGCAATGAATCGTTAGGTGGGGAATCGCAGGAGTCGAGATATGAAACTCTGGAATATCTCTTGGTTATTGATGCAACAAAAAACGTTTCAAGTGCCGATAGTCGGATGGTGGGTTCTCCAATTGGCCAGAAGCGCCATGATTGCAGAATCATTTTGAAACCCTTTAACCGCCCGATGCTCGTCGTAAGGCTGAACGGTTTGGTTTCAGCGCTCGAGAGGAACGCACTGGAGGCTTGGTTTCAACAAGTAGCCGATGCAGTGAACAACCAGCTAAAGCGGCTGACTTTAGAGAGGGAGCTCCAAGCGAGGGTTCAAGAACAAACGAAGGCTTTGGAGGCGCAGATTGAGGAAACAGAAAAAGCCATAGGAGCCAGATCGCGATTTTTTAGCAACATTAGTCATGAATTGAAAACGCCTTTCAACTCGATTTTGGGATTTATTGACATGCTAGAGCAGTCTGTCCAAGGCGAAGATGAAAGAGAGATGGTTCAGCAAATTGCTCACTCGAGCCGTAACCTTTACCGATTATTGAGCGATTATTTGGAGCTTTCGCTAGCCGAGTCTGGAAAAATACTAAGCGATCCCGGGCCTGTCGGGCTCGCTTCTTTTTTTAGGGGGTTAACAGATCAGTTCGCGTCCTGGGCGAGCGGAAGTGCCTTCAAGTTTGATGAAAAGAATCTTCCTGACCCAGACATCGAGGTAGAGACCGATGCGAGACTTTTGACGAGAGTACTGAAAGGGTTAATAGTCTACGCCAGCAGCATCAGTGTCAGTGAATCAATTTCTATGAGCACTGAAATTAAGGCGGCTGGCGAGCAACATGTTGAGCTCTGGATTTATTTCGAGCTACCTGACACTGACAGTGCTGGAACGATGTTTGAGTCCCTGTCTGATCCTTACGACAACAGCGGACGAGTAGGTGACGGAAACCTCATCAATAGTATGGAGTTAGCTGCGGCGGCCATCTATTTCCAGATATTGGGTGGGCGTTTTGATTGGAATTCCGCCTCGTCGATTTGCATGGCTCAGCTTCCGTTGTTTGTGACGACGCCAAGACGCGCAGAAGCGAACGCGCTCGCTATGATCACCGCGTTGAAAGAGGCGCACCCCTTTAAAATGGTAGCTAAGAAACCTAATGAGCTGCCGCGTTCGCTAATTAATTTGATTGAGCGATGTGGCCTGTCCGTCAGCTCAGACACTTCCCAATTAGAAGAGGAAGACGGTGTCTTGATTCGACTCGTGGACCCTTCAGAACGAGCTTTAGTGGACGCCGCCTATCGTGAATCGAATAGTGGTGACGCGGCGTTGCGAGATCGCCACGGCGTTGTTTTCCTCTATGGGCCCGGTGAAGAGGAGATTGCTGAAAGGGGTGACCTTCGGCTATTGGGGATAACAACTTGGCCGACACAAATGACCATGCTGCAACTTCATGAAAGGCTTCGTCACCTGGTTATGCCAGAGCAGCCCTTGGGGAACTAGGGCGACCCAATAGACAGTTTTTGATTCGATATCTAAGAGAGCTTAACCCATTGAAGACCCTTGTTTTAGCAAAGCGTCTAGTACTTTAGTACGAGGTTAAATTTGAGTCGCCGTGATAACTTTTGAAGATTAAGGGTAAAGAAAAGGGGATCAGATTGAAACTGAAGACATTGCTTCTGATTGGTTTATCTTGTTTCGTACTCATAGCGCACAGCGAATTCGTTCACTCGGAGGGATTCGGTGAGGATACGAGGGTTGCGCTTGATGTGAGCTCCCGAGTGAACTGGAACCAAGCATCAAATCAAACGTCCATACTGCACTTTGCGGGCATCGACTTCTTTCGAACCTTCCAACTGAACGGAAAAGACTTTGGGTCGCTGTTATTGCAGCCTTATTTGGTGCGCGCTGTGCGATTGGATCCCCACCCCCGTCTATTCGATGATCCGAATGACACAGCGTTGCAAATCCGAAACTTTTTGTTTCGCTCAGCACCTCTTATGGGCGGCACCACACAATTGTCAGTCGGTCACTTGGAGTTGCCGTTTGGCCTAGAGCGGGAGTTTGAAACCAATCAGACTTTGCAACAGTTCGACAATCAGGTTGACGGTGGTCACAAGGTGGATTGGGGCGTTGGGTTGGACGGATTCGCAGGGGGATTCAAGTACGACCTCGCTCTTACCAGAGGAAGCGGAAATGAGTGGGAAAATGAGGGCTCCCCTCATTTGCTTACAGCGCGTCTTGGAACAGATCCCTCGGCGCCCTACAGCTTTGGACTCACCGTAGTTGACGGTGAGCTATGGACACCTAATGGCGTGACTAGCAGCCGATCCAGATATGCAGTCGATGGGCGATTTGGCATTGGGCAATTCAATCTTAAAGGTCAATTAGCTACCGGTAAAAATCAAAACATCGATGCAAAACGATCTTTTTTTGAGGTCGAATGGGTCTATGGCTATAGTGAGTGGGTACTCTACATGCAAAGAAAAAGTTTAGACCTTGCGAATATGCCCAGCCCACAAACCTCATTGACCTTAGGGGTTAGGTTTGAGCCCACAAACTGGTTACAAATTGATATCGATTCGCTGAAAGATCAGGAAAATATGGGAAGACCGAAAAGAGAGATGATTCGAGCACAGGTGCGGTTCCGGTTCCAATGAAACAAAATATAGTGGCCCCCTCTTGCTTTTGAGGCGGCACGCGGTCAGTCGAGGACGCTTCTTATCGGAAGCAGTCCAACCCGATTCAATTAGAGAGCCCGTATCTCCGTAGCTAAATTTTCAATCCACGCAGAAATACAGCAACAAACTTTTCCAAGCGTTTTTTGTACGCGGCAGTGTCCCTCGCTGAATGCTTCAACCCTGCAGCACTCAAGTTCAGTATTTCCGCTGTTTGCCTCCCGGTTAGCCCGGAGCCTTTAAGGTGTATTGATCCTTCACGAGCGGCTTGACTTAAAGCTTTGCTCAGCATGTTCTGAAAGCGATCATGCGATGCCCTAACAATGTCGCCGCACAACCTGCTGTACTCATCGAAAAGCTCTCCACCATGGATGGAGTGGCTGACCGCTTTTTGAAAAGGCCCATGTCTGGCCATGAGTGCGTTGGTCACTCGTTCTTCTATAGCAAGAGCAGGATTGCACTCGCATGGTTCCGGGAAAAGATGCTGCTCTACTCTGCGTAATGCGCGCTCATGGATGGCCATCGATACCCCGCGGAAGATGTCATCCTTGTTGGTGAAGTAGGAGTAAAGCGATGCTCGAGAGACGCCGAGTCGCTGCGCAATATCCTCCATAGATGTTTTTTGGAATCCGTATTGATTGAACTGCTCGCCTGCCGCGGCAAGGATGGCATCGCGTTTGGTGCTTTGTTTGTTCGGGTGGTTGCTCATTAACTCCAATGATGGGTGCTTTTGAAGATACGCTCAAGTTACCTTTAATTGACAAAAAATATAAATATTGTCAATTTATCAATATAAAGGAATATCGTTGCTGCTAGCTGAGAGCGTTGATTCTCGATGTCAGTGGCGACAAAGATCCTGCGCTAGCAAGCAGAGTTACTCGAAGCCCTATCTTTCAAAGAAGCGTGTGAAGAAGCGATTGAAGAATAGATGGTAAAGAGAAGAGCGAAGGGTGCGGGTTAAAAAACCGGGGGAATGAACAATGAAAGATTTGGCGTTAGCGCTTAGACAGCAGTTCGGCCGTGAAATCGAAATAACCCCGCTGATCGCAGAAGATCGTATGGGGCGTCGCATTCATGGGATCGACCTGACCAAGAAATTATCGGCCTCTCAGGCGGAGCTCATGGTCAGCTTGCTCGATTATTTTAAGATCATCACGTTCCCCGGTCAGCACCAAGAGTCTTTTCAGGTGGGCGATTTGGAGCGCTTGGCCAATCACTTTGGCGCCCCGATTCCGCATCCAAAAAACTACGCCAACTACATTGAGTTTAAAAAGAAGCGAACACCGCTGCGATTGTTGCCCCGAGATGAGCAGACCGCTTCTCGGTGTGATCAAGCTTTTCCAGAGGCCATTCAGTGTCGGCCTGGTGCAGATAGTCCCGCGGTGTACGTGGTGACAAATCTGGTGGGAAGTGGGGCTCACCGCGAGGAGGAGACCGTCGGCGGTCTTCATTGGCACACGGATATTGAGTTTGAGCCGATACCGCTATCCACCAGTATGTTCTATGTGCAGTCCGTCCCAAGCACGAGAAATGGCGTCGAGGGTACTTGGGTGAACGATCAGCCCCGTGAGGAGGGGTTTTATCACCCGGAATCATCAGCCGAGTTGATGGCGCGAAGGAACAAGCTGCCGCTCAATGGTGAAACGGCCTATGCTGACACGGCCGCCGCTTTCGCGGACCTTGACGCTGCCAAACAAGCAGAACTCGAATCGGTGTTGGTCCGCAGGCGGTTACGGGTGGGTGATGAGGGCTGGCTGATTCCACTGGTTTATCAGAATCCACGAACCGGAGAGAAGTCTCTTCACAGTCCTATTTGGGCCTCTCGCGGTAAGAATATCGCCCCCGTTGAAGTGGATGGTTTGTCAGTAGACGAGTCTCGCGCTTACCTTGATGAACTTGAAGCCCACATTTTGCAGCCGAAATATCGATACGATCATCAACACACCCCTGGCGATGTCACCTTGTGGAGTAACTTCTCAACGGTGCACAACGCACCCCCTGCGAAAGCGATCATCAACGATCCCAATGATGCGCGGCTTATGTTCCGAATCAGTTGCAAGGGAGAGCCGTGCTATTCCCTGCCGAGGACAGACAGCGATGCGTGGATCGATCGCAACATATCGCCGCCTTATCGAAGTCCAGAGGCTTTGATAAAACCGTGAGCGGTTCGAGCGGGAGTTACCGACTTTTCTCTGTGGAGCACAGCATTTTCTCAGCAAAAGTTCGAGCGCTGATGCGCTTCAAGCTTGAGCAAGGGGATTTGGGCGCTGGGTTTGAGGATGTGCTGGCCACCCCTCATTTGATTAATCGATGGCTCACACCCAAATCGGGGAGTCCATCACTTCCACAGTTAGAGACACCAGACGGCGGATGGGTGCAAGACAGCAGTGCTATCGTTGACTATTTGGAGAGGACCCATCCCGCCACGTCGGTTGTTCCAGATGCTAAGTTGAGGCCCCGCCAACACCTAGCCTGCTACCTGATCGAGTTGCTCAGCGACGAGTGGTTGATTGTTCCCGCCTGCTGGGAGAGGTGGCACTTTAGCCAGGTGGACAATGAGCCAAATCATCGTCGCTTCAATGAGCAGCAGTGGGGCGCGTTTTTAAAACCGGAGAGCAATGGCAAGGAGCGAAGGCAAGCCGCCGCCACATTTTTTGATCGAGCGTTTGGCATCGACCTGCCGTCGGAGGAGAGAAAAGGGCCTTATCAGGGCCTGGTTGAATTAGGGTGTACGCAGCACACGTTGGACGCGTGGCGACAGTTCCAGGAGGAATTGCTCATGGCGCTTGAGCGCCATCTTGAGCAGCACGACTACGTGCTAGGGGGTCGCCCCTCGCTCGCGGACTTCAGCCTCCTTGGTCCAATTTATGTTCATTTCTGTCGAGATCCCGTTGCCGGGTTTGATCTGCGAACACGCTTTCCTCTGGTTTCCGAATGGGTCGAGCGGACCAACGCGGAGAATTCCCTCAATGCTAGGAAATATGGTCAAAAGTTATACAAAGTCGATGACTCCGGTGCATTAGTCGCTTGTAACGCAACGAGTGATGGCGGCGCGTGGCTCGCAGATGACACGGTGCCTGAGACGGTGATGCCCATCCTTCGCTTGTTCTTCGATGAGATGTGGCCTTACTTATCCGATTCCATTGACGTGTTAACGGATTTCATCGGCAGCGCAGCGCATACGCCAGGTGATGAGCTTCCTCGTAAGACCTTCACGGCGTCCCCCGGATTTGAGGCGCTACAACGAGATCAAGGTGAGTTAACGACACCGTTTTCAATCAAGGGCATGGCTTCACGTCGGATGGTTGTGCCTTATCAAATGTGGATGTTGCAGCGGATGACTTCAGCATTGACTCCCAACCAGATTCCAGTGCTTGAGCGCTGGCTCGGTCAATTTTCCCGAGGGAAAGATCTCCTGGTTCTAAAAGAGAGACTCAAAAGGTGTGCCGTAGAAAAGCGAGGTGGATTGCTCTTTTCTCGGGATCCTACTTAAAAAAAGTGGCGACGAGTTTCCCCGCTGCTCGGTCAAGCGCCCCCCTTATCGCTGGCGCCGGTTCCTATGTCGAAGGAAGGCCATACGGTAACCAGGAGTCTGGCCAGTAAACTGGACAGTGCGATTATAGTGACTCGGTTTCTCGTCTTGGTTTAGGTCCCTCTTGAGCGAGTGCCTTACAGGGCTCGCTTGCAGTTTTTTGATGACCGCGTCGCTCTAAGTCTCTTATTTGGGCAGTGTTATAGCCCGAGCTCCCGTTTAGCGAGAATGTTCCGCTGTATCTCATTAGACCCTGCATAGATGGTTGCCGCTCGATCATTCAGATAGCGCGGCATGGCGGTGGCCGCCGTTTCGGAACCGATGGGGGTTTCGGGATTGGGAAAATCTCTGACCTTGGGTTGATAAGGTAGCCCGTAGTGGTCGACCGCCTGAAGGACCAGTGTGTCGATGTGTTGCCTCAGTTCGGTTCGCCTAATCTTGAGCACGGATGAAACGGTTCCCACCGATTCGCCTGCGGCAACTGAAGCAAAAACACGGTTCTCAAAGGCCACATATGATTCAAGCTCGATTTCAAGATTGCTCAGCGCGGCGACATAATCGTCATCGCTCAGCAGATCAAAACCCTGTTCAGCATGTTCAGTCAGAAATTGTCGAAGTTGGGTGACCTTCATCATCATGCCTGTCGCAGATTTGCCGGCTCGCTCATGAGTGAGCAGATACTTGGCCACTGACCAGCCGTCATTTTCAGCGCCTAATCTGCCCGTGACGGGCACGCGCGCGTCATCAAAAAAGACCTGGTTGAATTCATGGTCACCTGACATGGAGATAATGGGTTGGATATTGATGCCAGGGCGATCGAGATCAAACAGTAAGAAGGTAATGCCTTGCTGCGGTGGCCCGGAGTCATCCGTTCGCACCAGACAAAACATTTTGTTGCAGCAATGAGCATGGGTGGTCCAGATTTTGGTGCCATTTAAGATGTAGTCGTCGCCATCGCGCACGGCAGCACATTTCAAGGAGGCAAGATCAGAGCCTGCCCCTGGCTCGGAATACCCTTGAGCCCACCAATCGATGCCTTGCCGGATGCGTGGTAAGTAATGGGACTTTTGGGCATCGGTGGCGTAATGCATGATTGCCGGGGCCACCATTTTGATTCCGTTAGGTGGAATAGAAGGCGCCGAGGCGAGGGTCAGTTCCTGTTGCCAAATGGCGTGTTGTTCCGCTGACCAATCGGTCCCGCCCCACTCGGTAGGCCAAGAGGGAACGGCCCAGCCCTTCTGATCGAGTATTTTCAGCCAAGCCTCAGCGACAGGGCGCTCAGCATAGATACCTGCTTCGAGTCTGCCGGCGCGTTGCAGCTCGGCAGTGAGGTGTTCTGCCAGAAACGTTTGAACTTCATCCCTGAAGTGGTCTAACTCGTTCATAGTGCCATTCCTTTCGTGGTGTGGTTTCCGGTGGATCGAGAAGTGATGGTTAGACCGCTCGTTAGTCTGAGCCCTCAACAAAGGCGTTGTACTCCTGGGCATAGTCGGGGTGCCATCTCGACATTGCAGGCCGGCCTTCGATGAGGTCATCAGTGTTCCATTGGATCCGCCGTTCGTCCAGGCGCCGAGGCGTATCGTTGTCAGGGCACAAGATAAGGAATGCATCCTTTTGAATTTCTGCCAGCATAAATTCGATGACTTGTTGCGTGGTCCACGCACCGGGCGGCTTCTCCGGAACAAAGCGCTGAATCATGCTGGAATACGTAAGGCCTGGCACCAGTAGGTGTGCATTGACTTGGCACCCCTCGTTTTGCCGTAGCGCGTGAGCAAGGCTTTGGGTGTAGGCCAAGACGCCCGCCTTGGACAGGTTGTAGGCGTAGCCGCCAGGAGGGTTGGTGATTCCTTGCTTTGACCCTGTGTTAATGACGGCGCTAGGCGTGTCTTGCTCGACCATGCTAGGCAGAAAAGCATGACAGCCGTGAATGATGCCCCAGAGGTTGATATCGACCTGGGCTTTCCAGCCATCAAGATCCTCCCAGGGCAGGCCCCTGGTCACCATGGCGCCCGCGTTATTCATCAAGCAATCCACGCGGCCAAAGCGCGCTAACACTTGATCGCGCACATCGGTCATCGCCGCATAGTCACTCACATCGCAGGTGATCACCATGAGTCTTACGATGATGGGACCACTCATGTGGTACTCAGTCCCATGGAATTCATGGGGCGGCTGGCGGCGCTGGTACCCAAACCAAGGGTCAATCTGACACGGTTTCACGGGGTGTTCTCACGGGGCGGCCTTCCGTACAACAGTAAACTGCGCGAATATGTTGTTCCGCAGAAACCGGTGGAAGAACAAGAGAACCTGAAACCAAAGGTCTATTCGATGACCTGGGCGCAGCGGCTTAAGCGTGTGTTCGCCATCGAGATTGAGAAATGCGAGAAGTGTGGTGGGCCCGTCAGGATCATTGCATCTATAGAGGATCCTGATGTTATTCAGAAGATCCTGAAGCACCTGGGACTGGATCGGCCAGTTGAGTTTAGGAAGAATAACCACGCTTTTTCTACTCTGAGAAAAGTATCCTGATTCCAGCCTCCGAAGAAAGTCTGGCCCTTAAATCATGAATTTCGTAATTGCGTCTTTCAGAACGCCTGCGACGCCGATAGGGGCCATTATTGGGGCGTTCTGTAAGTTTCTCGATAGAAAATGGATTAATAACAAATGCTTAAATATATAATTAGTCCCCCACCACCTCCACCAAATCACGGTCCAAGGAAGCGACCAAAAACGTTAAGTTGATCACCGATCAAGGTTCAGCGCCTACGAACAATGACAACATAGCCATAATCGCTGCTGGTACGTTTGCTTTGGGGCTATTAACCACTGCAATGTACTTTATGATGCTACGTGATGATGTAACGCCTAGTGACGTTACTTTGACGCATGAAAATACTCCTAGCCCTATGATGAACTATTACCGAGGCAGGACTGATCAACTCAGAGTGCAAGAAGGAAAAGAACCAGCTAGGCGACCAACTGAAGATACAGGCGTACTGGTTGAACCTGATCCAGAGGAAGAAAAAAGCCTTGGGCAGCTTGTTGAGGACGCTGGTATTGATTTTAACGACCTAATAGCCGTACCCATGGAAGGAAAAGAACAGCCCGCTGGTATTGATTTTAGCAACCTAGAAGCCGTAGCCAAGGAACAAGCAGAGAAGGAAAGTGTCGTTACAGACAACGTTATATCTAAGTTACAGGCTGATGATGGATCCGATTGAGTCCAACAGACTCGTTGGATTGCCAGAAGTGATCAGGCTTAGCGGTATGAGCAGATCAACCATATACAAATATATGGAGGAAGGTACTTTTCCCAAGCCTAAACGTGTTGGTGGGAAGAGGATTGTATGGAAAACTCGATTTTCTCAAAAGAAGGCACTGCTCAAGGCGTCGCCAAACAACGGTTAATCGAAACTTTGGCCGCCGCTGACAAGCGCGTCATCAACGATCCGTACGCCGCGAAATCTGTTTTCGGAGCTGGCCTGATTAAGCTTATCGGTCACCGGTTTTGCGTCTGGTTGGGACAAAGACTTGCGCCAGGTTTTCATGAGCACCTCATTGCGCGC
>Ga0182095_1813985_pt1 | contig 11791 bp, 5 predicted proteins | sample 041ome_19_FD_127784 | JGI IMG/M metagenome (GOLD analysis project Ga0182095, IMG submission 127784) | Metatranscriptome of coastal salt marsh microbial communities from the Groves Creek Marsh, Georgia, USA - 041412BS metaT (Metagenome... | ecosystem: Environmental > Aquatic > Marine > Intertidal...
GTTTTTGAATCCGCGTGTGAAGATTTTTTTCCCGTCGACTCGACCCCTGAGCAGCCAACGCGAGCTAGGGTTTGGGGTGTCAAGATTTTAAACCCTAAACCCTAAACAATACTCATGCAGATTTGTGCCTCTCCGCCGTCACGAGTTCGGTTTTCACTTTTGCGCCGCGCGCGTTACACGTTTTAAACCAGAACTCACAAAAAAGAATAATGGCTCTGCTGCTCGGAGGAAAGAAGAAGAAAAAGAACGCCTCGAAGACGGTGGATGCAACACCGGTGATATCCCCGTCGCAACTCGCGGAGTGTTTGCGAGGCACTTTATCTCCAAACGCGGAGATTCGCGAAGCCGCCGAAGCCGCCGTGAAAAAGTTTACGATTAAGACCCAAAGTTCGTGCGTGCACTTTTGCCGAGTCGCGACGATGGAAGTCGAAGGAGGTCAAAATAACGATACGGCAGAGATGATTGGGGTGCGAATGGCCGCGGCGTTGGCGCTGAAGCGGCGCGTGAGCACCGCGTGGGTGAAACTCGGTGGAGAAGAAAAAGCGGAACTGCAAAGCGGGTTGTTGAGAGGACTGACGAACGAACGCGAGCGAGTGGTGAGGGACGCGTTGTCGCAGTCGATCGCGAGGATCGCGCAGATATGCATACCGAACGATTCGTGGCCGGATGTTTTGGAGCATCTCAGTCAGATGTCGATGAGCCCGGAACCGAGGCATCGGGAAGGCGCGGTGGGATGTTTTTCGGCGCTGGCGGAGACGGTGGTGAGAGTGGCGCCGGTGCATTTTAGGACGTTGGCGGATATATTTATTCGGAGCTTGATGGATCAGGAGAAATACGTGAGAAAACGGGCTATTGAGGGATTGAGAGCGCTCGTTGGTGAGGCGCCGTTCATTGGAGAGGTGGTTGTCGTCGAGAAGGGTAATCAGACGCAGACGACTGGGAGAGACGGAAAGACGAATAAGAAAGAAATCGAACAGCAAAAAATGGTCGTCAGGGAAACGGTTTTGCAAATCGTGGAAGCCGCGGCGCGGTTTTGCGTGTCGAGCGCGCAAAGCGCAGATTCCGTGGACCAAGCGTTGCTCGCTTTTGACGTCTTTGACGAACTGTTTGGCTGCGGCGAATCGACCATCGTGAAACCAGTCGCGGCGGATATCGTGAACGTGTGTTGCGAATGCGCGAAAGCGGATGGAGTCGATAACGTCGTTAAATTGAGGGCTTTGGACGTGTTGTCTGTCGTCGCGGAACGTCGCCCGAAATCTCTGCGCCGAGCGAATTTAGTCGAGCCGATGCTGAGATCGATTTTACCTTTACTCGGAGAACCGGACGAAAATGAAGACGATCAAGACAAAGACCACGATAAATCCGATTCCGACGACGACGACGACGACGATAATCAATCCATGCGTTTAGCCGCCGCACGAGTGGTAGATACGTTAGCTTTAGCGTTACCGGCGAAGTTTGTGCTGCACGTCGTTCTCGAATTCGCGTCGAATAACATTAAATCGCCGGACGAACGCTTGCGTAGAGCTTCGGTAGGCGCCGTCGGGGTCGTGTGTGAAGGTTGCGCGGAAGCGTTATCGAATGACCCCGTCATTTGCGAAAACTTGCTCGAGCAATTAGGCGCATCTTTAGAAGATGTGAGTTTTGGCGTCCGTCGCGCGTCGGCGTTTGCTTTAGGGCAATTCGCCGAATTTTGTCGATCGTCGGTTCCAAAAATGCACGCCATCGCTTTACCTCGCTTGTTTCAAGCCGTGAAAAAGAAAGCTGAAGCACAAAAAGAAGACGCGATTGCAAGACAAAACGCATTTTTCGCCGTCGAAGCGTGGACTTCTGAATTAGAATCTGGGGAAATAGCGGCGTACGTGCCGATGGTTTTAGAAGTTTTGTTTGAAGCGTTGGACGATGGCGCCAACGAGCAGCAAAACCAACCGTTTTCCTGGTCCGTGTTTCGAAGGAAAGAGTGCGCTTTAGCGATAGCCACCTCCGCCGCCACGGACGCTTCGGACGCGTTCGCACCGTTCCTCGCTGATTTGCTCCCGAGACTCGAGAGCGTCGTGAGCGCGCACGTTCGCGATGAAAACGACGCCAACGACCAAAAGAAGCTGCGTTTGAGAGCGTGCGCCATTCGATTATTAGGCGCAATCGTTGAAGGAGAAACGTGCAGAACGGCTTTAGGCGATCAAGCCGTCGAAGCTCTGGTGCAAAACGTCGCGAGCGGGTTCGCCTTGACGTCGTGCGACGCTCGCGAAGCCGCGCACGATTTCTTCGCCAGCTTTGCAAACGGATGTAAATCCGCCGACGAGAGTAACAAACAAACGACAAACGGACACGAATCCTTTTCGCAATTTCTAAACCCGTTGGTTGAGAAAGCGTTAGAGAGCATCACTTTAGACGACGGTATCATGTTTGGTAAAGATTTCGAAGATTTCGTGGCGGATAATCCCGAACACGACGACGAGCACGCGGACGAATACGACGAGTACGACGAAGATTACGATGAAGACGACGACGACGAAAACAACGCCAAAGGGTACGACGACGTTCGATCCGGTCTCGTTGAAGAAAAAATAGCCGCTATTCGCGCGATTAAATCATACGCCGACTCCGCACCGAGAACGTACGTACAAAGCCAAGGCGCGTTTGAAAAGTCCGTGGAAGTTTTGTTTCAAACGGTCGATTACCTCGACGACGAAGTTCGTTCGTTCACGTACGATGCCATCTCGTCGTTAGCCGGGGGCGAGTGTTTGGTCGTTTTGTGTGCGCATAACCCGAGCGCAGCAAAAACACTCGCGGAAAAAGCTTTAGAAGCGTGTTTAGACGCCGCGATGCACGATTTTGAGAAGAACGTCGTGGCGTCTTCTTTGTGTTGCGCTGCGGAAATTTTGAAGAGCGTGAAAAAATGCAATCAACCGATTCTCGAAAACGAAGCGCCGCATTTAGGTAAATTAAACAACATCTGTCTGTCTCTTCTCAGAGGCGACGCCATGTGTCAACAATCGTTCGATAGCGACGACGAAGGAGAAGACGAGGATGACGACGACGGCGACTATAACGATGACGAAAGTAATCGAGCGAGACGACACCACAACATCAAGGGCATGCCGAACGGTGGTGGCAACTTGGAAAACGAAGACGAAGAGGAGGCGGAGTCATCGCTCGTCCTTCTCGAAGCTGTAGCGGAAGCGTTACCGGCGTTGGCAACCGTCGTCGGTGCGCAACCTTTCGCTTCTCAGTTTGAACCGCACTTCCAGGCGATTTTGAAAAGAGCGCATCCATCTCGAAGCGGCGCCGAGCGATTCGCCATTTACGGTTTGCTTGCAGATATCGTTGAGTCCGTCGAATCCTACGCGTCTCCATGCGCACCAGCGTTGTTGCCAACCCTCTTGGAAGAAATGCGATCGATGGATTCCCCGGAAGCGACGAGGAACGCGGCATACCTCGCCGGTCTTCTCGTGGAAACGGCGAGACAAAAAGATAAATCCAACGCGAATCCGTACTGCACGGACGACAGCGTCAAAGCCATCGCGGAAGCAGCGGTGCTTGGTGCACAGAGCGAAGTCTTCGTAGTCGCCAACGGCCACGTAGGACGCTGGGCAAAACTCGTCGCGACGAAAGATAACTTAGCCGGGTGCGCCGCGAGGTGCGCGAAATCTTTAGCCAATCGCAACGAGAGCGTAGAAATCGCAAAGGCCATCGTCCACGCGTTACCCATGGGCGAGGACGTCGACGAAGGCGAAGTCGTCGTTGAAGTGTTGAAAACATTCGTCGTGGACGAACCAGCCGTAGATGAAGCCATCAGAATGGACGCGGCGAGACGCATCGAATTGGCCGTCGCCGCGAAAGCCAAACACGACGCCAAGAAGAAGGATTGATTTACATAGCTTCTTTCATTTTTCGCGTGAATTAGATAGAGACCACAACAAACTTTTCTTCAAAACTGTGCGCGTGCATTTATAAAACGAAACTTTAATTAAAGTAGCATCGTCTTGATTTTGAACGGCGGCGGAGAAGAGGCTTCGCATGACACCGAGCACTCGAGAAATATTCTCCTCCGCGTGTTCTCGCGGCGTTTTTCCCGCGTCGTCCTCGTCGCTCGCGCGCGCGAAGAGAAAGATTAGGTATTCGCATCTCACGAAAAAGAAGGTTTCCAATCGACGCGCTTCTGCGACGACGACAAAGATGAACATCATCTGCGCTTCTGCGAGCGCTAAGAACAACAACAACAACAACAACAACAACAACAGAATCTCCTGCGGCGACGCCATTGTCAACGAGAGTTTAACGCCTCCTCCCGCTTCCGGCGCGGAGTTTGACGTCATCGTCATCGGGAACGGTCCTCTCGGTGCTGCCATCGGTTTGCACTTATCCGAGAAGAAGGAGAAAAAGATTTTGATTTTAGACTCTGGAGAGGAAAGTTTGAGCTCGGGATCGGATGACCTCGGGAGGATCGTGCGACCGTTAGACGCGGAAGGCAGAGAGGAGTGGACGCAGCTGAACATCGATTCGATACGCAGTTTTCGGGAGATACAAGAGGAGAGCGAGATTGAGTTCTTCGAGAAGAAAGGGAGCTTGAGCATCGGGTCGCGGGCGTTCGTGTCGCGACCGGCGAGTTTGTTAGAGGCGAAAGGGATCGAGCACGAGATTTTGAGAGGCAGAGATGAAATGTGCGAGAAATTTGAGTATTTGAGTCCAAAGACGATTCCGGAGGAGTATATAGCAGTTTCTGATCGAGTTGGTGGGTACGTTTCGCCTCATAAAATGCGCGCGGCGTTTAATCGATTGGCGGTAAAGAACAACGAGTGGACGAAGGTGTGCGTGCAAACCGGCGAGGAGATCGTCGCGTCGACAACGACGGACAAAAATGATGACGACGGTTTTGTAAAAGTCCGAACGACGGATGGAAACGAATACGTAGCGAAAGAAAAAGTTATCGTCGCGTGTGGCTATTACACGCAACCGTTGCTGCACCGCTCGAAAATTGATATGGAAAGTTTAGAAGACGTAAAGATTTCAAAGAGGACGATCATTTTAGCCAAAGTTTCCGAGGAAGACGCGAAAGGTCGATTCCGGGACATGCCTACGATTAAGTACGAATTACCGGAAAGCGTGAGAAGCACAAGAACTACTACCGATACGAGCACCAGTGGTACTTCTGACCAGAGCAAAAACGAAGCGAAAAGCGTGTACATTTTGCCTCCGATTTGGTACCCGGGCCCGGTGCCCTCGCCCGGATATTACGTGAAAATAGGCGGCGGGCCGAACGATTTCATGACGCTATCTAAAGCGGTCATGTTTGACGGGGAAAAGAACGATATAGACAAAAACAAAGAAAAAAAGTCACCGATAGAACAGCGCAAAGAGTTAGATTCTGTTTGGGAAGACCATCGAAAAGCCACTTACGAAGACCAAAAAGAGGACATCGAATCGTGGATGAATTCGGACGGCGACCCGGAAATAGTACCGCAACTCAAAACGGCGTTACTGCACGTCTTTCCAGACGTCCAATTTAAATCGTTTGAAACGAAAGCGTGCGCGACGACGTGTACGTCAAACGGGAGCATGAAGATTGAACACTATTCAGAGGGTAAAATATGGGCAGTTACCGGTTGTAACGGTAAAGCCGCCGGTCCGGCTTGGGCGATTGCGAAAGAGGTTGTCGCGAATGCCAGTTTGTAAAACATGAACACGCGTATTAAAACACTATTTGCTATAGCACTTCTACCACTACCATTATCACTACTACTTCTACTTCCGCTTCTAACATCACCCGCGACTGGATTTCTTCCCCGCACCTCTTTTCTTGCTCCCTTTCGCGCCCTTCTTGGATTTCTTCCCTCCTTTGCTCCCTTTCGTGTCTCGATTCTTCCCGCTTAATCGCACTTTCGTGTCTACGTTCAATTTATTCTTCTTCACGTCTGCTTTCTTCAATTTCAAAATGCCATTCTTGAACCACGAGCTGCCCCACGCTAACCCGCGGTCGCTCTCTTTCTCTCTCTTTTCTTCCCGCTCGCTGTTTGTCATCTTCTTCTTCTCTTTCTTCTCTAACTTGTGCCCGAGTCGAAACAAATCCAACCGCTTCTCTTCTTTCCGTTGCTCGTTCTTCTTCCAGAGCCCAACGCCGATGGTCGCGGGGATTCGTATCCCTTTCGACGGTTTCATCCCAAGCTCTTTCAACTTTTCATCTTCCAACTCCTTCCTGTCCCATTTGTTCAAGCCTTTGATCCCAAAATCTCGCACCTCGCGACGCATGTGTTTCATGCCAAACTTTGAGTCCGCGTTCGCGTTGCGCTTATTCGCGTCGTCCCTCTCATCTTCCTCGCTCTGTCCGTTCTTACTTCTTTTCTTCCTATTTCTATCGTCATTTTCCTCCTCGTCGTCCTCTCGAACGATCCGTTTCGTCTCCGACGCCATGAACCGTTTCATCTCCCGTTTCACGTTTATTCTCTTCGTCTTGGTGTTGTTTTCGGCGGCGGTCGTTACCGCCTTTCCATTCGACGAGAAAATACCACCACCATCTCGAGCGCCGGCAACGACTCGCTTCCCGTCGAACGCGAACACTTTCGCTGCCGAAGAGTTCGTCGTCGTCGTCGTCGTCGTTGCATTCATCTTCCTCTCCTCGTTCCTCGTCGTCGTCGCGTCGTCTTTCGCCTCCTCGTCAAAAAAGTCCAACTTTTCGTCGCTGATTTTCTTTCCATCGCTCTTCTTTTTCTTCTTTTTCTTCTTCGTCTTGTTTTCGTCGTCGTCTCGAGGAGAAACAACGATCGCGGCGGCAACGGCGGTATCGTCGGGGACGTCGTCGAACATGGACATGAACCGTTCCCCGTGCTTTTCCAGGAGCAGAGACGTCTTCGTTGACATCGTTCGTTACTTCTCGAGTCTCCTTTTGCTTTTGTGAGGAGAACGCACTCGAGTTTTCCCTAAAGGCTTTTCCCCTAAACCCTAAACCCTAAACCCGGAATGAAACCCTAAATATTAGCGGTTTGGGGAAAAGACGATGCACCGGCCCACCAAAGAGTAAACACGCCGCGCGCGCTCCGAACGCGAGAAGACTCCCCGCGGATATATTTATTCACTCTTCAAAAAAAAGAGAGCCCCGCGTCTTTCGTCGTTTGTGTGTTTTTATACATCTTCCTCCTCTCTTCGTGATGGCGACAACAACGACGACTCCCACGAAGAAGAAGAGCGGCACCAAAAAGTCCGAGACCATCTTCTCCCGCGGGAAAAGCTTTGGAGGAGGAGGAGGAGATGCGAAAACGGAACCGCTGCTGCACGTGAACGAAGACAACGACAACAACAACGAGGAACCGACGGAGGAGCAACTGATGTCGGCCATAAAAGATTGGAACAACGCGAAACCGGTGGTTATCGTCAACACGATATCATCTCTGTGCATGATTTTGCTCGCGCAATTGATGGCGTTTCTCTCGATTCCGATTGGGGTAATCGGTTTAATAGCGTGTTCGGTGTACGCGTCGGACTTGTTTAGGCTGAAGAAAGGGTTGGGGGCGACAGTGAAGACGGTGAAGATGCTCGCGTTGGTTTGCGTGATATTGGACGCATCGTTTGCGGCGGTGAGTTTAGCGATTGGGAGTTTGTACGCGGGCGGAGAAATGGTCACGACGATGGTGTTGATGTCGTCGTTGTTCGCCGCGCACGGGTTCGGGTATTGGGAAATGTATAAGAGGGCGAAGGAGATTGGGAAAATTTTGAATTGAATTGAATTTTAGTTTGTTGTCATCACTTTAGAGCGCGCGCGTGCGCTAGAAACGTTGTATATTATTATTACTATTAGGCATTTATCTAAACTAATTTCTACTACTAGTCCAACGCGGATTTCGTCCATCTGGTTTTCGCCATTCGAATTTTATCGGTCGTTTGCTTCATTCGTAAATAAAAGAAAAGGATAGCAAAGAGGATCCACAACACCGTTCGAAACATGCTGTTCGCGTAGGATGAAATAGCCGAGGACGAAGAGGTCGAAGTAGAGGACATCAACAAATACTGTTTCCTCTTTTCGCGAGCGTGCACGTGGTCGCTCAGCACCGTGGCGTATACGAGAAATTTGTCCACCTCTTTCTTCGCCCGGGAGACTTTCACGGAAGCTTCATCCGCGTGCGAGGAGACGGAGGATAATAACGTTTGAGCTTCCTTCAAATATCGAAACGCAGCTTTTTTCGAGGCGCGAAGTTCAGCCGATAATCGTTTTCCTTCGCCGCTTTTGGCGGCTTCGTATACCCCGTCCGATTTCGCGTCGATGCGTTCGAGAATGGCGACGGCACGATTATACGTCGATAAAACGCGGTCGATTTGAGCGACGACGATGTTTCTGTGGGCGATTTCGCGGTGTATGGAGCCGAATCGGGACCCGGGCGTTGTGAAACTTAACGGATTATCTCCAACAGACCACGCGTAGCCGTTCATCGCTTCTACGACGTTTTCTTCAGAATCATTTTGATCGCTACTCATAAAAGACGTCGATTCGTGCGGTGCGATGATTCCAGAGACGAATTGCGCCACCATCGAAGCCACTTCTTTCGCTGGGTCTGCGAAATCCGACTCGATCGTTTTGATTTCGCAAAAGGATCTCGACGCCGAAAATGGCATTCTCCCGTGCGTCGACTGGACGAGCTTTTCGTTGATCGGATTCGATCGGGTGACGAAGATGGCGTCGCGAATGATTTCCACCGGTTTTGCGTTCGTGAAAAGTAACGGCGAGTCTCTGTGTTCGCCATCGAAGCGTTGGTCAAAGACAAAAATGGGAATTTCCAAGTGGTCTTCGTTATCTTCTTCTTCCTCGTCGTCGTCCTCGCTTGCGTACTTTTGATCGTCCACGAGCAAATGTTGCGCGAGCGCATCGACGTCCAACCATCGCGCTCGCGCGTGGTCGCTTCGTTTTCCATCGATTCCAAAACCGTAAACTTTACCAGCTCGCAAAGCTGACGCGAAAGCCGATGCCATTGCGGGTTCTTCCGATGCGGTAACAATGCGGGCCGTAGCGGAAACTTTGGTCGATTTCAACGAACTCGCATCTAACGCGTCCAAGATTTCAAGTCGTAAAGCGTCCGAGTACGCATATTGATACTCGTTTTTTCTATCAGCATTTGCATTTGCGTTCTCGTTATTCCCAGTGTCATCTTTAACTCCAAGTTCGAGGACGTACATGTACGCGTGAATCGTCTTGTACGGTTTCGCGCGTTTCAAAAATGACCTCGTCGCCGGCGGGACGATTACGGAAGACGCATACGCGCCTATCATTGCCGTTGCTTCGGCGAGGAATGCGTCGTTGGCAAACTGACCGGGCGTTTGAAAAAACGCATTGGCATTTTCCGAACCGTCTCCGCTCAGTCGCACTGATTCTCCAAACGAAGCCACATCGAAATCGGCATCCGCGCCGTGCTCCAAGGCAATTTTCGTCTTCATCGCGTCCTCGCACGCCTTCGCTGCGCCTTCGTTCGCTTCGTGTAAACAGTGTTCGTTGAAGAATCGCTCTAACAAATCAACCTCTACTGCGGCTAAGTTTTTCGTCGTCAATTCGTCTCGGCTTTGATATGATTTTTCCAACCGTCTACCTCTCGCTGCGTCGAGTTGTTGCGACAGGCGTTTTCTCTTCGCCGCAAACTCTTGACTAGTCATTTTGAGTCCACTTCCAAACCGCATTTTCGTGCTCGGGAAATCATGTGGGCCGTGACCAATCACCTTTTTCGTGTGCGTGTGCTTTAAACTGCCCCACGTGAACGGACCGGCGGACAAATCCAAGAATACTGATTTTGTCCTCGAAGAGAGAATAGCTTCGGTGACGCATCCTTCGTGGCCTTGTTCAATTTTCGCGATTTGTCTCGCGATTCGCGTGGCGGCGATTATGTCGTCGCCGTTGAGTTTCTGTAAAGCAAATTGCTTCAACGAATTATTGTCGACTACTTTTATCATCGACGTGGAACTCCTCGCCTTCTTCCCCGCCAACGATAAATCTTGCCTCGCCGCCCAGAGATCGCCGAATGTCCTCAAATCGTGCAACGAGAGCATCTTCTTCATCGTTTTCTCGCTTTGATGATCTCCGTCGTTTCTAGAATCCTGCTCTTTTTTCAACCGTAAAAACTCCGCGTCGTCTTCAATCTCGTCCATTTCATCCAAGACGTTATGCATGCCCTCGTAAAATCCATCTCTCGAGAGAAGCGTTTTCAGCTGTTCGGTAGTCTTTGACGTCTTTTTTTTCTTTGTCTTTTTACCGCCGCTCCCACCGAAGAATACCCTATCGTCGTGGTCGTGCGTCAACTCGCCACTTCGTAATTCTTCTCTCCTCCACTCGATGGCTTTCTTCGTGAAATGCTCTGCTTTTTTTGAAACCTCTGCATCTTCTCGCAATACGACGACTTCTTCGTCCGTCAACCCGTAACGAAATCCATACCGAGGCACTTTCCCCTCTGCACCGCCACCACTATCATCATCGCCTTCGATCGTCTTCGAGTTCACAACAATCATAAAATGCTCCTCTTCTAATCCTAAAAACTCTGCTAAATCATCCACTAATTTCTCAATCGCGTACGCGTCAACGATTCTACTATCTATGCGATTCACCTGTCCGTGCAACCTGTGCACGTCTCGCGAGTGCTTCTCGATGGCTTCCTCGAACACCTTCAAAACGTTCGACCCTAACTGTAGCACCCTCGAGTGCACGTTGTACGAAACTTTGCTCTTTACGCTCGCTTTTCTCTCCTCGTCTTCGCCTTTTTCTTCTTCTTCCTTCTCCTCTTCCTCCTTGCCGACGTACTCGTGTCTTAACTTTACGTTCAAGCGTTCCAACCACCGCGCCATCTCCTCCGGACGAATGGAAACATCGTATCGCCCGTCGTTCTCAAACCCGACGAACGCGACGTTTAGCGGCACGTTGATTCGATACTCCTCTATCGTAGCCGCATTATTCGCGATGCATTTTGCAAACGTTTTCATCGTCTCGCCTTCGCCGCGGCCTCCACATTTTTCTTCAAACTCTTCTCTGCTCGAAAACTTCGCCTTCCTCATCGTCGCACTTTTCGTCGTCGTCGTCGTCGAGGAAAAGATGCCGCCTAAAACGTCGCTCAAAATCGACCCTCCGGCGGAAAAGGAAGAAGAAGAAGAAGAAGAAGAGCGTCCTCTCGGGAAGAAAAACGTCGTCTCGTCGCCGCCGTTTTCGTCGTCGTAATAATAGTAGTTGTTCTTCCCGTTCGCCTCGTCGCCTCTTCGGGAAAAAGAAGAAGATGAAGATGACGAGACGAAGAAGAAGAGGAGAAAGAGAAAAACGGAGAGAAGATGCGACCGAGAAGGTGAGGGAGGCGAAAAAGAAGCCCGCATCGCTCTCTCTCTCTCTCTCTTCCTCTCTCTCTCTGTCTTTCTGCGTCCGTTCGCGTGCGCGTGCGTTGCGTGCGTGAGTGTGTTGAGAGATTTTCGCGTTCCGTTTTAACAAACAATCACATTTTAGGTATTTAGGGTTTTAGAAAAGAGAGAAAGCCGCCAAAAACCGTGCGCTTTCCCCAGTACACCACAACCCAGACACTTCGGGGCCCCCCTTTTGTCCCGGGTACGTTTCAAAGCGCAAGAGAGAGAGAGAGAGAGACTGCGCGTCTTCCGCTCGCGCTACACATTTCGCGGCGCCTTTGTTCTTTTGGTGGTTTAAAAAACCTCGTTCCGAAACAGAGAGAGAGAACACTCGCGCGAAAATGAAGAGCGAAGGAGGAGGAGGAGGAGAGAAAATAAACGCGCGAGAGTCCGCACCGGTCTCGCACCAACCGCTCCCTTCGGTTCCTCCAAACAGCCA
>Ga0182095_1175009_pt1 | contig 11781 bp, 9 predicted proteins | sample 041ome_19_FD_127784 | JGI IMG/M metagenome (GOLD analysis project Ga0182095, IMG submission 127784) | Metatranscriptome of coastal salt marsh microbial communities from the Groves Creek Marsh, Georgia, USA - 041412BS metaT (Metagenome... | ecosystem: Environmental > Aquatic > Marine > Intertidal...
CGGAACCGCCGTCGATGGTGAGCAGCTCGTCGAGACTGGAGAGCAACGGATCGGCGAGCACTTCTTCTTCGAGTAATAATAGTAATAGCGGTGAGAAGATTGGTACGTTTTTTAAGCACGAACCGAGGGAGAAGTGGAAGAAGAAGAACAAGTTCCCGGTTTTGTTTTACTCGAAAGAGCACGAACCGCTGGCGAAGAAAATCGCAGAATTGGAGGAGTTTTCGGTGGAACTCGGGACGATCAACTGGGAATCCTTCAACGACGGGTTCCCGGATCTGTTCATCAACGACGCGTACGATATTCGAGATCGTCACGTGGCGTTCTTGGCGAGCTTTCACAACCCGGAGGTGATTTTTGAGCAGTTGTCGATTATTTATTCGCTGCCGAAGATGTTCGTGGCGAGTTTTACGCTGGTGTTGCCTTTCTTCCCTACTGGAACCGCGGAAAGAGTCGCGGTAGAAGGTGAAGTGGCGACAGCGGTGACTTTAGCGCGTATGCTCTCGTCTACGCCACCCAGTCGCGGTGGACCGACAAGCGCGGTTATCTTTGACATTCACGCGTTGCAAGAACGCTTCTATTTCGGCGACGCCATCTTGCCGTGTTTCGAAAGCGGCATTCCGATGCTCTTAAAGCGATTACAGAAATTAGAAGACGCGCAAAACGTCGTCATTGCGTATCCAGACGAAGGCGCCTATAAGCGCTTCCATTCGTTCTTCGATCGCGCCGGGTACGAATCCGTCGTCTGCACGAAAGTTCGACAAAAAGAAAAACGAATCGTAAAACTAAAAGAAGGCGAACCGGCTGGTCGTCACTGCGTCATCGTGGACGATCTGGTTCAATCCGGTGGAACATTAATCGAGTGCCAAACGTTGCTCCAAAAACTTGGCGCGACGAAAGTCTCCGCCTACGTCACCCACGGCGTCTTCCCGAACAAGAGCTGGAAACGCTTCACCAGCGAAGGCGCGGGAGGACAAGGATTTTCCAACTTTTGGATTACGGATAGCTGCCCGATGACCGTCAAAGACGTGGAAGGTTTAAAACCGTTCGAGGTTTTATCGTTAGCCAGGAGAATTGCGAAAGCTTTGCAAATCTAACAATCGCGCGTGCGATGATCTTAATGAAGAAATGATGTATACATATATAAACTGCTTTTTTAAATGCGGTATCTCAATCTTGCCTCCGCCGCCGCGCGTTCTTTTTGCTCTTCTCTTCTCTTCACCAAACGTTTTAACGAACTCATCAATGCGTCATCAATTTAGTAAAATCCAAAACAACGCGCAAACAACAAACGACGAGACTAATAAAAGAGAAATGCCCGTAACCACCACCGCAGCGTCGTCTGTATTTTTGAAGCGCGCGAGCGGCGACCGCACGTCTTCTCTTTCATCATCGAGAGGAACAGAAGCGTTTCGTTTCTCTCGCGGTGGTCGAAAGATTTTCGCGCCAAAAGCGCAAAGAGATCGCTTCTCGTTCGACGAGTCAGACGCGATGGAAAACGGCCAGTGGTCGCCGTACGACGTCTTGGAAGTCTCAGTAAATGCCTCCGCGGAAGAAATTCGCGACGCGTACAAGAGTAAGATGAAACTTTACCATCCAGACGTCGCGAGAGATGATAAGAGCAACAAAGCTTCGGAGATTAATAAAGCGTACGTGCTTTTGAGCGAGAAACGAGAGCAAACGAACTCGCTCCTCTCTGCTTTTTCTCGAATGCGAAGAAAGAGTGACAACAACGAGCACAACGAAACGAGAGAACAAAAAGAAGGCGTGGTTGGTCCCATGTCTGAGCATTTACTCGCCGAGTTAGTCGTGTGTGGTTCCGCTTTAGAGGACGAAGGATTGAGCGAAGAGTGTTCAATCGACGTGGAAGAAATCATCGTGGATGAAATCCAACAGTTTTGCAGCGTGATTGCATTTTCGAGCGAAATGCCGCTGCCCATGCCGATTCAGGTGGACAGATTAGAGAACGGCGTGAGAATGGCGTTCGTCAGATGGGATTTCGACACCAAAAATCTAGAACAAGTTGGAAGTTTGTGGTTTGAATACGACGACGAGGACGGGACGGTGAAGATTAGTCGCAGATGGAAAAAAGGAGAAAAGAGAGGTAAGAGAGACGAGTTGCCCGGGGAAAAGAGAATCTTGGAGGACTTTTACGAACAATTTAAATATTTGAAGAGCGTAGGCATGGATGCTTTGAGAGGGCGAGGAGAAGAGGAGGAAGACGGGAACGCGTTGATGGCAACGAGGGAGAACAAAGAGCAGAGAGGAATGAAAGGCGTGCTCGCGATGGCGATGGCTTTCGCTCTGCCGGTCCTTCCTACGCCTCCGAATTTCGGGAAGAAAGCAACCCCGGGAGGCGCGTACAGTGCGTACGCAATTAAAAAGAATCATAAGATTACCGACGTAGACTTAGGCTTTTGACTGCGAATAAATACTGCTTGTCATCGCGTATAATTTTTACACCAACTCTACCAAACTATCGTCTCCGAACTTCATCTTACTTTGCTCGAAAAATGCTCTTCTACCGTCGCTAATAGAGTTACTACTACTACCACTGCTACTATTATTGCCGCTACCTCTACCGCTACCACTCTTTCTATTTCTATTTCTAAACGTTTGGTCCGCGTGAAACGCAATCGCCGCCGCGGTAATTTCTTTCGTCACTTTATCGTCCAAATTACCTACGTCGCACACGCTCGATTGAATGAATGACTTTTCGTCCAAGAAATCAAAGTGCCCGCAATCGAGCGTGAACCCCCATGGATCTTCGCCTCCTTTTTTTTGCTGCTTCTTCCTGGCTACTTGTGCCGCTTTGAAAAAGTTTGAGTAGTTGGATCCCAAAGGAGCGCACTCGCCCCCTTTCAATCCACCAACAACTAACGTAGCCGGCGGCCCGTATTTCTTCTTCTCAGCCGTCTCGTCGCTCTCCATCCCCATGACTGCTGAAGGAAACCCGGGTCCGAGAGGAGCATATTGCGTATTGTCTACAGGATCTACCAGAGCTAAGCATTTCACGCGCTCGTCGAACAAACTCTCCAAAGCAGAAATCTTCCCGCCTCTCGAGTGCCCTATCAACAATACCTCCTCGGGGTCTACGATGTTCGATAGAGTGCCTGACCCGTAGCTCGCCCACGTGATCAAATCCTCCAACAAAGATGCACTCACGACATCATCTAACGTCTCGTTCAAACTCTCGCTCTTGTCGTATCTCAAAACTACGTACCCGAACGAACACAATCTCCGAGCGAGAAAATCGTACGATTCCGCGTCGACTAAAAATCCCGGCGTGAACACCGCCAACGGGAACGGCGCTTTCGGAGTCGCGTTGCTCCCGCTATTCTTGCTACCGCTCGTATCCTTATTATTATTATTATTAGGAAATAACTCGTCTGGATTCACCGGAGGTGGAAAAGGCACCAACGCTTTCACCGATAACCTGCACGCGATGCCCGTGCACAGCGGGTACACCGAAGCCGAAACGTGTTCCACTTTTGGAAGTTGCCGCACCGAGAACGGTCCCGGTTGGAAGAACTTCTTCACGTCCAATACCTCCTTCGTTTCCTCTTCCCTGCTGGCAGCAGCAGTAGCAGCAGCAGCGAAAGAGGGAGAACAAAACGAACAAAAAGAAGAAGGAGAAGAGAGCGTCACCGCTGTCGTCATCATCGCGACCGCCGCTCTTCTCGTCGTCGTCGTCGTCGTCGTCCAGGACATCCGTTCGCGCTCCTGCTCCTTCTCTTCCTCTTCTTCTTCTTTCTCCATCGCAAAGTTTTCTTTCGCGTAAAATCTCATCGTCGTCGTCCTCCTCCTCCTCCTCGGAGCTAGACTCGTACTTCTTCTTCTTCTTCTTCTTCTCGAGCTGGTGTTGAAGACAGCGACGACGGCGGCATCGTCGTCACTTCTAAAAGTCGCGTTATTAAACGTTGCCGATGAAATCGCCGTCGTCTTCATCGTCGTCTTCATTTCTTTTGTATTCTCGCGAAGTAGTCCCCGTCCGGACGGAAGAGTCACCTTTTTGTTTTGTGGATTTCCATTTCCCCACAGAGAAAAGGAGAAGAAAGTCTCTCTCCGCCGTCAGACGTTGCACCACGCTTCCCGCGTTTAATCACACACACACATATATATACACACACGTTGAAAACCTAATAATAATAATAATAACAACAACAACAACAACAACATGTTACACTTAATCGGCTTAGGTTTAGGGAACGAGAAAGACATCACGGTGAACGCGTTAGAAGCGATACGAACGAAATGCGCAACCATTTACCTGGAAAATTACACCTCCATCTTGTGTTGCTCCGCGGAAAAGCTGGAGGAGTTTTACGGGAAAAAAGTGACCGTGTGCGACCGCGCGTTCGTAGAATCAGACGGCGTGGATGGGATGTTGACTCAGGCGGAGAAAGAAGACGTGGCATTTTTAGTCGTCGGAGACTGTTTCGCGGCGACGACGCATTCGGATTTAGTCCTGAGAGCGCACGAGAAGAACGTGAAAGTGAAGGCGTATTACAACGCGTCGATTATGAACGCGTGCGCTGGGTCTGGATTACAGTTGTATAATTTCGGGAAGACAGTTTCGCTGTGTTTCTTCACGCCGACGTGGAAACCGGACTCGTTTTACGATTCGATCAAGATGAACAACTTAAACGGCGGTTTGCACACGCTCGTGTTGCTCGATATTCGGGTGAAAGAACCGACGGTGGAAGCGTTGTGCACGGGGAAGAAGATATATGAACCGCCGAGGTTTATGAGCGTGAGCACCGCCGCGAGACAGATGTTGTACGTAGAAAACGAAGTGAGAAAGGAAGGGGTGTATAACGAAGATTCCATGGTGGTTGCTACGGCGAGAGTCGGTCAAGAGGACGAACGCTTCATCAGCTGTACGCTGAAGGAGATGTGTCGCGTAAACGCCGGCGGACCGTTGCACTCGTTGATTTTGGTCGGGACGAAAGTGCACGAGTTGGAGGAGAACATGTTGAAACATTATCGAGCGAAACCGGAGGACTTTTACCCGGAAGGGGAGGAGCCAGAAAGTCAGTATTTAGAAGAGGGAGTTTTGTAAGATTTGGAGACGAGAGAACGAGACTAGGTAATAGCTTTTTTTAATTCGAGTAGTAGTAGCGGTAGTAGATATATATATAGCAGCAACAAAGTAGCGATAGATCAGAAGAAAGAAGAAGGAGAATAAGGACGCGATTCGATGATAAATCCTAATCCTGATATTATTACAGATAAAATATGCAATCTCACGCGGCTCTGCCGCGCAAACATTCCGATTTACATCTATTCGCGCACTGATCGTTCCACGCCGGGACGGAGTGCGGATTGGCGCAAATTACCCGTTCGCACGCTTCCGCGCACGAATCTGTCGCGGACATTCCGCACACCGTCACGCACGCGTTCGCCGTCGGTTCCTGTTTATTTTCATTATTTATGTTGCACATCGAGAACGAGAGAGAGAGAGAGAGAGAGAAAAAAGAAAGGTCAGAGAGAGAGAGAGAGAGTTTTGTTTTTGTTTGTTTGTTCCCTCGTTTTGGAAAATCCGAGAAAGATTCAAAAATTTCTCTCTCGCGTGGTGGGGAAACCGACGCCCGTTCGTTGCTCTGATTCATTCAAACGAGGGATCGCATCGAACGATCGACCGCATTCCATTCGATGATCTCTCTCCATCCGTCGGGAGAGGATGAATGCGTAACGCGCAAAAGAGCAAAGAAGAAGAAAAAGGAAGAAGATTTTCTCCGCGCGCGAGAGAGAGAGAGGAGTTTTGTGCGTATTATTATTTACCTTTGCTAACCCCCCCATTCGTTTCAACAGTCGATCCGAAGCGCACACGCGTTCGCACGCGAAAGACGCCTCGTCGTCGGTCACCGTGCCTCTTCTCTGCTCTTTTTCTCCTTTTTTAACGTTGTTCTCTTTGTTTTTGAATATGGATTTGACGACTAAGAGCGCGCCGGCTCCAGCTGCCGGGGCACCGACCAAGTAGGGGTTGACCATTTCCTCCGAGTGCGTGACGCGCGATTTTATGAATGAAGAAGAAAAAACAAAAGTCGAGTTTGAAAAGAGTAAAAGCGCTTTTGTTTACTGCCGCTATCTACTATGTATAATCTTTATGATGAATAACAAAACGCACGCAATCTATCACAAGATACCGTTCGAAACGCGTTGAAAGAAATCGTACTGGCGAGTGCTCCACGCGTCCATGGAATCGGAAATCAAACCCAACATGATTTCCGCGACTTGCTCTTCCGTTCTGCCGAGGTTGAATCGCTTTCGTAAGTTTTGAACAACTTTTGGACCGGCTTTGAAGCACGGGCACCCCGAGTGCGCCATCATTTCTACGAGGAGTAAGATGCGCTCGGCGTGTTTTTGGCAGGCTAAGTAGCCTTGGATGCACAAGACTTTGTAGTAGTTGAAAGCTTCCGAGGCGACGCCGTCGGCGTCGGAGTCCATGAGTTCCAGGTATTCTTTCGTGAGCTTGAATGGAGAGGATTCGAAGTTAATGCCGCCTGGAGAGGTGGAGAGCATAAAGTTGAAATCGATGTGAATCAATCGGCCGTCTTCTCGCAAGAGAATGTTCCCGTTGTGACGATCTTTGATTTGGAGCAGATACGTCAGGATGGAATAGCCGGCTAGACTCTCCACGAAATTTCTTTGCGCCACTCGAAATTCAGGGGATCCATACCCGTTGTAGATTGATTCGAAGTGCTGTTTCAACGTGGAGCCTCTAGGCGCTCTCGATTTCACCGCGTGTAAACTTGGCGCGTCTGTGACGGCTTCGATAAACGCCGTGGTCGTCGAGGTGGTCAAAACTTCGTAATCTTTAATCCACAATGGCAAGCCAGCGTCAGCGTAGATACCCGCAAAGGTTCTGACGAGCTGAATCGCCAGAAGCTCTTGGCGACAGTTATCGCCAGCTTTGACGATGATTGGTTTCAAACACCATCCGGGCTGATTCCCATACGGTGATGCACGCCGAATACGCTCGACTTTATCAATCCATCGCTCGCCGAGTCCACCGGCAGAACGTTTGTGGAACTGCAAAGAGGTTGGCGACGTTGGCACTGCTCCCGATTTAGACTGGTTCGGCTGAGCGCCATCCTCAAATTCGTCATTTTCGTTGTCGTCGTCGCTTCCAATCGTCCCTAAGAACGGAGAGAGCTGCTCCATAATTGACCCTCCGCGAGGATTTCTCGTCACATCTCTCGCCTCAGCTTCTGGCGCCCAGTTCGTATCGTCCGATCCGCGGCGCATGCGTCTAGCCATTTGTATTAAACCAACATCCGAAGGCGTTCTCGCGTGTCGCGAATTCGGTTTCGCCGAAAGTTTTGCCGGATCGACAATGTCAGCGACGTTCGGTTCCTTCTTAGACGAAGAAGAGCCAAAGAAGGAAGACTTTTTGTGTTGCTGTTGCTGCAGTTTTGACAAATCCTCCTCTTTCTTCAGGTGCGGAATCTCTAGAATTACGTTGACGGCGCCCGAGTTTTCATCAATATCGAGATGCACTCGAACAACTGCGGTAGTTTCGTCCCAAACTTTTGCTAAGGCGCTGTCGATAGCCTTGGAAACCGAATCATGGTGACTTGTCATCCTATCTATGCTGTGAATGCTGTTAAAACCCATGGGCACGCACCCATTTTTAACCGGAGAACCAACTTCATTCGGCGACGCCACCCCAGAACTAACTTCTTTGATTTCAGGCAAAAGCATCGGCGATAACGAATTCGAAATGAACGACGAAAAGCCTCCGGCGAGAGATTTCGGATTCCACGATTGCTCTTGCTGACCTTGCGGCGGTTGTTTTTGCGGCGTAGTCTCTGCGCTCGGAGGAACCGACATTGCTTGATCTTTACGCATCTGCAACACAGGTCTTGGCTTATCAAACGAAAGTCTTTGCTCTGCAATTTTCGAAGCCGCCAACTCTAACGATTCCTGTTCTCTTAAAGATCTCGCGAGAAACTCTTCGTCTGGTACTGGAAGTGTCGAGGCATCGTACGATCCCGCGCGACCGTGACGACGTCCCCCACCCATGGGAATATCTAAAGCGCCAGACTCACCAAGCGAAAGCAAAGCGGAATTCTTGCGTTCGTGCCCTTGTGAGCTCATTTCTGAGGCACCGTTGTCTCCAGCGTTGCTCGCGTGCATGAATGGATTCCTTCTCGCGTTTGAATGAGATGAAAATGAATTACTACTACTGATACTATCGCCTCGATCGTCTGCCCTCAGTCCTTCCCTGTAACTATTTTCTCCCCCGGCGTTGTCGTTCTCAGCGTTTGGTCGAATGACTTCAAAACAGATCAAATACGGCGCTTTCTCGCGCGAATTGAGCAACATGGCTTCTTGCGCAGGAATTCGAACGATTCTATATTCTCCAATAGCCCCGAGTGGATACATGACACCAGTCCCGGACGGCACGTTGACCAACTTTTTGTTTACCTCTTCGATGCCAACTCGTAACGCGTTTTGTCTCGATTCCACTGGAAATGTCTTCGCCAACTGACTGGACAGACCGCAGAGATTCTCCGCGATATTGGACGTTTGATCGAACGTTGATTGCCTACGTTTTTTCTCCCGTTCGCGGAGCTTTTGCAACATGGCGCTTGAAAGCTGCGACGAATCCGTCTTTGACTCGCCTCCGGAAGTGAGATTATTAGCCTTTGAAGGCGACGAGGAATAGCTTTTGTCGTGCAACTTTGAAGAACTGGTGAGTTTACCAAAGAGCTGACTAAGAAATCCTGTGCTCGAGCTATTACTTCCGTGGCCTTTGTCTAACGCTTTATGTTTTTGCGGAGGCGAACTCGGAGGCGTTTTTAACGGTTTCTCTTCGGCATTCTTGTGTCCAAAAAACCAACTCGATTTACTCGGCGTATTCGGGACGCTCCAGAGAACGTCGTTTTTTTTCTTGCTATTATTGTTATTGTTGTAGTTATGCTGCTGCTGCTGTATAACTCCTTCTGAGGCTGGTGGTGATGAGGCTGTATTTTGCAAAGATGACTCTGACGTAGTATTTCCTAGAACTCCTTTTCTTCTCGATGCGGCTCCCTCATTATCGTTACCAAGTGCATACGCCGAATCGTCATCGTCTTCATCATCATCCTCATCATCTTCAGATCCCGACGTGATCATATTATTTTTCGAAGACGACGGAGACGATAGAATGCTTCTTTGCTTTCCTCCTTGAAAGTGCTGGCTCCCTTCTCGGCTAGTATCTAAATCAAAAATCCCCTCCTCCACATCCTCATCCTCATCCATCTCCTTCGTTTTCTCTCCGGGCAACTCGGGCCACTTCTCAAACGGTGAACGCCAAGTTCCACTTTCAATCGCAGCTTTGTAACATCTCACTTTTAACTTTATCAATGGCTTCGGATGCTTCACGTCTCCAATCGCCGCTCGTATCAACCATATTGTCTTACTCGCCAATCGAGGCGACCGCGAGCAATACGCGCAAACCACGTTCTCCAACTTTGGCATTTTACGCTGCGTCAATAACGTCAAAATCTGGGATAAGTATCTCTCGGCTCTGTCGTCGTCAAACCGCAACATCTTGTTGCACAAGTACTCGACTATATTCTCGTTCTTTGCTCTCCATAAATAGGAAATCGCGATCCATTCATCGAAGAATTCTGAGTCAAAGAAGCGCAACAACAAGTCGTTGGCGTTTGACTGCGAGGTTGTTTTCCCCGGAGACAAAGGTCTGTTGTTGTTCTTATTGTTGTTGTTCTTGTTGTTGTCATTACTAGTACTACCACCCTGATGCGCTATTGTTGACATTCCCGCGATGTTACTGTTCGAAGACACTCGCCCGGGGAATCCTTTCGTTCCTCCTGCTTTGATGAGATGTGAACTCGGCGCGTTATTCTTCCTAGAGTGTCCGTTTTCTTCTTCTTCTTCCGCCGACTGGCGCCGAATCGTCGCACTCATCTTTTTATCTTCTTCTCCTTCTCCATTCCTAGACGTCGCCGCTTCACCGTTCGGGGTGTTCAGAGACGATCGCGCGGAATCAGATTGGAACCACGTCGATGTCATTTATTATTATTATACTATTATTATCTCTTCAAAAGCACCGAGCGCGTCGTCGTCCGTCGTCCGTCGTCCTCCTCCTCCAAAATTCTTCTTCAAAGAGATGAGGGATTTTTCCAAAAAACACAAAAGAATTTTTAAAAGAGGAACGACGAACGGTGTCGACGATGTCGCTCTTATTTCGCGTCTTTATCACAGAGGTAGTGGTTATAGTGGTGGTGGTGGTGGTAATGGTGGTCCTTTTTTTTTTCAAAGAGATGAACGCTCGCGCGCGGGTGCGTTTTGTTTTTGTGTGGGCCAAATTTCTTCTCTCTTCTCGTATTACTAGATATGGGAGAAGACCGAAACGTAAAACGCATAAACGTTCCAAAAGAATTTTCCTCTTTCTCTCGGTTGTGTTTGACTTTTTTTTTCTCGCTTACTCGTGAAGCGATTAAATTTCCGCCTCTCGCTTCTTCAAAGTCGCGGACAAAAAACTTCTCTCTCTCCTTTTGTTTCTCTCTCTCTTTTCTCTCTCTTTTCTCTCTCTCTTTTTTTCCCTTTTTTTGCCCTTTTTCTCATCTCTGCAAAAAAGTTTTTGGTGACGGCGTCACTTTCGTTTTTTAACACACATCCGCGACATATACATACACACACACCAATAATAAAAAGACGAAACGCGATGATGATGCACAGCAGCACCGCGTCAGTTTCGAGAAGATGCGCGACGATGACGTCCTCTTCAAAAACGGTGGTGCGCGATTTTTCGTCCACTTCTCATCTTCTTCTTTATTACGCACACACGTTCTGTGTGCCGCTTTAAAACGATCGTCTCGTTTTATGGATGAGATACTTTTTATTTCGGATAGAAATTTTCCCGTAACGCGCGGCGCTTTCCTATTCTTTTTGCTCTCTCTCTCTGTCTCTCTCTCGAACGGCGGAGTGAGTGAGGGGAAGAGAGCGCGACAGAGCGCGAGGACGGTCGCGTTCGTTCCTTTTCTCCGCGAGAGCGAGAGAAGTTTTCATCAAATTCTCTTGTTTTGTATTACTAATCTTTTCGTTTTTTTTCCCGTCGAGCGCGTGTTACGTCAACAAAAATCTCACCACGTTTTATCTCTCTTTCTGTCTTTGGTTCTCGACTAAACAGGCGAAGAAAATATTGAACAACAAGCGAGCGAATGTGACTACTGCTCGCGCGGCGGGACCGTCTGACGTTGAATCTACCGCTCCCTCCTCCTCCTCCTCTTCTTCGGATGAATTCCAAAAGAAAGCGGTCTCGGCGGTTGCCGCGGTTGCCTCCGTCGTCGCTTTCTCGGCGGACGGCGCGATGGCGGACGGATACGACGACTACTTGGCGTCGTTGCAAGCACAAGGCGAAGCGCCGAGCGCGGTCGTCGTCGAAAAAGTGCCAGCTGCGAGTAGCAACGCTCCGGTGACCATTGCCGCGGAAGCGATGAGTGATGTGGCGGCTCCAGAGGCGCCTGCTGCTCAAATCCAGGCACCGCCGGCGCAGCCGAAGCAACAAAAGCAAGTCGACAAAGAGTACGAACGCGCTTTGGCGAGAGCGAGAGCCCCGAAGAAAGAAAAGTTTGAAACGAGAGGTGAGAAAGTGAAGAGAGAAAAGAAAGCGAAGGGTACGTCGTCTCCGGCGAAGGAGCGACCGTCGTACGCGCCGAAAAAGAAAGACGCCGAGAAGGATGAATTTGACTTCTTGCCAGTATTTGCGCTTTCCGCGGGCGCCGCCGGTGTTGTCGCCATTGGCTTGAACGCGACGAGTAACAAAGAGGA
>Ga0182095_1082468_pt1 | contig 11662 bp, 13 predicted proteins | sample 041ome_19_FD_127784 | JGI IMG/M metagenome (GOLD analysis project Ga0182095, IMG submission 127784) | Metatranscriptome of coastal salt marsh microbial communities from the Groves Creek Marsh, Georgia, USA - 041412BS metaT (Metagenome... | ecosystem: Environmental > Aquatic > Marine > Intertidal...
ACTACTACTACTACTACTACTACTACTACTACATTGCTACGTTACTCCCTTCCTTAGTATGCGTGCGCTTAATCGAACCATTTCTGTAAAACGTCTGGTAAATCTCCGACGCTCACGATTTCTTCGTCCACGTACATCGCTTTATTCTTCTCGGCTTCTTCGACGGCTTCCGGCCGTTCAGCCCACGGTGCGCCGCCACCGGAAACGTACTTTACCACGTTCACATCACGAACTAAAACTGTGCGACAATTCAAATGCTCCTTAGCCGCTTTACAATCGTTCAAGACGTCGTCGCCGACGTGCACCCAATAAGCTCTTTCTTCTGACTCATGGTCCTCTATTTCCAACGTTGAAATGTTGGTAGATTCGCTTCCGCTCTCGCGCATAAACGTCGTTGCCATCGTCTGTGCCCTTCGAAACGGCCACGGACTCGGCTTCCTCGCCACATCTCCATTTACGCCTTCCTTATCGATCAACTCGTCGGCGCTGATTTCAAAATCGAAAAACTCTCTCAATCCGCTTTCGCTCGCACTTCCTAAACCGTTCGTAATGCTCCCGATGACGCACCTCGGGTACCTCTGTCGTACCGTCTCTAAACACTCTCGAACCCCGGGAAACAACAGCTCGCCACCCGTTCTATTTCGAGTCGGAATCCAACTCAAATGATACCCTCTCGCGGCCATACCTATCGCATCGTGCTCGCACACACCGCACAAAGTCGTCATCGCTTTCACCGCCGCCGCTATTCGGATCGAAGCGTAAGATAAAGCCTGCAACAATCACACGTGTAATTTATATATATATATATAGAGAGAGAGAGAGAGAGATGGACGAGGTTAACACGCACACGCACGCGAGGCAAGCGCAAAGAAGAATAATAAGAAGAAGAAACGAAAAGAGAAACTTACCACGTGCTCTTCTCCTCGCTCGCGGAACATCTCCTCCCTTTCCTCTCGTATCCCTTTCATCAGCTGATTCATAACTTTCGTCTCTGGGAAACTCTCGACTCGAGATTGAAGCCATTCGATGTAACTCTCGTTCGCCGCGGTCACGACCGGCGTCGTCGGCCATATGGTATCGTCCAAGTCGAACGTCAGCACGAGAAGTGGTGCCTCCTGTTTCGACGACGACGATGAAAAGTTGACGTTGTTCTCGTCATCCATTTTCGCGTTTTCCGAGAAAGAAGAAGAGGCAAAGCACGGGGAAAAACTCTTCCGTCGTCCTCGTCTTCTCCCAAAGTCGTCATCGTCGTCGCCGCTACACGCGAAAAAAATCCGCGAAAGACTACTCTTTCGACGACATCGACTCGCGGACAACCACGAGGAGGAGGAGGAGGAGGAGGAGGAGGAGGAGGACGGAGCGAAGGAAAAAACACGCATTTCTTTTTTTCCCGGAGCGCGCGTCAAAAAAATGACGACTCTTCTCGCACCTCTTCCTCTTTCTCTTCCTCTCTCTCTTTCTAGCTCAGAACTTGCCGATCAAAGTCGTCGTCGTCGTCGTCGTCGTCAGATTTGTTCTGTTTCCGCGACGAGAAGAAGCGACGAAAGAGAGACGGAAAGGAGGAGCACGCAACAACAACAACAACAACAACACCGTCACCGTCGAGCGAATTTTTGGATTCGCGCAACTGTTTCCTCTGCTGGTGATGACCATGTCGATGGTAGTAAAGATACCGCCGCCGATCTGTTGCGAAGATTGGACGAACCGATAAAGTTAGACGCGAGAGTGACGATAGCGTGCGCGGTGAAAGCGATCGTCGCCAGCGGCATTCTCGTCCGAGTTTTTGCGCTTCTCACGACGACGGCGACGACGACGGCGACGGCGGCGTATGCTTCAGAAGTCAAAAATCGATGGTTTTTGCTCCTAAAATCAACGATACTGTCGTCGATGTCGCTTTCACCGCTGCTCGTTCTCGTCTCGTTTGCGGCTATTTTAGCGTTAGCAGTGCTTCTGGAGAAGGAGAAAAAGGAGCGAGATCGATTGGTATCCGCGATCGAGGCGAAAGATGTAAACTCGAGGTTCGCAGACGTGGACGGGGTGAGCGTACACCATAAATATTTTACTTCGTCGTCGTCGAGCGTCAATGAATCGGGGGTGTTGTTTAGCTGCGCGCATGGTTTCGGAGCGAACACGTATTCTTACGAAATGGGGTTCGTAGATAAGCTTTTGGAGATGAATGAGGCGAATAATAGCATCGGCGTGGTATGTCACGATAGCGTTGGATTTGGACTCACGGAACGACCGCGAACGGATTTGATGAAGTATACAAAAGTGTTCAATGCGAAGTGTTTAAAGGCGATGGCGAAGGAATACGTGGGTAAAGAAACGAAGAAGAAGGTTGTGTACGTCGGTCACTCGTTGGGAACGATTGCGGCTACGTTGACGACGACTTTAAAAGGTGATGAAGATGATGCCACGAAGCCGGCGGCGCTCGTTTTGATTGCGCCGGCATTTTTAGTCAAGAAAGAAAAGGAAAAAAAGAAGAACGTGGAAGCAAATGACAGAGTGGAAGAACAAGAACAAGAACAAGAAGTGACGAAGAAAAAACCGATACCGAAAAAGAAGATTATCACTCCAGACGACGAGTTCTACGACGAGGAGTTGTTTAATCGCGTGGTCTTATCTTCCTTGAAAGCCGTGTGGGGATGGATCAAATCTTCGCTTTTCAACCTTTTGGCAAAACCTCTTCTATACGTGCTCTTGCGAACGATCGTTCGTTCAAAACAATTTTGGCAAAACGGTTTATCTAACGTCGTTGCGAAATCAAAAACATCTCTCGTAGATGAGTCCTGGATCGATGGTTACCGTCGCCCGCGCGTGGTGCAAAACTGGGACCTCGGAATGATTAATTTCGTCTCTGCCAGTCTCAATGATTTAGGCGCCGACCTCAAAGCCATCTTTCGAAGACACATGCGCATTTACGCAGATAAACCGAACGAATACGACGTGTCCATGAACCCAATGGACGCTCTGAAAAAGAGCGCGTGGGAAAAAAATATCCCAATCTTAATAGTTCACGGCAACGAAGATAAAGTCGTCCCGATTTCCAACTCGGTAAACATTTACAACCGATTGACAACGGCTCCAGCCTTCGAGGACGAGGAGGAGGAGAAAACAGCCTCCGCTTCGCCGCCTGTGGTAAAATTCGTCGTCATGGAAAACACCGGTCACTGTCCGCACGAAGAAGATCCAGAGACGCTGGCGACGGTCGTGGGTGACTTTTTGAGAGAAGCGGGCCTGACGCGATGACGAAAGCTTGATAATATGTGAGCACCTTTGACTAGTTTCTTTCTGCCGTACACTGCCCCGAAAGAAAAAAAAACGCCCCCCTCCCCAGCATTCTTTACAAAAGTGTCGCGCGCACCACCCACCTCTCGGTTTTGGAGTGGATACAGCTCTCGCGAGGAAAAGCGCGCGTTCTTTTTCTTCTTTGATCGTTCGTTTGTTCGTCCATTCGTTTGTTCCTTCGTTTTGTTTGTTTTCGTGCAAATAAGAGAGAGAAACGAATCTAAAGGATGCCTCCGCGGAGAAGCTCTCGGAGGAGAAACCAAAAGAAACCTCGCGGACGATGGGGCAAAGATCCGGACGGTCGCGAGTACCATTCCGAAGAAGATGTCGAGGACGAAGAAAACGACGACGAGAGCGACGACGATAACGAGTTTCCCCAGCGCACGACGAAAGAAAAGCTCATCTTTTTAAACGTCGATTTGCGAGACTTGGAGCAAGCGAAAGCCAAAGGTGGCTTGCACGAAGAGTTTAAAATCGTCAAAAAGCGGTACTATCGAGAAGCGTTGCGTAAACATCCAGATAAAGGCGGGACGGAGCGAGATTTTTTGGAATTAGATGTAGTGTGGCAAAGCTTACGGGTGATGTACGAGAGGAATTTAATCGCTTCGTATTGGGAGGAGGCACAGAAGAAAGTCAGCGCGAAGAGGACAAAGACGAAGAAGACTGCGAGAGAGTACACGCAAACGAGGCAAGCGAAACCGAGGAAACCGGCCGCGGCGAAGAAGAGGAAGAAGAGTGGAGAGGAGGAGGAAGAAGAAACGACCACGCACCAGAAAACGTATCGGTCGTACAGATTTTACGAGGAAGCGGCGGAGTACGACGACCCGGAGTATCGAGTGGAGTTGGCGCGGTCGGCGCGGTCGAGCTGCGTGGCAAACACGGGAGGTATCGCGTGCGAACACGCGAACGAAAAGATTGAGAAAGACGAGATTCGATGTGGTCATCGTAACCCCACGAGTGGGTCGTTCGGGAATTGGTCGCATTTGCGATGTTGGCGCATCCCCAAACGCGTTTGGCTCGGACTTCCGGATGCGCACCTAGGACCGTTGCAGAAGAAAAAGAAGACAGCAAAGAATGCGAAAATAAAAGACGAAGAAGAAGACAAAGAAAAGAAGGAGACGAAAGCGACTACGAGAAGAAGAGGACGCAGTAGTAGCAAAGCAACAGCAACAACAACAACGACAACAACAACAACAACGAGAGCGACCAGAGCGAAAGGAAAAGGGACGCAGCCATCGATGGATCGACGCGTAGCTCTCGTGGAGGAAGAAGGCGAGTTTACTTTGACCGAGGCGCAGTTTGCAGCTTACAAAGACGCGATTTCGAAGATGAACGAAGATTTGTTGGAAGGTTTTATTCAGCTCAACAGCGAAGACCAACGCGCGTTTGTCTTGCACTGCGCGAATAGAAAGAACTGGGCAGTTCCGAGAGGCACGAAGACTGGTGATGATTTCGATTTGGCACTTTTACCTTTTGAAGGTGGCGCAGAGAAGAAGAGGACGGGGGCTTGGGGGATGACGCACAAAAGTGAAGTCGCAGTTGTCCCTGGCGCTATAGAGGCGAAAAGAAGATTAGCGTTGCAAAAACAAGAAGACGAAGAAATGGAAGAACATCCCAAAGGCGTTCCCAGGGATAGTAGAAGAGCGCACTTTAGTGCCAAAGCAATCGTGCCGGGCGCGAAAGAGACGAAGAAACAACTCGCAAGCTCAGCGGCAGCGGCTAGAAAAGAAGCCGCGTTGAAGAAGAAACAGCCGGAAGAAGAGAGGATAAAGCAAGAAGAAGAGAACCAAGCCAACTGGGACCTATTTAACGCTCACTTAGAAGCGAGGAAAGGTAGGAGCGAGAAACCCATATTGCCTTCCCAGGCGCCCACGGCGGTGAACGACAAAAAGAAGAATAACATCAACAAGAAGAAACAGAACCAAATCTCGGTCATCTCTGATTCCGAGCACGAGGGAGGAGAAGGCGATACTATCAACTCAGCGGTGGTGCCACGACAAAATCAACAACAATTAGTGCCTCTGAATCAAATGAAACCTTTGGTCACGGTTCCGGCAACTGCCAATGCGCTCGCCGGTAAGACATTTGTGATGACGGGCGTTTTTCCAGAACTTGGCGGTGGTGTGGGCTTAAATCTCGGCAAAGACAAAGCGAAAGCGCTCATCGAAACCTTTGGTGGTGTCGTCCGCAGTGCAGTTTCCGGCAAAACGACGCATTTACTCGTTGGCACCGAACCGGGCGCGAGTAAAGTCGACCAAGCTCGAAGCCGGAACGTGACTCTTGTCAACACTAAAGACTTGCAGAAATGCTTAAACTTAGGCGACCAAGCCGCACGACAGGAATTAGGTCAAGAAAAAGTCATCATCGAAGCTTTCTCCGGTGGCTTTTTCGGCAATTCAAAGGCGTACGAAATGTCCTCCGAGAAGCTTGCGTATTTAGCTGGATTGAAAGACTTGGACATGCTACCTCCTCCGCCTTCTCAAGAAAGAAAGCCAAAGAGTAAAGCGCGATTTTTAGGCTGGAGACGCAGATGAGAGAAAAGAAAGAGGGAGAAGAAGAAGAAGAAGAAGAAGCCGCAAGAAACACGGCATACAGCTTGCGTGCGCGAAGTGCGTGCGCGAGAGAGAGAGGGGAAAGCGAACACCTAACATCCTTGGAATTCACAAACACTATCACATAAACTACATCTAGCGTAAATAAACTCGCACTACAAAAACCAAACTAACTCTCTTTGCTCAAATCAACCTTATCTCTCACCCTGGGTGGTTTTTGTCTCACAAGCAAAACAATCCACGCGAGCAACGCGACAAAGTGTAAACCAACGACAAAGTGCAAGATGGGTTTCAAAACGTTCCCCAACTTTTCGTTGTTTTGGACGAGCAGGGCGTCGATGAGCGAGTCAATCGTGTGCGAAGTGAATGGAATTTTGATGTCCAGACCCATGAGCGTGTTTGATTGCGTGCGTGTGGGCGTGCGTGTGGGCGCGCGGAAGAGAGAGAGAGAAGAGAAAGGCGGTAGCTATGAATGAAATCCCCTACCTTGATATTTTAACGGGTCCATCTTTTTTTAGGGTTGGCGCATCATGTGCACTTTTCAAAAATACGAGCACACGACGACACACTCACACACACACGCACACACACACTTACACACACACACACACAGAGAGAGAGAGAGAGAAAGAAAGAACAACGGAAGACGACAATGAGCGCGGGGAACGAGTGCAGTATTTTTAAAACCGCCGCGGTGTTCGTCTTGCGAAAAGAGAAGCGCTTGATGAGTTCGAGAGAGATTTGCATGTTTGCCCTCGCGAACGACTTGCTCGGAGAGAAAGAGAGGCGCGTCGTTCCCGAGAAGAGCATGCAGAAAACGCTGATCGTCGACGCGGAACAGGAAGAGGAAAACGCCAGATTATTCGTGCGGAGAACCGTGGATGAGCAGTCGTTTTTTGGTTTGAGAGAGTGGCTAAACGATCCGACGTTGCAGTATTTGGTCACTTTGAAGGGAATAAACGAGGATAAAGAAAGGGAAGTAATCGAGAAGGAAGACGTTGAAGGGGATGGTGTGCCCACTGCGGCTGCTGCTGCGGGTGGTGGTGGTGGTGGTGCTGCTGCTGCTGCTGCTCCGAGGAAGAAAAAAGCTGGTCCCATAGTCCTTCCGATATGGCCTACGGACCCGCTCTTGGACAAAGAGAGAGGATCAAAAAAATGGGAGGTTCGGAAAGTCGGCTTCAGAGGAAAACAGAAGCTACCGACGAAAGCAGAGTATAAAACTTACAGCGAGGAGTTGTCGGAGGTGATAGCGAGAGTACAAGAACGTTTGGAGAATATCGACAGTCGATTACACCGCTTGGAAACTCTTCTCGTGAACAACATGTTCAACTTTGGTCAATCACTTGATAAAATCGGCGAACTTATTGAACCTTTTTTGGAAGCAGGAGGAGGAAGAAAGAGAAATCGAAAAGAGGACGACGACGACGACGACGACGACGACGATTAAGAAGAAGAACAAGAGAAAGAGCTCCTGCGTTCACAGCAGTGAGTGTCAAAAAACAAATTAGAAAGTTCGGGACGAACGCACAAACAAGAGAGAGACTTGCACATTTTACTACAATGTGTGCATCAAAAGAGTGTAAACGTTATTAATAACAGAATATATAATAAACAACTTTTAATCAAGTGTACTCGAGAATGAAATAAACTGTCAATAACAATGATCAAGATTCCATTGCTTGAGCTTTGTAGGCATCAAGACCAGCATCCAAAGCCTCCGCGGTGAGCGGTTGCTTCGGAGCAGCCTTAGCCTTTGGCTTTCTCGGCTTCTTTGCCTTCTTCTTCGCCGCAGTCTGTTTCTTCGGCTGTTGAACGTCCATTCTTTGTGGGCCACCTCTACCGCGACCACCGGTTCCGCGAGTACCTCGACCACCGCCGGTATTTCTACCACCCATACCTCTGGCGCGACCACCCGTGTTTCCCATTGTCGGGCCAACGCGACCGCCAGTGCCACGCCCAACTGGCATGCGTTGCGGCGCTTTCGGGCCAACGCGACCAGATAATCTCGCTTGGATAGGTAACGGTGCCAAACCGACGTTCGAGGTGGCGATGATTTCCAACTGTAATTCGCGACCATCGAGTTTCATGCCGGAATATTCACGCATGGCTGCCAACGCATCCGCTCGGTTGTAGAAGATAACTTCACCGGAACCTTTAGACTTGCCGTTCGGACCGTAGTTCAAGCTCGATTTCTTCAATCGAGCGACGGTGGAAAAGAGATCCTGTTATTCGATAAGGTTGTCAATTGAGAGTTTGACACAAACACACGCGCATATAAATGTTAATAATATTATGATATAACGTTGTTGCGGCGGCGGTATAACATATAGACATATGTTTCGATCGATCGATTGTTCATCTCAAAGCGGAAGACACATATGATTGTTGCACCAGTATGCAAACAAAATCCATATACCGTAACACCAGAATGTATTCATCAGCAACGAAACGAGAAATCAATAAAATCCATATCGACACGCGACTGCGCTAAAGGCGCCAGAGACGAGATAAAGACGAGAACAAAAGCATACGAAGTCGTAGAAATAAAGAGAGAAGTGTAAGAGAAAATAAGAACGCCTTGAGTGAAATGAAATCATTCAACGCGCTGAATGCTGCTGCTGCTCTTGCTTCTGAATACCCAAAACCCAAATATTATAAATCATTCGTGTCCATATGTTCCACCAGATAAACAGCAACGTCCACAACAACAAAAACATCACAACAATATAACAATACCAATTTCCACAGAAGTGACACGGCCTGAAGAACATTGTCTGTATGATGTTGTCTATGTGTCTGTGTGTGAGTTTGCGTTACTCTTCGGAAGAATGTTTTCCTGCAAATCTCCGTTTTTTTGAATGGCGGCGCTTTCAACGGATTTCTCAAGAAGAGAGAGAGAGAGAGAGAGCATTTAACCGAGAGCAACAATTATATAAGACTGAAGCCAGAGAGAGAGTTTACTTTGCCGCGCGACCCGCGTTTCTTACTAATTCCCCTAATTCCTTTCCGTTTAATGATGACATTTGAAACGAATACACGTGTATAAACAGAGTAAGAGAGTAGAGAACGTGAAGAGCAAGTTTTTCCAAACGCTCTCTTGTTCTTCTTCTCCCCTTCTTGTTTCGTGTTTCATGCGTGTTTGGCTTTTCTTTTCAATTCCCAAACGCGGTTTTCTTTCGTCGCTTTTGCATTTCGCTCTCAATCTCAATCTATGCTAAAGATTCGCTCTGATCTCTCTCTCCCGCTGCATATAACCACGAATGGTTTTCTTCAAGATATAAAAATCCTCCGGCGGCGTTTGCGCGCACTGTAAAAAAAACACAGAGAGTTTGGCGCCACCTCCACAAAAAAAAGAGGTCCGTACACGAAGTGTTCGTATTCATTCTTCCTTTTCTCCTCGAAAATCGTCGTTTCGATGCGTGGGAATCGGTTCTCGAAAAGCGCTTTGATTCTTTTTCTTCTACTTCTTCTAAAATATCTACGGAACAGAGCGAGTCGCCGGCGTCGAGCGCAAAGGCGCCTTTGTCTTCCTGCTCCTTCTTCTCCTCCTCCAATTCAACCAATTATGACTACGTACCTTGATATCCTTCTCTGTGACGTTAAAATCCAAGTTCGAGACGATCAACTTCGTCGGCGCTTCATTCGGCGACTTCGGAGTACCGCCGTTATTATTTCTCATCACTTGATCGATCGCCATCCCGACCGCTCGGCCGCCGAGAGGTTTCCCTCTCCCGCCCGTCGATTTTCGAATCGAATTCTTCCCCGATTTCTTCACCGCGACGACACCGATCTTCTTCTTCGCTTGTTGGACTTTTTTCTTCTTCGCTTGAACGCCGGCTTTTTTCTTACCGCCGCCGCCGCCGACACCACCACCACCACCACCGGCTGCTTTTTTCTTACCGCCGGTGGCGTTTGTTTTCTTCTTCGGGGCGGCTTTGATGAGCGCGTCGAGGGATTGATCCACGTCCATATTTTCTTTTTTGTTTCTTCTTCTTCTGCTTTTTTCTGGCGTTTTGTTGCGTATGGCATATTATGCTTTGTTGTTTTGTTTTACGATTTACAAGGTTACGGGTATTTTAAAAAATAAATAGCACGAGAACGAAGTTTATCATCATCATCATCAGAGATTGTCGCGGTGTTCTTGGCGATGCCGTTCTCTTCCCTCTCTCTTCTCTCTCTCTCTCTCTCTCTCTCTCTTCGTTTGGATTCTCAGTCGTCTCTCGTTCTTTTATCATCTCTTTTTTTACGCTTCGCTTTCTCTCTTCGCGCTTCTTCTCTTTTTGTCGTCGTCTTCATTGTCGGTGTTGTTGTTGTTATTATTATCATTGTTCTCGTCGTCGCGTCTTTTTTGGTCGAGCTTTACCGCGCCTCCTTTACTTTGTCGTCTTCGACGACGCAAACGCTTCCAGACGCAATAGACGAGGAGAAGGAAAAGGGCCACGACGGCGGCAAAGCCGGCTTTTTTGACGTTCGCTTCGTTGACTTTGTAAAAGGATTCTATTTGTTTAACGAGTGAAGGCGTTCGTTTGATCGAGTTATTTTCTTGTTGATGTTCTTCTTCGTCGATGAGAGTGATGTTGTTTGTGTTGTAGTAGCCGTTCTCGCCGATCAAGTCGGTCACGTTTACGTTTATGAACGCAGATTCGTCGTCGTTGCGCCAAGCTTGGATGAAGTTTTCTTGTAAATCCTCAAGCGCCACGAGCGAAACTTGGCTTTTCTTCATAATTCGAGTCTTGGCGTTTTTGAAGATTATGGATGGGTGCTCGATGCGCAATGCGTTCGTGAACGCCTCCTGAGACTTGTTTATCGTTAAATGAGGTGGATAATTGTCGCTTTTTCCTTCGTTTGTGTTATCGTTATCGATGCTCTCCGTTGATTCTTTCAGTCCGGAAGAAGAAGAAGAAGAAAAGGAAGAAGAAGAATTTTCCTCCTCGTTCTCATCAATGACATTAGTCATCGACGTGTTGTCCTCATTACCGTACGCAAACTTGAAGTTCACTTTGAAATCGATGATTATCGAACCTTGTTTTATGCTCAAAATGTGTACGTCATCAAACGGCACTTTGGCGAAATCTGCTATGGACTCTTTGAAATCCTTCTCCACCTCGAGGGTAAAATGGGAGATGTTGTAATTTTCAATTTTCATTTTCGCGTAAATAGTATTTTGCATCAAAACATCTGGCGGTGCTTCGGGCGGGGGCAATGGGGACGGTGACGGGGGCGGTTTTGGACTTGGTGGCACTGGAGGAGGACTCAGTGGAGGACTTGGTGGAGGTGAAGGCAGCGGAGGTGGACTCGGACTTGTAGGAGGTACTGGTGGCGGTGAACGCAAGGGAGGCGGCGACGGACTTGGGTTTGACAAAGACGTTGGAGGCGGTGATGGACTTGGGTTTGGCGGCAAAGGTAGGGGTGCTAACGGTGATGGTGGCGGGAAAGGAGACGGAGGCGGAGGAAAAGGAGGAGGAGGCAAGGGTGGCGGTGGAAGCATTGGAGGACACGACGTCACGCCACATCCGCACCCAAGATCAACGAGTCTTTCTTCTGTCTTATCCCATACTTCAGGCCATACTGAGTTCGTTGAAGCACAGTTGCAATTCTCCTCTGATCGAGTAAGCTCGGGTCGACAGTTATCTATTGAAGCGTTGAACCATCCAATACTTGTGTAAACACTCCCCGAAGACAAGCACCAGTTTCTTTCCAATCCGCATCCAAAGTCATATCCTCTCCAGCTCTCCTCTTCTTTTTTCCCGTTGCACGCTTCTGCTGAACAATCGCCGTTTATCGAGTTCAGATCCTCGTAGTTTTTCGTCGGCGCGCACTTC
>Ga0182095_1386448_pt1 | contig 11633 bp, 9 predicted proteins | sample 041ome_19_FD_127784 | JGI IMG/M metagenome (GOLD analysis project Ga0182095, IMG submission 127784) | Metatranscriptome of coastal salt marsh microbial communities from the Groves Creek Marsh, Georgia, USA - 041412BS metaT (Metagenome... | ecosystem: Environmental > Aquatic > Marine > Intertidal...
CTGTTACATGGCCTTTAATTCGTTCAATTTTGTCCTCGTTAGAGAGGTCAAAGGCGTCTGATCGTAGCGGAGTATCTTCTGCTGCAGACAGGTGGTCCATAGAGAGTTCTTCTTGAGCCTCCATAGCGTTTTGGTCTATTTTCATTCTAAATGTAGTACGTTTCTACTGCAAATATAGGGCAATTCTACCGGGATTTATAGCTTTTTTGGTTTAGAAGAAAAGGGTGTAGGTCATACTGGCAATATTTCTACTTGTTTCCATTTGAAAAGGAGTGCCTCCTGGATAGTTTAAAGCATAAAATGACTGATTTTGTTTCCATTGGCTAAAGGCAAAATCAATTCTACCTCCATTAAAAATCCATCCCAATCCAGCGCTGGTGTTTGTGGTGTTGGTGCTGTTGTTTTTAAAAGGACTATTTTGTGTGCTATACCCTATTCTAAGAGACCATCTTGAAAGATTAAATTCCCCGCCAATGTTTAAACTATTGACTGTGCCAAGACTATTGCTGGCGGCATTGTTTAGTTCATTGAAGTAAGGATCTCTAAGGGGTCTAAACCGTGCAGTAGAAAAATCTTGCTGGCTATAATCAACGCTTAATAAGCCGTTCTTACCAAATACCAAAGCACCGCTCAGTGTTATTTTTGAGGGGATTGTTGTTCTGTAATCTTCAAATAGATTAATCTGGTTTTGGTCAATGAATTCAATATCTACATCTTCTAGATTACTCCCAATTTGTTGGTGTGTTTTTTCGGATATGGTATACCAGGTGGGGGTTCTGTAACTCACTCCAAGTCTCAGAATTTGTGAGACTTTGGCTATGGCGCCTAGACTTAGGGCAACTCCATTACCGTCTGTTCTAATAAAATTGTCAAAATCTATGTATTGTATGGGACTATTAGCACTGTATCCATCTTCATTTATTCTTCCTTGTTTTTCATAAACCAAGCTTTGAAATTCAAGTCCAGCACCTAAAAACAAGAAGTCTTTGTATTGTGCTGCTGTGGTAGCGACAAATTTGCTATTTCTCCCTTTGGTTTGAATCTGATGGTTCTGGCGTACTTGTTGGTAGCGGGCATTAGACACATAACTACTGATGCTATTATTGTCTAATTCAGTAGGGTCCAAAACACCACTGTAATACCCTAAAAAGGCCTGTTGTGCGTCATATCCAATTTCTGCGCCAATATTGAGATAGGCTTCTTCTAATAGTTCACCGTCTAATTTTAAAATATCCCCAAAAGGAATGCCATTGGCGTATTGAAGAAAGTACTGGTCCAAACCATTTGGGGTGTTTCCTTTCGCATTTATCCTCGATTTGTATTGGTTGCTATTGTCTGAGTTTAGCGCAAAACTGATTTTTTTCCATGGACTGTTTTGACTGTTGTTGTACACAAAAACAATTCCCGCTTGATTGAACCCTAAATGGCCTTTATTGGCTTGGGTATTTGTTGCGTTCAACTGGGTATTGTTTTCTGTCTGAAAATAAGAGAGTCCAAAGCCCATTTGGCTGTGTTTGAATACGGCAGCACCTGCAGGATTAATGGCGAGCGCAGAAAAATCTCCTCCTAGGGCTCCAAAAGCACCCGCCATGGCTTGAAATCTTGCTGTTCCTGTTCTTTGTTCTAAGCCAAACAAAGGAAGGTCCTGAATTTGTTGCCCATAAGTGAATAAACCCGAAGTCAAAATGACTCCTAATAATATTTTTCTCATTGAATTGCTAATTAATTTCTTCTTCCACTAGATTTGCTACTAGAAGATGACCTGCTTGAAGAACTAGACCGCACACTACCACTGCTTCTTACGCTATTAGAGGATCTTACAGCGGGAGTGTTGTTGCTCGAGCGTTGAATGCTGGACCTGTTAACAGGAGTGCTTTGTATGTTAATGCTCCTTCTAATAGGACTCACATTTCTAACACTATTACTACCGCTACTTCTTATAGCGCTGTTGTTAAGATTACTCGTTCTAGGGGCTAAATTTCTGTACAATTGAGTGTTTGGACTCTGATTGCTTCTTACAGAGGTGCTTCTAGTTGCACGGGGTGTTCTAACTAAACTGTTGTTTCTTATTGCGTTAGAAGTATTGTAAGTCCGATTTCTAAGGTTATTAGACAAATTATTGGAAGACACCATTCTCGTATTTCCATTAGAGGACACAGTTCTTGTGTTAGAAGTTGTTTGTCCAATATTGTTTCTAAGTCCGTTGTTAGACCTTAGAGTGTTGTTGGAAGTTATTATTCCATCTACAGCCCTGTTGTTGTTTCTGTAAGCGTCCACTACCCTTGTATTGTCGCTGGTTCTGAGGTAATTCCTGAGCCCACTCACGCTTAATGTATTTTTTCTAAGCGCATAGCTGCTATTTCTTCTTTGAGTTTGGTTACTTTTTCCTCTTCGTGTCGCATTTACTGCAACGTTTGTTCTATATGGACTTCTATTAAATAGGTTATTTCTTCCAAACCTATTGACTCTAGCATAATTGTATGGTCCGTAAAAAGCCACTGGATTTTGGAAGCCCCAGCTATTCCATCCCCATCTATTCCAACTGTTCCAGCCCATATTGTTCCAATAGTTAAAGCTCCAGCCCCAAGGGTTTCCACCCCAGTTATTAAAGCCCCAACCCCATTGATCAAATCCCCATGGGTTCATTCCCCAGGCGTTGTTTCCCCATCCCCATTGGTTAAATCTCCAATTTCTCCAAGGGCGGAATCTTATGGAACTCATTTGGGCAAAAGAGGAGAAATAAAGCCCTTGCATGCCCATTGGAACTATACCAAAATTATTATAAAATGGATCCCCAGGATAAAAGTGATCAAACCAAGGGTTGTTGTGGACCTGAATAGTTACAACAGATGGACTACTTCCCCAACCGGCTTGTGCATTATTTTGACCCGAAGAAACTTGATTGTTTTGAGGTCTGTATGTTTGACCGTTTTGGTCTACGTACTGGTCATCATTGTACTGATCTGACGAGCTATACTGGTCTGCAGAAGTAAAATTGTTTTCTTCTAATAAAGAGGCATAAGTATTGGCGCGATCTGAGAAGTAAGACCCAAATTCATTGGGGTTGTCGTTCACTACCTGAACTGCTGTTTCAGAAGCAGCTACGGTTCTTACTACGCCATTGGAATTGCTATAAATCCCATCTTGTGCGTAAAATGAAGCCTGGGTAAAACTTCCACATGAAGTTAAAAACAAGCTTGCTGTTATTAGTAATCCTAAAGATCTAAAACTGGAAGTAAGTGTTTGTGTTTTCATATGGCTATAATTTAATTGTGATGCTCTTTAAAAATAGTTAGTTTTGTGCCACAGTGCTAGACAAATAAGATGGCCCCAAAAAGGCGTAGTACTGACAATGAGATACTAACTATAGGCTAAATTACAAGATTTGTGCCAAACTCTAAGTTATGAGTAAAAATTTAACCAAAAGAAGCGAAGACTACTCTAAGTGGTATAACGAATTAGTTGGAAAAGCAGACCTAGCAGAGAATTCTGGCGTAAGAGGCTGTATGGTTATAAAACCATACGGATATGCTATTTGGGAAAAAATGCAGGCAGCATTAGATCATATGTTTAAGGAAACAGGTCATGAGAATGCCTATTTTCCCTTGTTCATTCCCAAGTCTTATTTCAGTAAGGAGGCCAGTCATGTAGATGGTTTTGCTAAAGAATGTGCCGTAGTGACTCATTACAGGCTTAAAAATGCTGAGGATGGTAGTGGGGTAGTCGTAGATCCAGACGCCAAGTTGGAGGAGGAGCTTATTGTTAGGCCTACTTCAGAAACTATTATTTGGGACACCTATAGAAAATGGATTCAGTCCTATAGAGACCTTCCATTGCTTATAAATCAATGGGCTAATGTAGTTCGTTGGGAAATGAGAACACGTCTGTTTTTAAGAACGGCAGAGTTCTTATGGCAAGAAGGGCATACCGCTCATGCTACCAAAGAAGAGGCTATAGCAGAGGCTGAGCAAATGATGGAGGTATATGCTACATTTGCACAGGAATTTATGGCGGTTCCTGTGATTAAAGGGCTAAAAACAGAGTCTGAGCGTTTTGCAGGCGCCTTAGAGACCTATTGTATAGAAGCCATGATGCAAGACGGAAAAGCATTACAGGCAGGTACGTCACACTTTCTGGGACAAAACTTTGCCAAGGCTTTTGATGTAACCTACGCAAGTAAAGAAGGAAAACAAGAGTATGTGTGGGCCACTTCATGGGGAGTGTCTACCCGACTAATGGGTGCACTTATTATGACCCACTCAGACGACAACGGATTGGTTCTGCCCCCAAAATTAGCCCCCATACAAGTAGTTATTGTACCCATATATAAAGGTATAGAACAATTAGACGCTATTGCTGAAAAAGTAGCGCCATTGGTAAAAGAACTCAAGTCTAAGGGAATTTCTGTAAAATTTGATCAAAGAGACACCCATAAACCAGGATTTAAATTTAACGAATATGAACTCAAGGGAGTTCCTGTTCGCTTGGCCATTGGACAAAGAGATTTAGACAACAACACTTTTGAAGTTGCAAGAAGAGACACCCTTACAAAGGAAACCGTCGCTTCTGACCAGGTTGTAAACCATATAGAGCAATTGTTAGCCGTTATTCAAAATAATCTATACCAACGTGCCCTTGAATTTAGAGACACTCATATTACTCCTGTAGACACTTATGAAGCTTTTAAAAAGGTACTTGAAGAAAAGGGTGGTTTTGTCTCTGCACATTGGGATGGAACTATAGCTACGGAAGCAAAGATAAAAGAGGACACTAAGGCTTCAATTAGGTGTATTCCTATAGATGCAAAAGAGGAGCAAGGGCTTTGTATTCTTACGGGTAAGCCCTCTTCTAAAAGGGTCTTATTTGCTAAGGCCTATTAAAAAAAGAAAAAATTGTAGTTGGATCTTGCAATAGTGAAAAATAGTTGTATTTTTGCATCCGCAATTGCGTAAAGTAATGGTCCGTTCGTCTAGGGGTTAGGACGCCAGGTTTTCATCCTGGTAACAGGGGTTCGATTCCCCTACGGACTACAAAATTTATCCCGCAGCATATGCTGCAAAACGGTCCGTTCGTCTAGGGGTTAGGACGCCAGGTTTTCATCCTGGTAACAGGGGTTCGATTCCCCTACGGACTACAAAAGCGAATGGTAACATTCATAACAATTACAAATTAAAACTATGGCTAATCACAAGTCTGCATTAAAGAGAATTAGAAGAAACGAGGCAGTGCGTTTACGTAACAAGTACCAGCACAAGACCATGCGTAATGCCCTTAAAAAATTACGTTTAGAAGAAGATAAGAAAGCAGCTTTAGAGATGCTTCCATCTGTGATCTCTATGATTGATAAGTTGGCAAAACGCAACATCATTCACTCTAACAAAGCTTCTAACTTGAAGAGTAAATTAACCAAACAAGTAGCGACTCTTTAAGTAGGGATCTTTACTCGTTTTATCTCATACGCCTGTGGTATTTTTCAATACCACAGGCTTTTTTTGTGCCCTAATTAACAGCAATGAATAGTGGCTAATGCCACAAAAAAAACGCCGCGGAGAAATCCGCGGCGTTTTAATACAATTATGAGGAGTGATTATTGATTCATAGTCAATAAGAATTCCTCATTGTTTTTCGTTTGCTTAAAGCGTTGTTCAATAAACTCCATGGCTTCTACAGGGTTCATATCTGCAAGATATTTACGCATAATCCACATGCGTTGCACGGTTTGCTCGTCTAATAAAAGATCGTCTCTACGGGTACTAGAAGAGGTAAGATCAATGGCAGGGAAAATTCTTCTATTAGATATTTTTCTATCTAATTGAAGTTCCATATTACCAGTTCCTTTGAATTCTTCAAAAATCACCTCGTCCATCTTCGAACCCGTTTCTGTAAGTGCAGTGGCTATAATAGTTAAAGAACCGCCATTTTCTATGTTTCTAGCAGCACCAAAGAATCTTTTTGGCTTGTGTAATGCGTTGGCGTCTACCCCTCCACTCAGCACCTTACCAGAGGCAGGTTGAACAGTGTTGTAGGCTCTAGCCAATCGGGTAATAGAATCTAAAAGAATCACGACATCATGACCACATTCTACCAATCTCTTGGCTTTTTCCAATACAATATTAGCCACTCTTACATGTTCTGTAGCCTCCTTGTCAAAAGTAGAGGCAATGACCTCTCCTTTTACATTTCGCTGCATGTCCGTCACCTCTTCTGGACGTTCGTCAATCAGAAGAATAAGTTGATACACTTCAGGATGATTGGCTGCAATTCCGTTAGCAATGTCTTTAAGAAGCATGGTCTTACCTGTTTTAGGCTGGGCCACAATCATTCCTCTTTGACCTTTACCAATGGGGCAAAATAAATCAATAATTCGGTTAGATATATTGCTCTGTCTTTCAGATAGTTTGAATTTTTCTTCTGGAAATAAAGGTGTTAAGTGTTCAAAAGCCACACGATCCCTAACGACTTGTGGGTCTTGACCATTAATTTTATTTACTTTAATAAGAGGGAAATACTTTTCTCCTTCTTTAGGCGGTCTTACTTCTCCCAATACAGTATCTCCTGGCTTTAAACCGAAAAGTCTTATTTGAGATTGAGACACGTATATATCATCTGGAGAAGATAGGTAGTTATAGTCCGAAGATCTCAAGAAACCATAACCATCTTGCATAATATCTAACACCCCTTCAGAGGCAATAATACTGTCAAATTCGTAGTCGGGATCTTTGTACCTATTCTTTAATTCTTTGTCGTAATTAAAGTTTTTCTCTGGACGGTTTTGATTCGGATTTTTCCTGTTTTGTTGCTTGGGGGCGTGCTGTGGATGGTTCCTTTGCTCCGAAGATTTTTCAGCAGACCTTGTGTCTCTATTGTTTTGCTTATTTTCAGGCCTTCTATTAGGACGGTTGTTTTGTACCCTCCCGTTATTTTGTTCTTCTCCTTCTAGCTCCTTTTTGTTTGGAGTGGTCTCTGGTTTTGTTCTTTCCGGCCTAATGGGAGACGCTGTTTTTCTAGTGGGAGTTTCCGTATTATTGGCAGAAGGAGCGTCCGCTTCATTTCTAGTAGATGGGCTGTCTCCTTCTCTAGGTTTTCTAGGTCTTGGATTAGGTTTTCTTCTAACTTCCGCTGTTTTTAAAGGAACATCTTTAGTAATTTCCTCAGTAATTTCATTCGTTTCTTCAGAGGTTTTTTTAGTGCTAACTGCTTCTGTTTTTCCCTCTAAAACTGGTGTTGCAGCAGCAACAACAGCTTTGGGATTTGTAGCCTGAAGATCTAAAATCTGATAGACTAAATCTAATTTTTTTAAAGTTTTAAACTTAGGAACCTTTAATCCTTTTGCAATTTCCTGAAGCTCTGGAAGCTTCATGGTTTTTAGTTTCGAAATTTCAAACATTCAATGATATAAAATAGGTGGATACTTGAGATAAGTAATTTGTTGTAAATAACTTGAAAATGGGAAAAAGAACTTCCCTGGGGTAAGTGTGATTTCCTTTTTTACAAAATCACGATACAATAATACAAATAAAAATTAATATTCTCTTTAAATCTTGAAAAAGACCGTTATTTTTGTGCCAGTAGAAGAAACCAACACCTATGATACAAAGAATACAAACACTTTATTTATTAATTGTAGCAGCAGTAAATTTATGCGCTATTTTTTTCGTTAATATCGTTGCTGAAGTGGAGGAAAATACTATCTTTACTTTAGCAAACGCTTTAAATAAAGGCACGTTCATTATATTTGCAACACTCACTTTCATAAGTGTTTTTTCCTATAAAAAGAGAATTAATCAGTTTGTAATGAACCGATTAAACATCATATTAAACTTTTTTTTACTAGGATTTTTCGTTTACCGATGGCTAAATTTATCTGGAGAAAGTGTTCTTTCTGAGAAGGGTATTGGGATGTTTGTTCCTATTATTTCTATCGTTTTTTTATCTGTGGCCAATAAAGCCATTAAAAAGGACGAAGATCTCGTAAAATCTGTCGATCGTTTACGTTAAACCTAACATCTTAGTAGTATTAGTGCGTAAAACCCGGGCTTGTTACCCGGGTTTTTTTATGGCTTTTTTCCCCTCAAGCCCAATTCAATGACTTCCAAATCTTTTAAAGCACCCTTGTCTATAGAAAATCGCAGCATGGTTCTCATTTGGTGAAAACCAGAAATGCCGCAAGCTCCTGGATTGAGATGCATACATTGAATGGATTTATCCCACTGTACTTTCAAGATATGAGAGTGGCCAGCAACAAAAATTTGAGGAGGATTTTGCTTTATTTCCGTCCTGATGCGTTGATTGTATTTACCCGGGTAACCACCAATATGAGTGATCCAAACTTTCATACCCTCACAATCAAATTTTAAATCTAGCGGAAAGCTACTTCTGGCTTTATGATCGTCTATATTTCCATAAACTGCCCTGAGTGGTTTTAAAGCACTTATAGCGTCTGTTACCGCTAAGTCTCCTATGTCCCCAGCGTGCCATACCTCGTCTGCCTCAGATACAAAATGTAATATTCTCTCGTCTATATGGGAGTGGGTATCTGAAAGCAGTAAAATTTTTTTCATTTAAAGTAAATTCAATTGGCTATACGGTATCTTTGCACACAAAAGTAAGAGATTGCATTGAGATATTTTGTACACTTTTCGTATCTAGGAACACACTATCACGGCTGGCAAAAGCAACCGAATGCCTCCAGTGTGCAAGAAAAATTGGAACATTCACTTTCAATGTTATTAGCTACACCTGTAGAATTAATGGGTGCAGGGAGAACAGATGCTGGTGTACATGCCAAAAAAATGGTCGCTCACTTTGATACTGAAATAGATTTTGAACCAATAATTGTTACAGACAGGCTGAACGCCTTTCTTCCAGAGGATATATCAATAGATCAAATAGTAGCCGTTACCCAAGACACCCATGCCCGTTTCACGGCAACCAGTAGGACTTATGAGTATATAGTTGTAAATCGTAAGGATCCTTTTCAGCATCATGGGGCCCATTATGTTTTTCAGCCGTTAGATATTCATGCAATGAATACCGCAGCTCAGATGCTATTGGGTGAAAAAGATTTTGAGTGCTTTTCAAAGTCCAATTCAGATGTACATACCTATATATGCGACATTACCCACGCAAAGTGGGTAGCCACAAAAGATCAATTGGTTTTCACCATAACCGCCAACAGATTTTTGCGAAATATGGTTCGAGCAGTTGTGGGGACTCTTTTAGAAATTGGTACAGGCAAGCGCCCAGTGACAGATATTCCAGAACTTTTAGCCTCCAAGTCAAGGAGTAAAGCAGGACCTTCTGTTCCAGCGAAAGGCTTATATTTAACCCAGATAAATTACCCAGAAAACATTTATGTCTGATCTTAAAGAAAGCGGGAAAGCATTCGACAAAAAACTGTTTAAGCGATTGTTGCATTATACCAATCCCTATGCATTTACCTTTTATGGAGTAGCTTTTACAGCAATAATACTTTCTGCATTTGCAGTGTTAAGACCAGTTTTGGTAGGGGTTTTGGTAGATGAGGCCATTAAAATGGCCGATGCCCAAAAGCTCCTAAATCTAACCCTTATCTTACTAGCCGTCCTAATTGGGGAGGTAACCAGCCAACTTACTTTTAATTATTTTGCCAATTGGTTGGGAGAGTCTGTAATCAGAGATGTAAGGGTCAAGCTCTTTCGTCATATGACCCATTTTAAAATGGCTTATTTTGACAAATCTTCCATTGGTATATTGGTCACTAGAGCTGTGGCAGATATGCAACGAATAGGGGAGATATTTTCACAAGGCTTTTTTGTTATAGTGTCAGATTTACTTAAAATGTTTGTGGTTGGTGGAGTCATGCTCTATTTGAATTGGAGGCTATCTCTAATTGTTTTTGCTGTTCTGCCCATTATTTTATACGCCACAAGATTGTTTCAAAGAGCCATGAAAGGTGCTTTTACCGAAGTAAGGGTTCAGGTGGCGCAACTAAATTCATTTGTTCAAGAACGTATTTCAGGCATGAAAGTAGTTCAGCTCTTTAATAGGGCAGCTGCAGAAAAAAAAGCATTTGAGGAAATTAACGAGAAACACACTAAAGCTTGGTTAAAAACCGTGTGGTATAACTCTGTTTTTTTTCCAGTAGCAGATATTGTTTCTTCCATTACTATAGGAATGATTGTTTGGTATGGTGGGCTTCAAAATATTTCTGGTATTAGCGCTAATGAATACGGTACCATATTTACCTTTATTTTACTCTCAGAGATGCTTTTCAGACCGCTCAGACAAATAGCAGACAAGTTCAATACTTTGCAAATGGGTATGGTGGCTGCTGCAAGGGTTTTTAAAATTTTAGATACCCAAGACCAAACAGAAACAGGGGGTCATACTGATTTATCTCAAATAGAAGGAAATATTAGCTTTGAAAAAGTAGTTTTTGGTTACCTACCAGATGAACCTGTACTCAAAGAAATTTCATTTAAAGTATCTAAAGGAGAAACCCTCGCTATAGTAGGGGCAACTGGAGCTGGTAAGTCTACCATCATTAATTTACTTAACCGTTTTTACGATATTCAATCTGGTCGTATTTCAATTGACAGTCATTGTATTAGTGACTTGTCATTAGCTGGACTTAGAAGTCATATAGCCGTAGTCTTACAGGATGTTTTTCTCTTTGCGGACACTATTGAAAATAATATTTCATTAGGAAATCCTGAAATTAGTATTTCTGAAATAGAAGCTGCTGCCAAAGAAATTGGCGTTCACGATTTTATTACCAGCTTGCCAGGAGGGTATCAGTTTAATGTAAAGGAGCGTGGGGGCATGTTGTCAAGTGGTCAGAGGCAATTAATTGCTTTTCTTAGGGCATATGTGACAAAACCATCAATTTTGATATTGGATGAGGCTACTTCTTCTATAGACAGTGCCTCAGAGCAACTCATTCAAAAAGCTACAGACACCATTACTAAAGGCAGGACTTCCATTGTGATTGCACACAGATTGGCCACAATTAAACAAGCGTCAAACATTCTTGTCATGGAGGCAGGAAAGATTGTGGAGCAAGGCACGCATGAGGCATTACTCAAAAAAGGAGGGTATTATAAAAACCTTTACGAAGCCCAGTTTTTACAAGTAGCTGTTGCGGAATAGCTTTAAAGTAACAATGCATTAAGAAAAGCCTATTGTTTGTAGCGGTTACTCATCAATGTATTTTAATTTAAGACTACTGGCTCAGGTCTGTACGCAGCAGTTGCTCTAATTCAATACTGTCCTTGAATAATATAAAACCACCATTTTTTATATAAGAGATGGCTCCAGTCTCTTCAGATACGACCAATGCTAAAGCATCGGTTTTTTCAGTGATTCCTACTGCTGCTCTATGTCTAAGACCAAATCTAAGTGGAATAGTTCTCTCATCAGAAACGGGTAGAATGGCACGCGTCGCTACGATGTAATTATTTTCTATTATCGCAGCTCCGTCGTGAAGTGGACTATTTTTATAAAAAATACTTTCAATAATAGGTTGGCTCAATTCAATATTCATTCTGTCTCCAGATTGTCTCACAAAATCCAAAGAATTGTTTTTCTCAAAAACCAATAAGGCGCCTGTTTTGGTTTGACTCATTTTTTCTAGCGCTGCTATAACTGCTTTA
>Ga0182095_1029166_pt1 | contig 11613 bp, 11 predicted proteins | sample 041ome_19_FD_127784 | JGI IMG/M metagenome (GOLD analysis project Ga0182095, IMG submission 127784) | Metatranscriptome of coastal salt marsh microbial communities from the Groves Creek Marsh, Georgia, USA - 041412BS metaT (Metagenome... | ecosystem: Environmental > Aquatic > Marine > Intertidal...
TAGAGGGCGAAACGATTTTTTATGGGCTAGAGCTTAACCACGAAGATAACGCCCAGTGGAAATTTCCAGTGCGCTACAATATCCACTGTTTGGGCGATCATAACAAAATTCTACTGCTTGGGCGTGATCTGCGGACTTTGTCTGAAAACCAACAGCGGCTGATCCAAGCGCAAATCGCGGTTGAGCGCAGTATCGAGGAAAAGCGCGAATATGATGCGCATTTTCGGTTGCTGTTAAATAGCATTAACGAACCTGTCGCGTTTGTGAACGCGGACACGGGTTCCATTTTGCATGCCAACGGGGCTTTCACGGACTTAATTGGTGTTGAAGAGTCCGAGCACACAAAGTTACAAAACACGCTGAGCAATAGGGCCGAGCGTCGCGATTTCATTGAAAAATTGACTTTAGCCGCGTACGGCCACTATGATTTAGATGTAAACATCACGACCCATGACGAATCGCAAGATATCCGAATAACCTCGGAAATCTATCGAACAGCTGGTCAAAAGGTTCTGATGTGTAAGCTGCGCGAAACCTCGGGCGGGCCGACGGCTGATCGTGATTTCATAAATAACCTAGTCTCGACCTTTCATCACAGTTCAGACGCCATGGTCTTCAGCGATTCCAAAGGTTCAATACAATACGTCAATGAACGCTTTTTGGATTTGGTCAATGCGGGACATAAAAAAGAGGTAGTTGGCCAAAATCTAGCGGAGTTTTTAGGCCGAGGGCAAATCGATCTGGCGATTATGTTGGAAAATGTCGCCAAGTCTGGATCGGTCAAAACATATGCAACGCATCTGAAAAGCAGTTTCGGCACCAAAATTGATGTCGAAGCTTCGGTTTCACGAAACCAATCAGAGAAAAACACACTGATTGCTTTTATCATTCGCGAAGTGTCACATCTGGATGAAAATCAATACAGCGGCTTTGCACATTCACAACAGGATGAGACCTCTGCCAAAGATTTGGTTGGCCGTGCGACACTAAAAGAAATTATATCAGAAACCACTGATGTTATTGAAAAAGTATGCATCGAGGCCGCGTTAGAAATGACAAACAACAATCGTGCAGCGGCGGCCGAAATGTTGGGATTATCGCGCCAAAGCCTTTACGTCAAACTTAGTAAATTTGATATCTAGCATAATCCAGCATTAATCGCGCCAAATCACATGTAACACCAAGTGATCACGATCCCCACCCACCGTGTGGGGGTTCAAGTTTTTGTTGCAAGAATCCGAAATGTCAATAATATGTGACACATGAGTGTCATTAAAACCAAACATGCGCCCGCTTACCCAAAACCATCTGTCGCTCTTGAGCTATTGAAACCCATTACTTGGTTCCCACCAATGTGGGCGTTTGCATGTGGCGTGATTTCCTCTGGGGTCGCGATTTCAGAAAATCTTAATTTGTTAATTTTGGGTGTCCTGTTAGCAGGTCCAATCGTTTGCGGGATGAGCCAAGCTGCAAATGATTGGTGTGATCGCCATGTTGATTTGATCAATGAACCGCACCGCCCTATTCCATCGGGCCGTATGCCGGGGTTTTGGGGATTATGGATCGCCTTGGCGATGTCCGCGGGTGCATTGGCATTGGGGTGGACATTAGGAAAATGGGGGTTTTATGCCACTGTGGTTGCAGTGGCCGCTGCATGGGCCTATTCCGTCGAACCCATTCGATTAAAGCGATCAGGCTGGCTGGGCCCCGGATTGGTTGGCCTATGCTACGAAGGAATCCCGTGGTTCACAGGTGCTGCGATAATGGTGCAGGGTCTGCCTAATACACAGATTATCACTTGTGGCGCCCTTTATGCGATTGGTGCACATGGCATAATGACACTAAATGATTTCAAAGCGTTAAAGGGTGATACAGCATTAGGCATTCGATCATTGCCGGTGCAACTTGGCCCGAACAAAGCGGCGCGTATTGCATGCTGGGTGATGACAATTCCCCAAGTGATTGTTGCTCTTTTGCTGCTGCGCTGGGATTTAACGCTAAGTGCTGCATTGGTTGGTTTGCTTATCTTTGGGCAAATTATGGCAATGCGTAAATTGCTAATCGACCCCGAAAAATATGCACCTTGGTATAACGCAACAGGCGTCTTGATGTTCGTTTCTGGCATGATGATTTGTGCATTCGGGCTGCGTGGCGCCGCTAATATTTAGGGATCTAAGGACATATCATGACACTAAGTTGGGTATCTATCTTTCGACTGGGGCTGGTGCAAATGTGCCTAGGCGCCGTCGTCGTTTTGATGACATCTACTTTGAACCGGCTCATGGTTGTCGAACTTTCGATGGCAGCCACGGTCCCAGGGTTCTTGGTCGGTTTACATTACGTTGTTCAGCTCTCGCGCCCAAAATGGGGGCTTGTATCAGACGTTGAAAATAACCGCACAAAATGGATTATTCTAGGAATGATGATATTGGGCGTGGGCGCAAACTTGGCGACATATAGCGTTAAAATTTATGAAACAACGCCAGCGTTATCTATGATTGTTTCAGTATTTGCCTATGCGCTTATTGGTGTCGGGGTCGGCGCGTCAGGAACGTCGCTTTTGGCGTTGCTGGCGAAACACACAGCCGCCCGACGTCGGCCCGCGGCAGCAATGATTACATGGTTGATGATGATTTTTGGCATTGCAATGACCGCGGGTGTGGTTGGGCAATTGCTGGCGCCGTATAGCCCGGAACGTTTAACCCAAGTCGTGCAAGGACTGACCATTTTGACTGTTGTGCTGACCGTTCTTGCGACATGGCGTGTTGAACGTGGGTTAGCCCAAATTGGTACAGACGCGCATCCAAGCGCACCGTTGATACAGGAACTGGGCATAGTTTGGGCCCATCCTGACACACGGCGGTTCACCATATTCGTATTTCTGTCTATGACAGCCTATTTCATGCAAGAGCTTATCTTAGAACCTTATGCAGGATTGGTGTTCCTTTACACACCCAGCCAAACGACATCTTTGTCAGGCATACAAAATGGCGGTGTTTTCATTGGCATGCTGAGTGTAGGCATTCTGGCCTCTGCGCTTAACTTTGGCACGCTTAGGGGCTGGGTGAAATTGGGCTGTATTGGATCGGCATCGATGCTGTTGGCGATTATGGCAATGGGGCATATCACCACCGGAATCCCGCTTGAGGCCCCTGTATTTGGCTTGGGCGTTTTTAATGGCATATTCGCGGTATCGGCAATTGGGTCGATGATGACCCTTGCTGGACGAGGTCCATCATTGCGCGAAGGTACACGGATGGGTTTATGGGGCGCGGCCCAAGCCATTGCTGCTGGTTTTGGCGGATTGGTTGGCACGCTTTTGGTTGACATGCTGCAAGCCACACAATTTTCAACAGTGAGCGCGTATGGGATTGTCTTTACGTTCGAAGCAGTCTTGTTCATTTGGTCCGCAATACTTGCCGAAAGCTCAATCCTTTCCAACACAAAACTACAGACAGCCCGTACAGTCGCAGGAGATTTAAAAAATGTATGACGTTCTTGTTATTGGCGGTGGCCCCTGCGGCGCAACTGCTGCAGAAGATTTGGCAAAATTGGGCTATTCTGTTGCGCTCTTGGATCGTCCAGGCAAAATCAAGGCCTGCGGCGGGGCAATCCCACCTGTATTGATCCAAGATTTTGACATACCCGACCACCTGTTATGCGCAAAAATCGATACCGCCCGTATGGTTTCGCCCAAAAAGCGCCGCGTGGACATTCCAATTGAAAATGGATTTGTCGGCATGGTTGACCGTGATATTTTCGACAACTTCCTGCGCAAACGCGCCGAGGCAAACGGAGTTACCCTTTTCCGTGGCACTTTTGAAACCTTGTCGCGCCCCACCGGCATCCCCGAAGTCACCTATTTCAATCATGACAGCCGTGAAAAAGATATCATCTGTGCAAAAATGATTATTGGCGCTGATGGCGCGCGCAGCAAAGTTGGAAAATCTGAAATCAAGGGTGCCGAAAAAATACCATATGTGATCGCATATCACGAAATCATTCGCGCCCCCAAAGATGCACCCGCTTACCAAGCGCACAGATGCGATGTAATCTATGATGGCAGCGTATCACCCGATTTCTATGGATGGGTGTTTCCGCATGGTGACACAGTGTCCGTGGGGATGGGTACAGGTGTCGATGGCTTTGATTTGAAAAAAGCCACCATTGCCTTGCGCGAAACATCCGGACTTTCCACCTGTGAGACGATCCGCAAAGAAGGCGCGCCAATACCACTTAAGCCCTTGAAAAAATGGGATAATGATAAAGATGTTGTTTTGGCAGGCGATGCTGCTGGCGTTGTTGCGCCTAGCTCAGGAGAAGGCATTTATTATGCTATGTGTTCTGGTCGCATGGCTGCCAAAGCGGTGGCGGAAACTTTGCGAACCGGTCAAGCAAAGCACCTTCGCAATGCGCGTCGTGCATTTATAAAACAACACGGAACCGTCTTTCGGGTTTTGGGCGCGATGCAAAACGCCTATTACAAAACGGATTCACGGCGAGAACGGTTTGTATCCCTCTGCCATGATGTTGATGTCCAAACCATGACATTCGAAGCCTATATGAACAAAAAACTAACACGCGCAAAGCCAATGGCGCATTTGCGCATATCGTTCAAAAATTTAGCGCATCTCACTGGGTTGGTGCCTGAGGAGTTCGTATGACAATTTTGATCCCCGCTTGGGTGGATGGTGCGCTTTGCCCGGTCGAAAAACTTGAAGCCCATAGAAAAGGTCTAAGGCATAAAGCGATTTCAATTTTTACATTTTCGCAAGGCGATGTTTTACTGCAACAACGGGCGATGAGCAAATACCATTCACCGGGACAATGGGCTAATACCTGCTGTACCCACCCAAACTGGGGCGAAGATAGCCACGCCGCTGCGCATCGCAGAGTTTCAGACGAATTAAACCTAACGGGATTGGATCTAAAGTATATTGATCAAATCGAATATCGGGCTGACGTCGGCAATGATCTAATCGAACACGAAGTTGTAGATTGCTTTATTGCGGTCTGCGATACACGCCCTGTTATCGACCCCAACCCTAGTGAGGTCATGGATTATACTTGGATTAATCCACATACCTTAAAGACCCGCATTGCAACCGCGCCGAACCACTATACAAAATGGCTCCAAATCTATGTTCAGGACCATTTTGAATCACTATTTCGGCGCGGTTGTGAACTGTCGGCGTCTTAGATTTGTTTCGTCATATAAAATGCCGCAAAAATACCCAACACCAATAAAAGGAATTTGGCAGCAAACGCAGCTTTATGGAAAAACGCACTGTCGCGAAACACAAGGATTAACGCCCCCGCCGCGTAGGCTTGGCCAGATTGTTTCAATTTTTGGGCATTCAGGTCATTCATCGCGGCCGTATAGCGCGCATTCATTTCGGTTTTCGTCATAACGTCGTCTCCCCAATATCAGAAGGGGACCATTTCAAGCGCACCTCGTATTGTCAACACCCCCAGAGAGAGGACAAAATGACGCAGAAATCTGTCATAGTGGCTGGTGCAACAGGCTATATCGGTCGTGCGGTCGTTGCCGCCGCATTGGCAAGGGGATATCTGGTTTATGCGATGGTCCGATGTGAAAAATCGGCAGCATTTCCAGAGCATCTCAACCTATCTGTCCTGCAGTCCAAGTTTTCTCCGATCACAGGCTGGAACATTCAATTACCCAACGCAGATGCAATCATTTCCTGTTTGGCCAGTCGGACGGGGACACCTAAAGATGCACATTTGGTCGATTATCAAATGAATGCGGGTCTATTAAAACTAATGCGTCCCCTCATTGGCACACGCTTTATCTTGTTATCTGCCATTTGTGTACAAAAACCACGGTTGGCGTTTCAATTCGAAAAGCTAAGGTTTGAAAATACGCTGCACACCAGTGGACAACCCTATTCAATCGTGCGCCCGACAGCCTATTTCAAATCGTTGTCTGGCCAAATTGCGCGCATTCGAAAGGGAAAATCATTTCTATGTTTCGGCGATGGTATGCAAACGGCATGCACCCCGATTTCAGAGCGTGATTTGGCGAGCTATCTCATCGACTGTGTAACGCTGCCAGAACGCCACAACAAAATTTTACCAATCGGGGGGCCACATCCTGCGATTACCCCCATTGACCAAGCGAACTTGATTTTTGACGCTTTTGGAAAAACTCCTAAAATTAAATACGTGTCACCAAAGATTTTTGACATTTTTCAGGCCGTTCTTGCGCCACTGGCGCCATTTTCCGAATGGGCCCGCAATAAACGGGAATTGATGAAGATCGGACAATATTACGCGACAGAATCCATGTTGGTTTGGAATTCAGACCAAGAGATCTATGATATCACCGCTACGCCGCAAACGGGATCAGATCACCTTGGGGATCATTTTACAAACATCGCGCGGGGGCTTACAGTCCACGTCGCCGATGCCAATACGCAGATTTATTGATTTTCCCTGTCATTCTGAATAGGTTTGCCCTAACCCCACTTTGTAGAGTGACACCTGATTGCCTGATTTTGACTACACCCAGCTACCGATCATTATTAGCCTTTTGGCTATTTTGGGCGGTTTGACATTTCGTGGCATCTGGATTTGGGTGTCTTTGACCTTTGCGGTCTTGTTTTTGTACGTTACTGACAAAGACAGTATTATCACATTGGTCATTTATGCATTGACCGCGTCTTTGATGATTTTCGGGTTTTTAAATATTCGTCGCGGGCTTACCCCGACCAAAGAGGATGTCGGCGATCACCCGTTTACCTTTGTCGTTGATTCAAACAACCTTTTGGGTCTAGTTGATTGGGATTTGGACAGGTTTGCCAGCTTTATCAATGAACTAGAACAAGACGGTCTGCATACGCATTTGTTTTTCGATTATACAATTGCCCGAACTTTGCGGGAAAATAATTTGATGCTGCCCAATGAAACGGTGCCCACAGCGATTTGCCGCGTTTTAGGTCGGGATCGATACAATTTAACCGTTTCGAAAAAGGGATATACGGCAGATCCGTTGATCATTCGTTATGCAGACCGCAATAATCTGACGGTGTTAAGCAACGATAAGTTTGACAAGCTCAAAGAGGATAAGTTTATCCTTAAAGCCGCCGAACGATTAAAGGCAAAAGGCCTGATCCAAAAGGTCCGCTTGGTCGATGACCATTTAACGATCATGTAAACTACTTTACTTCGGTCATCACCACCTTTTGGACCAAGCGCAAAAGGGTATCTTTTTCATCATGGTTAAGCCCACCCAGAACATCGTCCTGCAATTTGCGGATAATGGGCAATACGTTTTGGAACAATTGCTGACCTTGCTGCGTTACGCGGACTTCGCGTGCGCGACGGTCATGTTTTGCAACACTGCGTTCAACCAAGCCCTTTTGTTCCAAACGATCAATGACACCGCCAATTGTTGCGCGGTCATAGGCAATCGCAGCCGCAACGCCTGCCTGATCTATTCCGGGGGTCGCAATAATCGCATCCAGCGCAGCGAATTGAACAGAGGTCAGGTCAAACCCTGCCTCTTGTAAATGTTTGGTGAACACATGTGTCGACCGCTGTTGCAAACGTCGTATCAAATGGCCTGCCATCGATTTTGCGTGCATATGATACCTCGTGTCCAAACGTTACCAAGACCAACATAAATTTGTGAAATTAGTTTGTATACTTATTTTTGTTGACTCAAAATAGTAAGTACAGTTATTAATTTTGAAACACGGCGTTTAAGAGGAGCTAAATATGCAATTTTATATGGACGGCTTTCGCGGCGGTGACCCAGATATTAAAAACGCAGCACCTAATCGACGTGATCGTGGGGCCTTTGCACCCCTGCCAGAAAAAGTGGATGTTTTGATTTCAGGCTGCGGTCCTGCGGGTCTCTGTCTGGCTGCGCAGCTGGCTCAATTTCCTGAAATTGACACCATGATTGTTGAACGCAAACCAGGTCCATTGGAAAAAGGTCAAGCCGACGGCATCAACACCCGCACGATGGAAATGTTCCAAGCCTTTGGTTTTGGCGAAAAGGTTAAACGCGAAAGTTACTGGGTCAATCAAACCACATTTTGGTCGCCCGATCCCGCAAATCCTGCGCATATTCGCCGCATTGGCCGGGTTCAGGACGTGCCAGATGATTCATCCGAAATGCCACATGCATTGATCAACCAAGCCCGCGTGCATGAATTGTTCCTAGACGTAATGAAAAATTCACCGTCAAAATTGGAACCTGACTATTCCTGGTCCGTCAAAGACGTAATTATTGACCATGATGCCACCGAATACCCCGTCACGGTGGTTTTAGAAAACACAGGCATAAACGCGGGTGAATTAAAAACCGTGCGGGCAAATTATGTTGTGGGCTGCGATGGTGCGCGATCGAATGTACGCACAGCGATTGGTGGCAAATTGCATGGCGATGCGGCGCATCAGGCATGGGGCGTCATGGACATTTTGGCCAACACAGATTTCCCAGACATCCGCCAGAAATGTTTGGTGACTTCCTCGAAAGAGGGCAACATTCTAATCCTTCCACGTGAAGGGGGATATTTGTTCCGGATGTATGTGGAACTGGACAAGTTGAACGCTGATGAACGGGTATCAAGCAAGAACTTTACCGCTGATCATATGATTGCTGCAGCCAATTGGATCATGGCGCCCTATACGATCGAGGTGAAACAGGTTGTGTGGTGGTCCATCTATGAAATTGGCCATCGCCTGACTGACCGCTTTGACGATGTCCCACAAGGCGTTGATCGCAATCCCCGCGTCTTTACTGCGGGCGACGCGTGTCACACCCATAGCCCCAAAGCGGGCCAAGGCATGAATGTGTCAATGCAAGACACTTTTAACCTTGGCTGGAAATTGGCACATGTGTTGACGGGCCGTGCCGACGCCCGCCTGTTGCGTAGCTATTCGTCCGAACGCTGGGTCGAGGCCAAACGTTTGATCGACACCGATCATCAATGGGCACGCATCATGTCGGCCCCCCCAGGTCAATCAGAATTGGACGGCGCTGACATGCCGCGATTCCAAAAACAATTCATTGAAAATTTGGAATTTACCGGTGGCCTGGCGGTAAAATATGATCAATCGTATTTGTTTGCTGCACCCATCCACCAAGCTTTGGCAACGGGTCAAGAAATTGGACGCAGGTTCCATTCAGCGCCTGTTGTGCGCTTGGCGGATGCAATGCAAATGCAATTGGGTCATTTGGCCGAAGCGGACGGGCGTTGGCACATCTATGCTTTTGCAGGTGCGGATGCGGGCGCAATCCATCGCCTTGCCGATTGGCTGGAAAGCGATCCTACATCACCCGTGGTGAAATACACACGCGCAGGCGAAGACATCGACGCAATTATCGACGTGCGAGCGATTTTCCAACAAACGTTTGACGTTCTGGATTATGCATCGATGCCAAGCCTTTTGAAACCGAAAAAGGGTAAATTTGGTTTACAGGATTATGAAAAAGTATTCTGCGTGGATCACAAAGGTTTTGGTGATTTTTACGACATGCGGGGCATTGATCGCACCCATGGTTGTATGATTATCGTGCGCCCTGATCAATATGTCGCCAATGTGTTACCATTGGATGGCTTTGCCGATTTAAGCACATTTTTCGACGGCATTTTATCTGCTTAACAGATTGGCTGAGGTCAAAAATCCCTTGTTTATATTGCCAAATTCTGTTGCAGGCGGCATAGTTGACGAAAACCAAAGGGATCATAATGTCACAGCCTCCTCAAAAACGTCGGATCGTATCTTCACGCCATTTGGCCGATGGGGAAAATTGGGAAGCGTCTGAATTTGAATATGGGCTGATCATCGCCAACAACGCGTTTAACCGTTGGATGCAACGGTGTATGATGGCCGCCGGGGGTGGGGAATTATCGCCGTTAGAGATTTTGGTGCTGCACAACACGAACCACCGTGATCGCGAAAAACGAATGTCGGACATCGCATTTTTGTTGAACATCGAAGACAGCCATACCGTCACCTATGCCCTGCGCAAATTGGTGAAATTGGACCTGATTTCGGCGGAAAAGCGCGGCAAGGAAGTGTTTTATAAAACCACAGACGCCGGACGCGAAATATGCACCAAGTATCGCGATGTTCGCAGCCAATGCTTGTTAGAGTCTCTGCCGCACACGGGCGTGAATGGGGATGAATTGCGTGAGATCGCCGCCGCGTTGCGCGCGCTTTCAGGCCTGTACGATCAAGCCAGCCGCGCCGCGACATCCCTTTGAAAATTTGATCTTTTCATACCTAAGGCGCCACCCGGGGAGGAGTTGGTGGCGCCTTAATTGCCGTTGGGGGGCGATGCAACGTTGGGGGTGTTAACGCCTCATAGCGTTTGGCAGAACAGTTACGATCTGTGGAAACACCGTGATCAACACAACCCCCGACAACAGCAAACCAAAAAATGGAAATGCCGCACGCGCAATGTGCAAAATGTTAATCCCCGTTAATCCTTGGATGACAAAGGGGTTAAATCTAACAGGCGGGGTGATCTGGCTCATTTCGACAACCAGAACAAGATAGATCCCGAACCAAAGGGGATCGATCCCGACCGCTTCGACCATAGGCAAAATGATTGATGTGGTCAAAACGACCACACTGATGCCGTCCAAGAAACATCCTAAATTGATAAAGAACACAGTCAGCACCGCCAAAAGTGCATATGGTGACAAATCAAAGGTTACAATCCATTGCGCCAGATTGCGTGGAATCCCGGTAAAACCCATCGAAATCGACAAAAACGCAGCACCCATCAGGATGAATGCAATCATCGCCGATGTACGCGTCGCCGAAACAATTGCTTCGCGGAATTGCGTCATGCCGAAACCGCCCGTCACCAATGCCAATATGATGGACAATACGACGTCAATCGCAGCCGCATCTGCGGGCGATGCGACACCCGTGTAAATCGTGCCGATAACACCAGCGATCAACAACATAACAGGGATCAATCGTTTGGATGCCGCTAACTTTTCACTAAGGCTAAACTGCGTATCCTCTTTCGGAAACGCCGCAGGATTACGCCATGCCAAAACCGCGACATAGCCCGCGAATAGACCCACCAACATAAGACCTGGCAAAATGCCAACCACAAACAGGCGCGCAATAGATTGTTCCGTTGCCACACCATACACGATCAAGATGATCGAAGGTGGAATTTACAACCCCAATGTTGCGGATCCCGCAAGTGTCCACAAGATCAACGATTCAGGATATCCACGTTTGGTCAATTCTGGCACGGACATCCGGCCAATTGTGGCCGCAGTCGCAGCGGATGATCCAGATACGGCGGCAAAAATTGCACATCCCAAAACGTTGACATGCAACAATCGTCCGGGCGCACGGCCCAGCCATGGCGCTAAGCCGGAAAACATGTCTTGGCTTAGCCGCGATCTCAACAGGATCTCACCCATCAAGATAAACAATGGCAAGGCCGCCAACGGCCAACTGTGGCTATAGCCCCACAAGGTCGTCGCGAAAACCAACAGCTGTGGTGCATTCGAAAAAGGCAAGCGCGACCAGCGCCATCCCCATCAACGCCATTGCCACCCAAACACCCGCGCCCAAAAGCGCCAACAAAACACCTAACAGCGTTAGAAA
>Ga0182095_1313031_pt1 | contig 11613 bp, 8 predicted proteins | sample 041ome_19_FD_127784 | JGI IMG/M metagenome (GOLD analysis project Ga0182095, IMG submission 127784) | Metatranscriptome of coastal salt marsh microbial communities from the Groves Creek Marsh, Georgia, USA - 041412BS metaT (Metagenome... | ecosystem: Environmental > Aquatic > Marine > Intertidal...
AAATGTCGTCTTACCTATCGCAAAGCACCGAAAACATCAGACGCGATTTGGAGCGCTCTTGGCCGAAAGATATCCTCGCCTCTCGCGTTTCGATGACGCCTATGCTCGCTCTCGAGACGAGTGCGAAACGAGTTTTAGATGAGACGAAGCGGATTGGAAAAGAAGAAAAAGAAGAAGAAGTTTACGAGGATATCAGCGCAGACGCGAAGGAAATTGAAACGCTGTTGGACGAGATGAGGAAAGAGAGAGACGTTTGCGTTTGTTTTCATCGTAATCGTAATCGCTCGGTGAGTCGCGACGACGAGGACGAGGAGAAGAAGAAGGAGAAGGAGGAAAAGTTTCTCAGAAGTTGTTTCCCGAGACAAGGGGTGGAAGTTGTCGAAGACGAGAGAGAAGCTTCTTTGGACGCGCGGGTGCGCATCTTCGATCGATTTTCGTACGAGAAGGAGAAGGAGGAAGAAAAGTGGATGACGGATGCGATCGAGTGCATCGAAAGATCGAGAAAATCGAACGTGTTCATCGTCGTAGAAAACTGCGAGACGGAAGAGAAAGCGAGAGAGCTTCGATCGGAAGTGTACTCGGGCGCGATGGCGTTTTCTAAGAAGAGAAGCGAAGAGGATGAGTTTTGTTTTTGTTTGGAAGGCGGGTTAGTTTTTGAGGACGACGGAGAGGAAAGGGCGGCGGCGGCGGCGGCGGCGGCGACGACGACGACGACGACATCATTCGAGACAGAGAACAAGAATAGAAGTAGGGGATTATTTGCGTTGGGATCGGACGACAGCAGCGATTCATCGGAGGATGACATTGATGAAGAGAAGATAGCAAAAGAGATAGGTATATTAAGCATTAGTGATAATAATACTGATAGAAAAACGTGCCGACGCGCGCAGACGAACATTTCGAATGCGATTAGAGAGATTTGCTTTGAACGCGCTGAAAAATATGCGCTGAGATTTCAACCGATTCGCGAAAGAATATACGCAAAGTTGAAAGAAAAAGCAAAGGCGAAGAAGAAGAGAGAAAAAGAGAAGAATGCACAGCATCAAACATTTAGCGTCTCGAACGACGAGCCGGTGAGAATGTCGACGAATGCCTCCTCGCCGCTGGTGAAAAATAAGCAGATCGTCGAGGAAACCAACGAACTGGCGTCCGTGAAGAAGGAGGGCGGCGTTTTGAGCTTTCTCGATTGGATGGGAAGCGAGGAAGACGGTAATGTTTCCCCGAGCGAACAAAAAGGTATTTCCTATCAATCAAAGGCTGACGCGGCGAGAATCAAGGCTCTGGAAGCCGCGTTACGCGAGTTGCAGCCCGACCATCCACTTTTGATGTTCTGCCCGGTGTTGCCCCCCAAAACATAATAGAATTTCTCAATGTGAAAAAAGAGGAAAGCGGCACTTCTACTAAAACTAAAAACTATGCGAAACTAACATCACTACGACTACTCGCGCATCGCCGCTCTCGCGCTCTTCATCTCGTTAATGCACACCCTCAAATCTATTTCGTCTGCGCTAAACGTGCACCCGCCAATGTTCACCTTCACTCTCAAATCGGGCGGTGCGACCGCTTCCTCGCCCTCCGCCTTTTTCCCCGTATCCACCGCCCGCGCGACAATTTCCCACGAGCACAATCCCGCCGCGTCCTCTCCTTCATCCCTACCTATCCGAATCACTTTTCTCAACATCGCTTCTCTCAGTTTATCTTTATTCTCTCCGTACGGTATCGCGATCGCGTCCGTGTGCTCCTGCGTTTGAAGAAGAAATTAAATAAGTTCAACATCGAAAGCAAGCGCGCGCGCGATTATAAATACAAAAACAGTACCTTTGGCAAACCCAAACGCTCCAACTCTCTCCTCAACTCGTCCGCGCTCAACTCGTACCGCACGGATCCTCGAAGGATGGTTTCGATCGCCTCGGCGCAAATTTCAATCGTTTCTCGCGAAGTCGTCTCGTCCGTTAAGTCTTTTAATGGTAATCGCGATGACTTTAACGCCGTCTTCGCATCATCGTCGTCGTCGTCCGCGTTTTCTTCCCCGAGCAGTAAAACTCGAACGCATTCTTTCGTCAAAAGCATCGCTCGGACGCACGTGAGTTTCAGAGACAGAGTCCGGGCGACGTCGTCGAGAAACGCCGGGTGAGGAGGTTGGTCGCCCAGAAATTGCAGGCGCATGACGACGCTCGTTCGTTTGTTGTTGTTATTCTTCTTTTCGTGTGTTTTGTTTGCGCGCGTGTTATATGTATCTGCGCCGCGCGAGTTTGAAGTAAAAAGAGCGAGACGCGGTAGTTAAAACTCGGTTTTATTCTCTCTCCTTTCGCTCTCGTATATTAAAACGTATCATATGCATATTTACGCGATGTCATCGTGGTACTTCTTTCCTTCTATGGCGTAACCTCCTCTCGTTTAATTCTCTCTCTCTCTCTCTCACTCTCTCTCTCTCTGTTTTCAACGCTTTATTCGTCCAACTTTTCTTCTTCTTCATCTTCTTCTTCTTCTTCTTCTTCTTCCTCGCCTTGCTCTTCCGAATCCGAAACGTCCTCGCCGTTATCTAAAGCCTGGTGCTTGGCCTTATCCGCCACCGTTTGCTCCAGTTTCTTCGTCGTTTGCTCCAACGCTTCGATCTCCTTATCCAAAGCCACTTGCGCCTCCTTCACTTCTTGTTCTCTCGATTTCTTTTCCGTGTTCAAGTACCCGATGTACGAGTCGTACGTCTTTTGGATCTCCTCCACTCTCAACTTATTCAACTTCTCCATCTCTTTCACCAACGTTTCGATTTCTTTCGCCATATCTTGCACTTCATTCTTCAAAGATACAATCTCCTCTTCCTTCTCTACCAAAGTTTCTTGCGCCTGTTCCAAAGTTTGCTCCGTGTTGCGCAACCTCTCGTTCGCCGACGCCAGGCGTTCTTTTTTGCTCTGCAACGCCTTGTGTCTCACCGTCGCGACGAGTTTGTTCACCATGGCGTTTTTCTCCGCCGCTTGTTTCGCGAGCTGTTTCGCCTGGTTCGTCGCCCCGAGACCGTCGATTTCTTGTTTCAAGACTGCAATCTGTGTTAAAAAGAAGGAGGAGGGTAAAAGAAAGAAAAAAGCGTGAGCGTCTTCGCGCGAGAAAGCAAAGTAGTTTTTGTCTATCTCTCTCTCGCCGGATCCCAGAGAGGCGCGTTCCAAAAATCCCAAAAACACGACCTACCTCTCTCTCTGCGCGAGAGAGAACGAAATAGTAGAAGAAGAAGAAACGAGAAGAACAACGCGGACGAGAAGAATAATCGCTATTTGTCTCTATCTTTTATCGTGGCACATCGAGAGATCGTCTTTTCGTCGTCTCCCTCCGTAAAGCGCGATGCGATTTGAGACCATTTTCCCGAAAAAATGTTGTGCTCGCGCGCTCATCCATCGCGCGCGCGCGAGAGAGAGAGGAAAATATAAACGCGCACCTGAGCGTCTTTTCTGGCGACTTCTTCGTCGAATTCGGCTTGCGGGAGGTACCCGAGCGCGGCGCAGACTGGTGTGCACATGTTCTTATGTTATATATTATTATTCTTTTTTTTGCGCGCGAATAATGAGATTAATTACTGACGACGACCTTTGGGAGAAGGAACGTGAGACGATCAAAAATGAGCAAAAAAGTACTTTTGAGAGTCTTCTGGCGAGTTTTACTGCATGCGTATACTTTATCATCATCACAATCATCATCATCGTCACGATGTACGAGATATACATATTTTAAACTAGTTATCTTTAACCTTCAACTCGTACAAACTCTCGCCTTTCTTCGCGGCTCTGGCTCTTTTCGGACCGAGTTTATCCATGACCGCGTACGCGAGGGTGGGGCAAAAATGGACGCACCTGGAGAGGAACGCGACGAGTTTCGGCGCGAGATGCACGGAGTACGCACCGAAAGCGGTTAACTTGACGGCCATTTTTGCGACGAGTTCGACCGGTAAACGACCTTTGGCGACACCTTTCGGGTGGTTTTCGTTGACGCCGGTCGCGTTAAAGACGACGCGTTTTTTGCCGTTAAATCCAGTCGCGATTGGGCCCGGGAAGCAATTCGTCAACGTGACGTTTTTCGCCGTGCGACCGATTTCCGCTCGCAAGGAGTCCACGTACTTGGATAACGCCGCTTTGGAAGCCGCGTAGGAGCTTTGACCAGGAGCTGGGCATATCGCCGCCATGGAGCTTATCACGCACACGCGACCTCGATTCTGAGCAATCATCGACGGTAAGATGTTTTTCAAAACTTGAATCGTCGACAACGCGTTCAAATTGAACAACTCCCTCTCGGCGCTCTCCGTCACGTCGAACGCCGACGCCGATTGCGACGCTCCGGCGCATAAAAACGCGTAATCGCAACAACACTTAGACGTATTATTATTATTATCATCATCATTATTACTACTAAAAGCCTTGCTCGCCGCCTTGGCCAACGCCTCCGCGCTCTTCGGTTTCAACGCGTCGAACGAGACAATCTCAACCGCGCTCGCGCCATTTTCCAAACACTTCTTCCCAACCTCTTCTAAATTCTTCACGTTTCTGCTCGCCAATATAACCTTCGCTCCAAACGAGCTGACGTGATACGCGATCGCTTCCCCCAACCCTTGCGAAGCTCCGGTAATCAAAACCTTCTTGCCCTCTAACTCGCTTCTCGGACGCCACGGAAACGTCCAATACACCGCGCACGACGCGACGTCCACCGGTAACAAAAAACCCGCCGCAATTTTCAACAGAAGCGCACTCAGCGCGAGTTTGCTCGCCAGAAGAGCAGCAAAAGAGATGATGTCGCCACCACCACCAAAGCGGTAGCGTTTGCCGCAACCACGTTGAGCAGTAACGCGATCAAAGTCATCGCCGGCGCGACGAATTCGTTCGCCAAAAAGCTCAACAACGTGACTTTCCCCATCATCGACTCCGATGCGCTGCTTTTGCTTTTGCCGCTGCTCGCGACGACGAGCCTTCTTCTTTCTTTACGATCGCGACGACGAAGAAGCAACGACGAATAATCGTTCCTCTCGCGTATCCCCCCGCCGATGCTCTCGCTGCTGCCACCGACGGAAGAAGAAGTCGTCGCGAAGAGGATGCTTTTTGTAAAATGCGTAACGGTAAGCGATGATGATGCAAAAACAGCGCTCTCGCTCTTCTTCTCTCCTCTTCTTCTTCTTCTTTTCGCCAAAGTCGCGCGCTCTCCTTCTCTTCTCCTTCTGATTGACGTTGTTGTCGTTATCGTCGGAAACAGAGAAGTAGAAGAACAAGAGGACGACGACATTGTGAGGAAAAGTATCTAAAAAAAGCGCGTTTTCTCTCTTTCAAAATTGGAAAAATTTGCTTCATATTTCATCACATACCGCGAGAGAATACGAACACACACGCGCGCGCACGCATGAGCGCGCCGTCGTCGACTTCCCTCGGCGGCACCGGCGGCGGAGGAAGCAATGCCGCTGCTGCTACTGCTGCTACTACTACTACTTCTTCTTCTTCTTCTCGTAAAGATGTCGTTGGATCGAACGCCGTTGTTGCTTTCCCGATGGTTCCGGTGAACTCGTACGCGTTGGACGAGGTATCGCCGTCGTCGTCGAAGAAGAAGAGCAGCAACGACGATAACGGCACCAGCGCGAAGAGTCCTTCTTCTTCTTCGTTGCCGATATTCTCGCTCCAGCCGCTCCTGTTGACGTCTTCTTCTTCTTCTTCGAAAAGCGAGTCGAAGAATTCTTCTTCTTCTTCTTTTGCGAAGAAATACGGTCAACCGACGTGCGGCGCGAGCACGAACGATCGGGTATTCGTCGGAACCGCGTTCGGGAGCCTTTTGCGGGTGAATTTTGTGACCGGCACGACGGATGTTTTAGGATTTAAGGTGACGGGTAAGACGAGAGAGGAACATCATTCGGGGTTCGTCGTCGGCGACGCGGGGACGACGAAAACGGACGAGACGGACGGCCGAGGCGACGAGGACGAGGAGAAGACGCGAGAGACAACGAGGAAAGGAGGCTTAAAGGATCTACTCCTCGCCGGTGGTAAGAAAAGAAACGAGAATAATAACACGAGTTACATTAAAGATTCTGGGTACGAGATTGGGAAGATTGTGTGCGCGCGAGGGGACGCGTGCGCGTTTACCGCGAAGGACGGGAAGACCGGAAAGGTGGCGGAGACGCATTATTTAGGCAGCGGGGACTGGGAGCGGTCGAGAGCGATCGGAAAATTGAGAGGAGTGAGCGTCAGTAGCGGGTGTTGGGCATCTGAGTCTTCTTTTAGTGGTAGTGGCGAAACGAGCGCGCGCGATAGGGGTGTTGACGACGAGGAAGAGGAATCGAGCGATTCCGAGGACGAAGGAACGGCGGGACAAAGCTACGAAGAGAAGTACGACATGGACGACGGCACGTACGGGAGCAATAGCAACGCGACGAAAAGCCTCTCTAGAAAGAAGAAAAAAACGAAAGTGAAACGCGAGTTGCTCTTCGGAACGTCCACCGGATCGATCGTGTATGTAGAATTAGAAGAAGACAAGCAGGATTGGAAACGGATGCGAGAGGTAAAATGCGTTCCAGTTTTAGATATTCCAAAAGAAAGCGGGTTGAGTGAACCCATCGTTGGAGTGAAATTGTATTCAACGAAAACAAGCTCGTTGTCCTCGTCGTCCTCGTCGTCGTCGTCGCGAGGAGAGAAGATGCAGCATAAGTCTTCGATGTCGAAACTCTTGTTGGGTGGCAAAAGCAACGGGGAGGAGGAAGCGCAAAAGAAAAAGAAGAGCAAAACCAAATTTTATTCGTTGATGGTGGCGACATCTTCGAGGTTATTTTTCGTGAAGAAAGAGGCGCGATCGATCGAACACTTCTTCGATGAGTTGAAAAAGAGCGAAAACCAAGCGCTTCTCGAACCGGTGGTGCGCATGCCAGTGCGAGCGTCTACTTCGTCTTTAGCGACGAAAAGAAACGCATCCGCGGACGAAATCGTATTTGCGTGGCTCACTGGAGCTGGAGTGTACGCTGGATCCGCGGACGCGTCGGCCAGAGAAACGGACAATCCGGCGACATTACTCAGAGATCAATCGTTGTTACCATTTCCCACGAAGAATGCTTTGCGCAAAAAAGAAGACTCTTCTCCAATCGGCTTGGCACTCACTGATCACCACGCGGTATTGACGTACGTGGATAGAATCGCGTGTATATCCAGACTCACCGGTGAATTAGCTCAACTCTTACGTCTAGATGAAACTGCGGACGGTATAGTCACCCGAGAAAGCTTAATTGCGTCGAAGATTGTCTTTTGCGCTACGGACGACATCACGGGCGTTTCGTATTTGTGTACGGACGACGGCGCCCTCTCTGAAATCGCTTCCAGAGACGAAGCGAGAGACGCGTGGAGATATTATTGCGAACGAAACGAGTTTAAGCGCGCGTTGCAATGCGTCGGTGACGATGCGCGGCGGCGATTTGAAATCTTTAAAACCAAGGCGGAAAAAGCGTTCAAAGATCGCGAGTATGAACTCGCCGGTCAAGCGTGGGCGCAATGCGAAGAGATGGTACCGTTTGAACGCATCGCTAAGAAATTCAAAGACGTCGGATCGTTGCAAGGTTTAATCTCATACTGCGTCGGAAGGTACGAAAAGCTCAATAAAGAAGTCGCGCTTCTCCCGGGTGGCGGTGTTTTGATATCCGGTGGCGGCGGTACAGACGCGGCAAAGAAAAGCGGCGGTAAGAAAAACATCGACGGAGGCGGCAAAGACAACAAGGATGCGCAAGAATCTGCCGTCGACGAAGATGCCGCAAAACGTGCAATGCTAGCAAACTTCCTGGTCGATTTACACTTGAGCGCTATTCAAAGAGCCGAAGAGAAAGGCAAACACGTTGTGGAAACGCGATTAAAATTTACTGCTTTTCTCCGCCAGTTCAAGCGAGACATCGACACGCAGCTGACGAAGAAAAAAATAGAAAAAACTGGCGATCGCGATCTCGAAATTTCCTTCGCGTCCGCGCAAGGCGAACACGAAAAAGTCATCGCATACTTCCTCGACGAAAAGCGCGACATTGATTTAACTCTGGATGCGTTGGCGAACATAGAGGTGCCGTCGGAGTTAATTTGCGATTCGGTTGAAAAGTGTTTCGAATTGAACCCGGAGAAGACGACAGATTTCTTGATCAGACAAGGCACGAGGAGAGTAGAACCGAAGCGCGTTCTGTACGCCTTCACGCCTTTCGTTGGTTCAAAAGATGAAAACGCCGTGGAAAATGCTATTCGATACTTGCGGAGAGCGTGTGGTGAACCGAACATCTCTTCGTCAGCCGCGAGAGATTTAGCCAGTCACAACTTATTGACGACGTTGTACGTGGAATCCTTAGCCAACGGGTTTCGAAAGGACCTGTTCGAAGAGTTGGAAAGCTATCTGAGAGAAGCGGTGAGATCTAACGAAGTAGAATCGTTCGGCACGAATAAGGAAGACTTTTTCGAAGTCACCATTGCGAAAGCCACCGGAAATGCCACGAAGAAGAATCAGTTCGCGTATTACGACCCGAGATACGCGTTGACGTTACTCGAATCTCGCGTAGATAAAAAGCTCTCGTATAAGTGCGTCGCATTTCTGCACTGTTTGTTGAAAGAATACGAAGAAGCCATACGAGCTGCGTTGGAGCACGGGAACGACGTCGAGTTGGCTAAAGTCATCGCCGACGCGCCGGTTTCAAACATGTACGATTTTGATGATGGCATTAACCACGCGTATTTTGGCGGTAGCGGCGATAAGAGTAACGCGTCTTTATTATTGAAGGAGATGAAGAAGAAACTGAAGATTAATCGCGATGATGACGAAAGCAGCGACGACGATGGTAACGACGACAACGACGAGGATACCAGCGACGAGGAAGAGAGCGACTCTGAAACCGAGCGCGAAGAAACCGCGCATTTGAGACGCAAGACGCTTTGGTTGGAGATTGCAAAGCACGTCATCGACAACTGCGCACCTCTTGATGTTTCGAAAGAGAGCGTCAATCAAGAATCGCTCGTCGAGCAAAAAGTCAAAGTAGCTTTGAATTTTCTCAAGGAGACGACCAAAGACAACAACGTTCGCCAACAACAACAACAACAACAGCAAGCGGAAGATGAAGGAGCAGAGAACGATACGACCAACAGAATTCTCGGCGTGGAAGACATCCTTCCGTTACTCCCAGATTTCACGAAAATCGACGCCGTTCGCGACGCCGTTCTCGAAGCATTGCACAAGTACCAGAACGCCATAGAAACGATGAAGAAAGACATCGAGCGGGACAGCGAAATTACCGCGCGCGTGCGAGAACAGGTGCGTCAAATTCAATCGAAAGATTTAGAAATCGACGCGGACGAGCCGTGCGCGACGTGCAAAAAGCCCGTCCTGCGCAACGGTAAGGTTCCGGACTCCTCAGATTGTGCCAAATTGGCCCCATTCTACGCGTTTCCGTGCACGCACGCGTTTCATTGCGCGTGTTTGCTCCGCGAGGCGTTGCCGTTGATGCTCGACGACGAACGCAACCAGTGCCTCTCGCTGATGAAATGTCTCAAAATCCCGCTTCCGATTCGTTTAAAACCGAAAGTCAAACTGTGGGGACCGCCTCCGAAAACCGCCACCGGGCACACCGCGGAATCCGCGGTAGAGAAGCTCGAAGACGTCCTTTGCCAAGAGTGTCCGATGTGTGGCATCATGCGCACGCGAATTATCGACGAACCGCTCTTCCATCTCCCGGAGGAGCAAGAAGAGCACGACCTGTGGAATTTCGAAAACAAATACGTCTTTGAGTTTGAACGAGACGCCGTCCGATTCATCTCGAGAGACGCCATCGACGCAAACCCACCCGACGCCACCACCGGCGTTCACGAAGTGCGCGTAGAAGGAGAGGAAGAGGAAGAAGTCATCCAAATCGTCGACGGTCACAAAATCTTGTGCGGCTACGCCGAGATATTCGACGAGTTACCCGGCGCGCCGCCGTTGAAAACCTCCTGGAACAGGTACGTCTTCCGCGACTCCTCCGACGAAGAAGACGAGATTAACAGAGAGGAAGAAGAAAACGATTCCTCAGACGACGATTTGAACTTTTACTCTTACCCGTAGAAGAAGAGAGAGAGAGAGAGAGAGAGATTAATTTGTATTAAAATCAGATTGTAAAATAACATCGAGAACAACGCGTGTACTCGTAGTATGAGTAAAAGATTTTCTCATCTTTTTGCTTCACTTTCTGAGAGGAGATGCGCGTGTTCACGTCGTCTTCTTCGTGTTTTTCAACGACAGCATCGACCACCACCGCGGCAACTACCACTTCCACCGTAAAACGACTTTTCCTTTTCGCTGGGAGTAGCAGAAGAAGCGCGGTAGGAAGAGGAGGAGGAGGAGGAGCAGGGGTGGCTTCTTCGTCGTCTTCGTCTTCGTCGCGCTTCTTCCGGAGAGGGAAAATGGATGCGGCACCGGCGCGATGTTCCTCGTCTTCATCTCCTCCTCCTCCTTTTGTGCCTTCTCCTTTGTTTAAATTCGGATTACTGGCGGATATTCAGTACTGCGATACGGACGACCGGACCAATTTCAGCGGGTCGCAAGTGCGCAGGTATCGAAACGCGCTCAACGTCGCGCGGAACGCCGTGCAGCACTTCAACTCGCATCATGATACCCTAAAGAATCATCCGATTGATTTCATCGTCCACAACGGGGACATCATCGACCACCAGTGCGCGTTCGATTTCGAGACGGATTCGTTCAAGCCGCTGTCGGAAGGCCGACGGCAGTTGGCGGACGTGATGCAGATTTTAGACCAGAGTAAGTGCCGCGATTGGATATTTACCATCGGGAACCACGAGTTGTATAATTTTACGCGAAGAGAGTTGATCGACGGGGTCGATTTGAAGAGAGAAGGGATCGAGTCGTACGCGAAGGATGGGTTGACGTTTAAGTGCGCTTCTGAGGATGGCAATTTGTATTACGCGAAGAAACCACACGAGAAGTGGAAGGTGATTATATTGAACCCGTACGACGTGTCGATTTATAGCAAAGGACGAGAGCAAGGATTGGACGAGGAAGCTTTGACGTTGTTGAGAAAGCACAATCCAAACGCGGATAAGTGGTGCGAAGAGAATCCAGACGTCGTGCAGACGGAGAGAATGAGCGGGACGTTTCCGTATTTTAAGGATTTAGAGGGATTGAATGGGAGATGGGTGCCGTTCAACGGCGGCGTCGGAGCGACGCAGCTGGAATGGTTGCGAGCGGAGTTGAAAAAGTCTAACGAAAACGAAGAGAAAGTGCTAATTTTTTGCCACTTACTGGTGCATCCGAAAACGACGAGCGGGACTGGTAGGACGTTGCTGTGGAATTACGACGAGGTTTTAGAAGTTATACAAAAAGACGGCGACGGGTGCGTCAAATGCGTCTTTAGCGGGCACCAACACGAAGGCGGCGTTCACGTGGATGAGTACGGCACGCACTTTGTCGTTTTAGAGTCGCCCATGTTAGCCAGCGACGAGGATAAAGGTCACCCGGGACCATTTTGTGTCGTCGAGGTGAACGAAACGAACGTTTTGATGAAAGGTTTCGGGAGGAGTTTTGAGAGTCGTCTGTTCCCGTACGAAGAAGGATTGGAAAACGTAGAGGCTTTAGAATATAAGATTGCGTTGTAAT